>VTLG01009000.1_pt1 | contig 15263 bp, 23 predicted proteins | sample 4694571 | NCBI WGS metagenome assembly VTLG01 (sample SAMN12604809, study PRJNA352737) | marine metagenome | biome: ENVO:00000447; feature: ENVO:00000209|ENVO:00000569|ENVO:01000036; material: ENVO:00002151; isolation source: viral sequences binned using virsorter ...
AATTGCCATTTCACAAGCTCCTTAGATTTTTTGCCAGTTCAGGATGCCCAGCTTCTCTTAGTTTAGCAGCTATGGTTGCTCTATCCTGATCCACAGCATGTTGCATGTAATACAGTATAACTCCATACACTGTGTTTTTGAAAGCCACCGCTTGCTCTCGAAGGGGTTCAGGAGCATCTTTAGCCACATAAAGTATCTTATCCACTGCCCTTTGAGCGGCTTCTTCCACAGAAAAGCCCCTATTATTCGTTGTTAGCACATCAACTTTTCCTACGGTCATCGAAACATCTATATCAAACATTTACTGCATCTTTCAATGTAACCACCTTATCATGTCTGCCGTACAAAATAGGCGTATCCACAGGCTCTGGAGGCGTCATTTCGGACTTTTTAGTTACTGTCAAAGCGCCGTTTTCAATAGACATAACAAGCGGATCATCTAGTCTATGGTATCCGTAAAGTTTTTCCTCGTCTGGAACATTTGTATCCAAAAGTGATGAATCCTGTGCTATTTCTACCTTCATGCCACGGGCAACAGCCGCCGAAAGCCAAAACTCCGTACAAGCCCGGCCAGCTTCAGCCATAACAATGTTAGATTTATACGAATAATCTATTCCGTAAAGATAAATATGTGCGACCTTATGATATATGGCGAAAGCTATAATATAAGGAACCGTGTTATTAAAATAGCACAGTCCTGTATCCTTAACCACTTCCTCAAGGGGGTAAAGAACAGCCCCTGGAACCCTTTCGTCCAGAGTGCATGTGTATATAGGGCCTGGATGCGATCCAAGTATTTTACGGAGAGCTTTTGTTTGGGAACCCGCATTTTCCGTATCTAGAAACCGGGACGCTGGGTCCATCATAAAGACACGATCATGCTTTATGGGCGCCATCATGGAGTTAATCGCCCACACTTCATCAAAGCTCTTACCATTGGCTACCGAAGAAGTAAAAGTTCCTTGCGTATTACCAAGTCCTACAATAGCTACATGCGCTCCTTTCAAGTCCTTAGAATTGGGCATTAAGCAACATCCCTTCTAAGGCTATCGTATCTGTATTCATCTCTGGTCTGTTTGCCTTCCCCAAGGTTTTTAAGCCACTGTAGGGATTCCTGAAATCTACCGTTATATAACGATAACAAGTCCTGTTCGCCCTTCATAAAGGTATACGCTTCCACTAGAGCTCCATATAGCATCGCTAATTCGGCGTTTGTTCCTAACCAACTTGTGCCGTCAGAGGAAGCGGTTATTGATTGAGGACGATAAAAATAATGCAGTTCTGCTGTAAAATTAGCGTTAGGTGTAGGAGCCAATAAAAAAGTATCCTCGTCCCAATCCCCGTAATATTTAGGAACCCCTGTTGTTGTGGGATCTGGGGTGTAGTCCTGCAAAAAGGTTATGTGTTTGTATTCAAGAAATTCGTTAGAGGAACTGTTAACTACACTTAACGAAAAGGGCGCCAAGAAATCTGTTGGTTTTGTAAGAAATTTGATAGACTGAGTAGCGGAACCTGTAACATTCTTGCGAAAATCATCCAGTTGACACTCTTTAAGAATGCGTTCTTCCGCATTAATAATAAATCTACTTAACTGGCTTACAAAAGTGCTTTCAGTATTATCCGTATAGTCCTGTATAGCTGTTTTTAACGTAGTAAAAGTATAGGCCATTTTATGCACTCAAAGTTACAGGGCCAGCAGAGGCAAAGCCGCCGCCTCCTGTAACATTCCCAGTTGTTGCTGTTCCGCTACTAGCTGTAAAACTGTATCTGTCATCGTCTATTTTGGTAATCGTTCTTCCGGCTGCGACTTCAAGAACGGCCTCAGTAAAACCGTCAAACGCCTCTACATCTCTAAACCGCACTGTGTCCCCGGTGCTTCGTCCATGACCAGGCTCTGTCACGGTTATTACCGCAGATCCGCTCGATCCTGACTTAAAAGAATTAAAAGCAAGCAAAACAAGCGACACTGGCTCAGTACGATCAGGACGGCTAATTCGTAAAGCTTGAGGATCTGTTATATGTTTAGGAGGAGTTAACTGCGGCTGTTTGGATTCGTACTCATCCTTACCCACTAAAAAGCCGTTCCATTCACGTATCATATCGCTTAACGGATAGGCTCTACCAGACCTGTCTGATATTCCTAATGCGTATTTTCCTCCGGCATACCTAGCCATGTTAAACCCTTAATGATTGGAAGGTGGGAACAAGTCTTAATGGAACTCCATGGTCAATATCCTGTGCCGCAGCCCTAGAAAATTCCTCTTCATATATTATTCGAAGAGCTTCTATTCGTTGCGGAGATTTTTTAAGAGCTATCTGATAGGATAAGCCAGCAACCAGGCAAGGTAGGAAACGAAAGGGTATCTGTGCGTTATCTGTAGAAGCATCAGCATCATCCATTCGTTTTATACGATAGTATATTAGCTGATCCGTAGAATTTTCTGGAACGGGCCAAACCGTTAACGTGGGGGTAATCTGCCTGTCTATAAAGAACTGGGTAGGACGACCCTGCGTGGTCTTATTAGGGATGCTTATATAGTCCTGTCTCCCTATCCTGGTTACAGAAATATCCTCGCTATCTCTACGAATTACAGCCTCAAGAACGTCCACTGTGGCCTGTACATCAGAAAGAGAGGGATCAGAGCTTACTGTTGTTGACGCTGCGCTTGAAGACCCTGTGATGGTTTCCCCGGCTGTAAAATTTCCGCTTGGGACGGTGATCGTAAGAGTAGTACCAGAAGGCTTTGTAATAATAGACGCGGTAACTCCGCTCGTGCCCCCAGTAATAGTCTCTCCTACGCTTAAGCTACCTGAAGCACCAACCGTCATGGTAATAGTTCCAATCGGATAGGCCGCAACAGCCGAAGAAGTAGATAAGTGAGCCAGAGATTGTGTCACCTGTTCAACCGTCCAGAGGTTAAGACCTCTGTTAGACCAATCGGCAAACAAAAGGTTGAGAGATCTTCGGGCGGTTCTTGCATCATACCCAGTTCGTAACTCCAGGCCGCACCTTTCAAAGGCTTCCTCTGTAATTTCGGCCATATTAAGGTTAAAATCAACCGATCCAGAAGTTGCCATCAAATATCTCCTAACCCCAAACTGTCATGCGTAGACCTATTACTACCTGTCCAAGTACCAAAAATCCAACGCCCCAAAGTATCTTTGTAATAAAATCCAACGACTTTTGAACATGGTGTAGATCATTATTTTTTATTACATTTATACGCTCTGATAATACCTTCATTTCGCCAATAAGTTTGACTAATTCCAGTTCGTTTTGTCGTTCTTTATCCTCTGACATAGGCTTAGTACTGTTTTAAGCAGTGAAGAACAATAGAGTAGGTATCACCGCTAGAGTGCCCCACTGTAGTAAACTGTATATCACCAGTATTTCCGCCAGAAGCAGCTACATTTGGTAATCCGCTAAGATCAGAGTAGTCCAAGGTGTCTGAATAATCTGCTGGAAGTTGCGCGGCGATTACATCCGTAGACGCATCCCAAAGAATTTTTACACCCATACCAACATTAGTAAACACAATCTTTTCAATACGAACCTTGGAGCAAGCCGTTCCATCTTGCAAAGATGAAAGTTCAGATACGTCTACTTTAGTAACAGCAGACTCCCCAGTTCCATCACTTGTATTTGTACAATAAATAACAGCCTTTTTAGGACCATCCTCTACTGTTGTAGCAGTTACAGCATCGGCCATTTAAGCCTCCTTTAAAGAATTGGGGGGAATAATCCCCCCAACATTAATTATTCAAATGGTGTAGCTAAAGTGCCATCACCATGAAGGAATGCCTCACAATGCCATACCGCCGCTGTAGTAGCTTTTAGGCGAATAATTCCACCAACAAGCCAACCCTGTGCCGCCGTACCAAGATCAATGGTGTCATCGTCACTTGCATCAGGTATAAAAGTGTTGGTATCGCCAGCCGTTGCTGGATCAAATAATTGGGCAAAACCAGAATACAGATCACTGGCATTTTGCGTGTTAATCTGTCCCGCGCCCGTAAAAGTGGTTCCTACAATAAAGGTGTATTGAAGACCCGCTGCTGCTGTGGGCAATGTAACAACAATACCTGCTGCTCGATTAAGAGTAAAAACTGCGCCCGATTGAGTTGTGGCAACCGTATAAGTTGCATCCTCAATTGAAACAATGTTGTCATAAGATGAAACATATCCAGTTGTTACTACATTACCGCTAGTGTCTACATCCCAATTAGTCGTAACTGCACCAGTAGTGGCATTGACGCTGATTTGCTCAAAGCCATTTTCAGATCTAACTGGACCATTAAAAGTTGTGTTAGCCATATCAGCTATCCTTCTTACAAAGGTTTTGCCCTAGAGTCTTTGTAAGCGTCTGCTGGGACAGTCGCTAGGGCTATTTTCCCAGAAAATGGGGGAGAGTCTCCTCTCCCCCTAACTATTCTTTACGCACCAGGCGATCCGAACACGCAACGTGGATCAGAGTACCCAAAGCTATAACGCTCACGGGCCTTGAACCTTACATTTCCTGTGTCGAAATCACCTTCCATTTTAGTGGACATAGGCATCCTTTCAAAATGTAGGAAGCCTCTAGGTGCATCAGTCTTAATAAACCACGCATCCGTGTCTGTTAGATAGTGGTTTACAACATAACCTTGCGGCAACATACCCATGTTCCGCGTGGCATTAACGTCATTATCCGCTGAACCTGGACGAAGTGTTGATTCCAACAACCGATCCGCAACAAATTGCAAAGCGGGAGGTACAATCAATTTCTCGCCACGAACCGATACCTTAAGTCCGCGCTCATCGACAAAGGCAGCAATGTCAATAAGTCCGTTTTCAAGACTCGTTTCGTTCAGGTCAGCAGCAGTGCTAGGCTCATTGCGAAGATCATTATTATTCACAAGAGGATGATCCGTTGCACAAAGCTCTTTTCCGTCACCACCTGTATAGGTGCTGTCAAAAGCATTGTTCAAGGTAGCGGCGCCTTTCACCTGTTTGGTGTTAGCCATGCTACGTGCCAAAGCTTTCGTGTAACGGGAAGCAAGGCGGTCATAAAGATTATCTTCAATTGCTTCTTCCGTAATGGAGAAAGCAAGAGCGATAGTCTCATGCGTGTACCTTGCGGTGTAAGCTTCCTGTGCGTCATCAAACGATACTGCCGAACCTTCAGCTTTCACTGGTGCCGCACCAAAGCCAGAGAGCATTACTTCTTCCTCAAAAGCACGTTCTGAGGCTTCTGTATCATATATCTCACCAGCTTCATTTTCATACCGGGCATACTCAAGACCGAAAAGGGCATTGAGGCCAGGTTCTAGCTCTTTAGCTAGTTGGGCTCTACTAATAGCCATTTTTCAATTCTCCTATACGCCAGTGGTTGAAGGTGTACCAGCAGCAATAGCACCATTGTTACTATTGAAGTGGTTATTCAACCGCACGATTGCCCCGATACCAGCCGCCGAAAAATCAGCATTTTCTGGATCGTCAACCCAACCAACAATACGCATTTGCAAAGCAGCCGTGGTGGCAATCGTACTAATCGCTAGGCGACCTAACGATACACCAGTGGCGTCTGTTCCTGTGATAGCGGTTGAGAAGTTAGCGTTTGCAAAAACTGCGGCTCTCGCCGTAGCTTTACTTGTCCACGAAGCATCCGTTGCAATTACATACAACTGCATTGGGTCATCGTTAACATACGCCTTTACGGGGTGATTGGAATCTGCCCCAGAACCGGGCCAGTAGTTACTCCAAACAGTCTTTCCAGTGGTACTTGACACATATTCACAACCTTGAAATACGCCAAGCATACCAACAGTTCCACCAGCAGCCGCTCCGGGAGCGTCAATATAACCAGTAGAAAGAGGTATCACAGGCTCACCGTGATACAACTTGTTGGTGTTGCCATTTGCTATTTCATAAGCGGAGTACTGGGTCATACCAGTGGAATTAGAAGCCCCGCCCTGTTTACTAAGAGGACGAAGGCCAAAACTTCCATTTGCATTAGCCATTTATTTCTCCTGGTCCTCTCCTCGAGGACCTCCAAAAGTTACTTTAGACTGCCGATCAGGTTTATTGATTGGCATCGCTGGGTGCTGTTCTCGAGCTAACTCGTTATCAACAGCGGTCATTTGATCGCGGGTCATTCCCCGATAATAACTATTGCGTTCCTCGACGATCTCTTCAGGAACCCTTGCTAAAAGAAGACCACCTACTCCAATAACCCCTGCGTGTTTTCCGTTATCAACGGTAGGGACATCAAAGTCTGGATATTCTTCGCCGCGTACCAGTTCATATCCCTCACGGGTTCTGGCTGATACGTTTTTTCGGTCATCAAAACCCATGACCTCTGCCCTTATCCACCTGTGCTTATAACCTTCAGGTGCAGGGGGAGCATCCAACATGGATGGTGGCTTCCAAGGTTCCCGGCGCACATTTGCAGCGCGAGTTTGGTTTTTTCGAGGCGTCCTAGTGGTAGACTTTTGGCGAGATGTGTTCTCTAATTCAGTCATGATTAATCCCTCACTTTACATATTTTGCGTATTCTTCAAGCGGCACATTAAGCCGCTTTGCAATCGCAACTTGAGAGGGCGTTAATCGCACAGTTTTCCGTCCACTTTTGTTGCGGGATGCGGAAGCCTCGGCTGACGCAACCTTTCGGCTTCCCCCGTTTGACTGAGTCTTTTGTCCGAATTTATGAGGAAACTCAGACGCCATTCTCTTGTCAATTTCAGCATAATACTCATCAGATTGGGGATCAAACCCCTCATCCTCTATTAATCGTCTATGTACGCCAAAAGCGGCGTATGTCATAACTTCATCATTACCGAACCAATCATTTTTCTCAGCCCAGGATTGTGCTTTAGGATCTGGTTGTGCTGTTGGTTGCGCTACTGGTTGTTGTGGTTGCGCTACTGGTTGTTGTGGTTGTTGTGGCTGCTCCGCAACTTCCTTTTGCGCTCTGGCAAGTTTGGTTTTTTCAAGAGAAAGATTAGATAAAGCTTCTTGTGCGTCCACAATCTTGTCTACGTCACCACTCTCATGAGCTTCCTTAAGAAGCTTCTTGGCAGAATTTAACTGGGAAGATACACGTTCCCCAAATTCTTCCTGATATCCCTTATCAAGATTATCAAGTCTCTGCTTAAGATTTTCATTTTCGCGGCGGACATTTTCTGCAAACTGAACTGCGGTTTGCTGCTGTCGTTCTGCTTCGCGCCATTTGTGGGTCAAATCCCCAATACGCTTCTTAACGCCAGCACTGTATTCTTCGAGCTCCTCTTCTTGCGGAGCGGCCTCTGCCTTAACTTCAGGCTCTGGAGTAGATTCAGGCTCTGCGCCCAAATTTACATCTACTGGGGATTCTTCCGCGTCCCCAATATCAATTTTAGTTTCTTCTGGCATGTCATGGTTTCCATGGCTACTTCCTTCTTTCTAGACATGTTTAATATCATCAGGTTCCATAATAGTGGCAATCACTTCATCGTCATTGATGATACGGACTTCGCCGCCCTCTATCCTAAATCGAGCGCCAGCATAACGGCCAATACAAATCCACTGGCCTTCTTCGCACCAAGGTTCCCCAGACCCAAACTTGGATGAGTCTTGGTAAGCCAAAGGTCCGACTTTTAAAACATAGGCAACCACCGTTGACAACGCTTCACGATCACGAACAGCATCAGGGATATGTATCCCGCTGTCTGTGGTAGCTTTGCCCATATAAGGCATAACAAGAATGCGCCAGCCCGTGGGCTGCGGCAATCTTTCGCTTAACTTCACTTTATCCAAACGGGTGGTGTCCAGTACGCGATCTTCTTCCTTTACATACGCCTCTGCTACAGCTTTATTCTTTTTCTCATTGGCGTACTTATCAGGTACTAATAGCGTTTTCGTCATTCGTCCTCCGAAGAATGTAGTAGTTCCTTGACTTCCTGTTCAGCAAACTCAAGGCCCTTAAGTTCCCCTACGAGTTGTTTGTAGGACTCCATATCTTTAGGGCCACCCTGTAGGATGGCCTCTTCTGTCAGTTTGATACGATCCTGAAGAGCTTTCAAGACCGAATATGCAAAAGTTGTCGGGTCTGCCAATTAGAAATTACCCACAAATCGTTTTCCTCGAACAGCGCCACCTGCGGCATACTTGATAGGATCACGCTTCGGATTAGTCATTCCACCGTGCCTGTAGCCCAGTTCATCAACAAAAGCGCCACCCATGTTTCTTTCTGGAGGCTTACCGCCAGCATCAACGTCCTTAAGCCATTGCTCCTGTTGCTCATACTCAGGGGTTCCTTCTTCAAAGTCGCTTAAAGAGGGTCCTTCAGTAGCGCCTTCCACTTCAACTGTCCAAGTATCAGGGGTTCCATCCTCGTTTGTATCATGCCCAATTACATGACCGCCAACTTCTGAGGCATACGCATTCGCGTCAGCCTTCTTACTATATTCTACGTTTTTAGGCATCAGTATGTCCTCGCTATTGTCTGGGTTGTACTACCACCATCGTTCTTTTGCAAATCCTTGACCAATTGAGCATGAAGTTGCTGAGCCGTGGGAACTTTAGAAAGTCTAGGGTTTCTAACCCTTGGCAGCTTTGAGAGTTTAACCTTTGGGAGCACCTAAAAAGTACCTTTACCATTATTGTTATTAAAATAACGGCCACGGACCTGGGATTGGGTTCCCTTAATCAACTCTTCTGAGTCACGGTCCAGATGCTCACGGCCCCATTCCATGGGTACGTCTTCATCGCCGGATGTAATGTTGTACATCCTGACCTTTACGTTCATCTCGCCGCCATACTTGAAGGCGCCCATTCCTGGGAACGTATCAACAGGGCCACCCATATTGTATCCCTGTTCCTTGTTCATTTTTTTAGCTTTTGCCATAAGATCACCAGCCTCTCTCTTGGATATGCCCATTTGCTTTGACATCTGGGACGACATATTACTTCTCTTCATAACGCTCCCCTAATGTTTCACGTGAAACACTCACGCCTTTCTTGTCTTACTTGCTTTTCTCGCCAGATACGCTTTGTAAGAACGCTTCGCCGCAGCAAGTGTTTCGTACACAGGTTTCCCGGAACTGGAAAAAGTCCAGCCGCCTTTTACTTTCCGTATGGGCATTACTCACCTCTTCCACCAGAACCCATCTTCTCGATGCGCTCCAGGTTTACGTCCGCTCGAAGCATGGCTATATCTTCCTGAGAGTCTATCTTCTCCCTGGTTATAGCCTGACGCTCTGCCTCACGCTTCTCTTCAAAAGCCTGTTTGGATGCAAACTCATCGGCCTTCCGTTCCATATCCAGGGCCTTGATGTCCAGTTCCTTATCTCGCAACTGAACCAAAGGATCGCTCTGTCCTTCTGGCGGTGGAAGCAATACGGACATTACTTCTTCCGTGTATTGCGCGATAAGTTCCGCAACCCGCGCTTCTATATCCATTTGCTGTGGTTGCTGGCCCATTTGCTGCGCCTGTTGTTCCTGTATCATAGCTTCCGCCATTACCACTCCTCTGGCCTTAAATGCAATATGTTCGCACAAATGCGCTTGTAACAGGGCAAAAATGGGGGGATTGGCGGCTGGGGTAGGGGTCTGCATAAACATAATATGCGCGGCAATGTGGGCGTCATGATCCTGTGTCGGGAACGCCTGTAAAGTCTCCTGAATGATGGACTTTGCGTTCTCTATCGCCGGGTCTGTCGGTTGCGGCGGTTGCGGTACAGGAAGCAGTCCCTCAATATTCGGCACACCAATCGCTTCATAGATGCGGCGGTACGCTTCGTACAGATTGTGCATTTGCGGATTGCTCTGGGCAAGCTGCAATTGCGTCTGGGCCAAAGCAAGACGCTGCGACATCGAGAATATATTCGGGTCAGAAACGGGAACAATATCGACTCTTTCATCAAAATCCGCCTGTTTTATAGTAGCTTCCGCACCCCATACGTTGTATGGGTACATAGGAGGCAATGATTCAGCAAACACCCTGGCCAGCATTCTAAATTCCTGTTTTTGTGCATAGTGTAGCCGCTTGTGTATGGCTGACATTACCTTCGACCCTCGCTCTAACAGAGCAACAGTCGTTCCTACAGCCGCTTGCTGGTTGCCATCACCAACCTGCATGTCGGCTATTGCCGCGAAACGCCTTCCAGCGTCTACGACAAACCCTAAAAGACCCATAAGTGTCTGGCTTGGCTCTTTATATGGAAGGGGCAAAATGCTTTCCTTTAAGGCACCGCCCGGTACATCAATATCACGGAACTCACCAGGGGACAGAGGCTCGTCCGAATCTCGTATGCGTATACCCCGCGCCTTGAAGCCAGCGGGTAAATTGGCCAAAGTTCCAGCGTCAATCAGTTGCCGTAGAATGGAAGTGGCGGAACGTCCCAACCCACCAATCATATGCAAAAGGCCGAATCCATAAAAGCCTAAACCAGGCAAGAACTTGTAATGGGAGAAGTACTGTATCCTACGATAGTACTCATCACCTTCGCGCCAGTTCCTGCGGACGGACAAAACCTTAGAGCTACCCTCGTCTATGGTAACAATATAAGGAAGCTTGATCCCTGTCTTTTCCCCGTCAATGGGACTGACATGCTCAAAACCGGGAAGATCCAAATCCGTGTGGATTTCCAGTAAAGTGCAGTCTTTATCGTCCGTGGTCTTCTCAATCCCTGAAAGTTTGCGTTCTTTTTCTCGAAGCTCGTCTTCCTGATCGTAAGGTATAAGGTCTACATCCCTGTAAAAACCCGCTGCCTGAAACTTGCGGATATCGTTCTCCCCCATGCGAATAACATGCACAATACGGCTGGAAGATGCCAGATCTGTGGCGTTATAGGGAACTACCAAGTCATCAGCAGGGACAAATCGGGCTACGGCTCTGTCAAGTATATCGTCAAAATAAACTTTCTTAAAAGCAGACCCAGCCAAAGGAAGATAAAACAGCAACCGATCCATTTCAGGATCGTATTCTTCCATTACATGAATAATCTCATAGTTCATAAACTCCTTGACCCGTTCCGCCTGGGCCTCAACTTCGGGAGTAGATGACCCTATGATCTGGGTACGGACCGGGCCGCTGCTAGGAAGAAGTTCCTTGTACGCCTGTGCCTGAAACTGGGTAACCGCTTCGGCAATAAGAGGATGGGTAACGCCGCTCGAACCACGGAAGGGTTCTTCCCGTTCCTCGTATTTTATACCCAGGAGCTCCAGACCATTAGTGTAGGATTCTTCCCACTCCTGTCTGCTGGCCCGGTCATCCTTATACAGTCCAATAAGATCATTGGACATATCCATAAGAACTCTTTCGTCCAGAATCTCTGCCAGATTTGCGTCTGCTTCTGCCTGAAGCTCTTCCTGAATAGCCTGATCGAAATTTATAAGAACGGAGCCGTCTTCCTCCTCCATCATTTCGGTAGGTTCTTCAATCTCTTCGACTTCGATTTCCTCATCGGTAACGCCGCCAAGAGGCGTACCTTGCGCTGGCATCGCATTGTCAATTAAAGATGTACGGCCATTAGCCATTATTTAGACACTCCTTTAAATTTCTCATAGGTGCGGAGTCCACCTAATCCTAACATACCTAATAGCACAGGCATCATAGTAGATAAATCAAGTTGTGGTAATTGAACGAGATCTCCTGTCTGCGCCATGATAAACATAGCCATTGGCTGTGCTACATAAGTGTAAAACAAAGCCAGACCGCATGTCCACCCCACAAATGGACGCCATCCAGCAACAAACAGACTTCTGTGCGCCGCCTCCTGTTTGTTTACCTCGATCTGCGCTATGTCAATCTTGGCCAGATGTTCGGCAAGTTTTGCCTCAATCTCTCTGGCTGCACGTTCCTTTTCCTCTTTGTTCGGAAAAAACCTGTCCAGTACGTCCCCTACAACGGGTAGAAGGCTGGGTAGAAGTGCGGCTATAGCCATTACTTGGAACTCCCGTTAATCATATCGCGCAGTTTATTGGTATACTGCCACAACGCACTAATCTGCTTCTCTTGCATATCCGTTTGAGCCCTTAGTTTTGTGGTTTCCACAAAAGTGTTCCTCGACATAATATCGTCTACGTCCTTACGAAGCTCCTTGACATTTGCAGACAGCTTCACAGCAACAACAACCAAGGCCAGAAGCCCCATGACCTGTTGCCAGTAATCCTTGATAAAAAGAGCTTCTGTTTCCATCCGTCAACTTAACACAACAAAGTACCGGGGGCGCCATTATATCCGCCCCACGGCACCATTTGTATGGAAAAAGCAAGACTCCATCAGGAGCCTCCGTTCTCCCTCATAATTAAGCCAAGAGCCGCTATTGCAATACCTACAATAAGAACTGGCGTCTGACTAAGCATTACTCCGATACCAACAAGTCCTGCGCCAACAGCGGCCCAGGTCGAAGGTTCAGCTATACGATGTTGAATCCATGCAATCATGCAACACTCCTAATAGTAGTTACGGGGGGTGGGAGAGTGGACAGGTTCGTCATCTTCCTCATCGGTGTCAAGTCGAAGAAATCCGCCTTTACGGTATCTAATAAGTGCCATGGACATCGAATCGCAGTAATCGTCATGGTCACCATTGGGAAATGCCGCACACTCATCTATCACTTCTTCGGAAAACTTTTTCTCCGGCGCCCACACTTTTCCTGACTCGAATATAGGAGCCACCATATGCATCCGGGTATGTTTGTCCTTCCCCTTGCTGGGGGTATAATTCACCACGGGGATACCAATTGTCCGTAATTCGTCCGTGAGCGGTGTACCTGTGGCCTTCGCCTCGATAAGCACCATATCTGGTTCCCAGTACTTGTATTCCGATAGGGCTTTTGCCTTCAGTTCGGGAAAGTCCCAGCGCCCTCGCTGTGCATCCATAAGAATTATATGATCGCTTCCCCCTTCCTCCGGGCGGAACACTCCCCACGTAGTAATCGCAGAGTAATCCGCAGTCTCCTTTTTGCTAAACGCCGTATCGTAACTCTGCATAATGTAACTCACAACGGGGGTGGAATCCTTCTCCCAGGTCTTCCACCACTCCTTCTTGATGATCGCGCCTTCTTCCGCTGTAGGATTCTGCTGCCATTGTGCATTCCACTTGCTCAGTGACAACGAAGCCTTGACCCTTAACAACTCCTCTTTCTTCCAGAACTCTGGCCACAGTACGTTGCCGCTTGGAAGAATGGCGGGGAATTCCACGATATCCCACTGGTCGGCCATAACATCCGACCCCTGTGCCTTGATTAATTTTCCTGTAAGGTCCTTCAGGGACCAACGGGTCATTACTATTACAATAGACCCGCCCGGTTGTAGACGCTGACGGGGTCCCGATGTGTACCACTCGTAGGCATGTTCGAGGGCTGTGTCCGAAAGGGCATCCTGTTCCGAATGCGGGTCATCAATAATGAGAAGGTCAGCACCGCGACCCGTAATCGCACCGCCCACACCAGCCGCGTAATATTCGCCGCCCTGCCCTGTCTCCCAGCGGCCAGCCGCCTTCGAGTCCGCACTAAGGTCCACATCCGGGAAAATCTCCTTGTATTCTGCCGTGTCCATAAGGTTCCTGACTTTACGGCCAAACCGCACCGCCAGTTCCGCCGTATGGGTGGTCTGGATAATCTTGAGCTTCGGGTTCTTCCCTATCAGCCACGCAGGGAGAAGGTAACTTGCAAATTCAGACTTGGTATGCCTTGGCGGCATATTTATTATGACCCGTGAACCGGGGTTCCCTGACAGCTTTTCGTATTGCTTGGCTACCTGCTTGTGGTGGAGTCCCTCGATAAATCCCTCGTAAACGTGTTTCACGAAGACCATAAAATCTTCCTGAGCTCTCTCGCGTATGGATAATGTCTTTTGCGCTTCTTCCAGCGCCAGTATTTCACGTATTACTTCATCGGGAGTATTTCGCACGTTTCCACCGTAAGTATTCCGCAGCTTCCTGAACATTGGCAAAACAAACCATAAAAGACGTATCCGATACCGCTTCCGGCTCAAATACCGCCGTTATCGCCTGTCCATGCCTCTGTTCTCCATGGCCCAATCTATCAGCATACGGGTCCTCTGTCTTGTATCCTTTTGCCCTTGCCGTCCAGTATACCACATTGGTCCACTCGTCCTCGTTCTGCGCCAACGCCCAGTGGTGCCTGTGACCAGAGATGTACAGATCCGCCTCCTGGCTAAACTTGGCCCTTTTAACCTGTGCATGGAGTGGATTCCACTGGCTATGCCCCGGCATGTCATGGGCTGCCCATATGCGACCCTTCCTTCCTTTCGGGAAGCGTACCTCTATCCGCGCCTGCCAATCAGCGGTCAATGTACCGGGGACCTTGAGCCACTCTATCGGGTCTACATCATTCGGCAACCACAGATCATGGTTCCCTTTTACCAGTAAACACCAATCTGTCGCTTTCAACAGCCACTGGACCAGTTGCCACGCCTGACGGGCCGAAGTCTCCTGGGATGCCCACAATCTGGACAGCCGTCCTACCCAGTTGTTACTCGCGTCCCCCAAGCTGGCGGCATACATACCATCTGTTTCATTGATCGTGTGCAAATCCTCACGGAGCCTGGGCCAATTACACCCGTTATCGTCCACGTGTGGATCTCCTAAAAATGAGATGGCCAAGGGACCCGGCTTGTGGAACGTAAGCGGCATCCAGTTCCTTTGTTTGGTGGCCTTGCGCCGCGTTTCAAACCTTCGTGTTACATGGTCCACTAACTCCTCTTCGGACATATCCGGGTTGTCCAAAGAAGGGACCGTAAACTCATTGTTCTCTTGCCACGGAACAATGTACCCGTCCCGCGTCAGTTGATCCAATCTGCGATAGTAGGTGCGTGACGATATGTTCATTTTCTGCTGAACAATCTTCGCAATGGAAGGCTGTTGGGAGTATTCGCGTTGGTCCGGGGGCAATGCCCCAGCGTTATATACTTCCTCCAACACGGACTGAAACTTTTCTAGTTTTTCATTCATACAGATGAATCCGTTGTCTAACAGATACTTAACCAAAAAAGCTAACAAACACAACCCGGCACCTATGGTATGTCACGAATGAAAAAAGAATAGTGAAAAATTTTTATGGGGTGTTGTATCAAACTTTTCTGGAAAAAAGTTAGTGGCTCAATGGCAACTGTCCATGGTTATTTGTTCAAAACAGTGTTTCAGTGCCGCTCTCCCTCCAACATGGTGGGCGCTCAACCATACCGACCGATACCGATAACTGGGCAAATTTTCGCCCCAGACCTAAGTACCTAGACGCCCGACCATAAGAAAAGGTCGACCCGCAGGTCGCCCCGA
>VTLG01011701.1_pt1 | contig 15263 bp, 26 predicted proteins | sample 4694571 | NCBI WGS metagenome assembly VTLG01 (sample SAMN12604809, study PRJNA352737) | marine metagenome | biome: ENVO:00000447; feature: ENVO:00000209|ENVO:00000569|ENVO:01000036; material: ENVO:00002151; isolation source: viral sequences binned using virsorter ...
GAATATTCACTCCACAAGAACCTACTAAATTCTTTAAACAAAGAGTTACAGAGATTAATGAAGAGTTAAATAGAAATGAGGGTAGATCTTTACCAAATCCTTATAATCAAGCAGAGAGAATAATAGATAGAATAATAAGTAAAAATTATAAAATTAATTTATCGGATGAAAGTAAAAGCTTAACAGACATAGATGTACCACAACCAAGTATCTTTCAACAAGAATCACGGATCACGACTCCACCTTTAAATACAGCAAACATAAGTCCTGATATAATTAGTAAACAAGCTCAAAATGCTGGCTTGAGTTTGCCATCTAATTTTGCTAATTTATCCACAGCAGATAAACTAAAAACTTTAAACGATTTAGGAATAAGGATTGGGTAATCATGGCAATAGACCCTAAAACAACAAGAGAACACATTGTAGCCTTATATGGATACATAACAGGACTACGAAAAGACATTTCGCAGATTAAAAATAATCACTTAAAACATATACACGAAGATGTCGAGAAATTGGGTGGCAAGATAGACAAGATCTATTGGGTTCTTTTAGCAGCAGCGGGATCTGCTGTACTCTTCGCACTAGGAATTTTATTTCAATAATGGAACTTACACGTAACTTCACCCTTTCAGAGCTTATTAAAAGCGACACAGCAATCCGTAAAGGCATCAATAACAATCCTAATGCGGAACAGATAGAAAAATTAAAAGTATTATGTGAGAAAATATTACAACCAGTACGGGATCACTTTGGTAGAGTCAAGGTGACTAGTGGATTTCGTAGTCCAGAATTATGTCAAGCCATTGGTAGCTCTATAAATTCACAACATGCGCGCGCCGAGGCGGCCGATTTCGAAGTGGTAGGCGTAGATAATTGTGAGCTTGCAGATTGGATACATAGAGAGTTAGAATGGGATCAATTAATATTAGAGTTCTACACTCCAGGTGAGCCTAACTCTGGCTGGATACATTGCAGCTATACTGAGGGTATGCCAAGAAAATCTTTTTTACATGCTTATAGGGAAGAAGGTAAAACAAAATATAAACCTATTATTGGTAAAGCAAAAGATATATTTGTTTAAATCCAATCTTTAAGTTCCTCACCTAATACTTCTGATGCAATGTTAATTTTCTTACGTAAAGCCTTTACAATCTTTTCATCAACAGTTTTTTCTGCGATTAAATCTACATAAGTCACTGATTTTTTTTGACCAATACGATGAGCTCTATCTTCTGATTGTAATCTTTTTTCAAGATCATAACCGTTAGAATAATAAATCACAGTATTAGCTGCAGTGAGAGTAATACCATAACCACCTGTTTGTGGTGTACCAATTAAAAATCTACATTTAGAATTATTTTGAAATTTTTGTATATTTTCTTGTCTATCTTCTTGTGGCGTTAAACCATAATAATCTACAATTGATTCGTCATCATACTTTTCTACGATTGCTTTAATAATATTAGTAATGTCGTGTTGATAGTTGGCCCAAATAATTGCCTTACCTTCTACTTCTTCTAACACATCCATTAATTCTGTTATCCTATTACTTTTAACAAGTTGTGTGCTACCATCATCAGCTGTGAAATGTCCACAGGTTATTTGATGTAAACGCATTAATTGTGTAAGCACTGTGACACTAGTAACTTGCTTACCATTTAGTATAGCAAGCGCCATTGTTTTCATTTGTTGATAAAGTTTTAATTGTTCTGATGTTAATGCAACATTTCTTTTAATATATATTTTATCAGGTAAATCTAGGCAATCTTCTTTTAATACTCTGTAAGAAAAACCTTTTAATTTATCTGATAGTTCACCTATATTTTGAAATTTATGTACCACTTGTATTGACCTCCCTCTTGCATGTATTGTTTTCATCTCAGCATATCTATTACGAAAAGCGTAGAACGATTGAAAGTTCAATAACCATGGACTTAAAAATTCACATTGTGAATATAAATCTAGTGGATTTTTTGTTACAGGAGAGCCTGTCATAATTCTTCTGTACTTTGCGTATTTAGATAGAGCTAAAATATTTTTAGTTCTTTTGGCAGAGGAGTTTTTTATAGTTGTAGACTCATCAATAGCCATTAAAGTTTTATGTGAATTTAAAAATCTAACTGCAAACTCTGTGCCTTTAGATGTACTTAAAGCTTCAACATTCATTATTAATATGTGAAGTTTTTGTTCTAGTTTAAATAAACAATCTAAACTATCTTTTTGTTTTTTAGTAATCAGTGATTGCCACATTACTGACACATTTTCTATGTGGTCAGGTAAATGGTTTGGTATTTCTTGTTTATACCATGTCCCTATTACACCTTTAGGTGCCACAATTAGAGCACCATCTACTTTGCCTTTATCATACAACATAGCAAGATTATCTATTAATACTTTTGTTTTACCTGTACCCATTTCCATAAAGTATGCATAAGTTTCTTTATTCCATGACTTTTCTAAAGCAGTCATTTGATGCTTATACGGTGGTGTCTTAAATTTATAATTCATAATATCTTTCTATTGACTTATATATAAAGGATGTTATATGATTTGTCAATGTCAGAAAGTAATAAATATGAAAATTTAAAAAATAATTTTGTATCTACAGTTTACGTAATACAAGAAATTGCTGGCACACGTGCAGGTAATCCTAAAATAAATATTATGGGTGCATCGCACTATGGTCAATTTAAATTTTTATTACCAGAGTTTTCTCAAATAATTTTTTCACCAGGTCCACTTGTGTATAAGTTGAGACAAGGTTTAAAAAATTTTAAAAAGAAAGATTATTTACTACTTACAGGAGATCCTGCAATAATTGGTGTTGCATGTTCTATTGTATCTGATATTACAAATGGAAAATATAATTTACTCAAGTGGGATAAACAAGAAAGAAAATATTATCCTATTGAAATTAATCTATACGAGAAAGGAGAAATAGATGAGTAACATTAACTTTGAACAAGACAAGACAGATGTACTAGATAAAAGTGAAAACTTAAAACTTTTATCTAACGAGGTACAAAAAATGGAATCTTTAGTTTCTGAAATAGAAGGAATTGAAGATAAACTGAAGCAACGGAAAAAAGATTTAGAACTTCTATCTTCAGAAATAATTCCAACTATGATGTCTGAGATGGGATTATCTCAACTTAAACTTATGGATGGATCACAGATAGATGTTAAGCCGTTCTATAACGCTACGATTACACAAGCAAATAAAGAATCGGCGTACAACTGGCTTCGAAGTAACGGTTTAGGAGATATTATTAAGAATGAAGTGGTAGTATCTTTTGGCCGTGGCGAAGACAACAAGGCAGCAGAATATGCTGAACTTGCGAAGGGTCAAGGGCTTCAACCAACACAGAAGTTGAAGGTTGAACCCATGACTCTGAAAGCGCTAGTCCGTGAGCGTATTGAGGCAGGGAAACCTATGCCAGCGGAAATTTTCAGCGTATTCGTTGGAAATAAAACAACAATAAAAAGGAAAAAATAAATATGAAAAATGAAACAAACATAGCGAAGAAACAAACAGGTGCTTTAGCTGCTAATATATTTGAAGCTGATGCAAATGTAGGTTCTCAAAACATAGAGCAAGAAGATCTTGCTTTACCTTTTATAAAAGTTTTGGGTCAGTTATCTCCAGAAGTAAACAAAAGAGATGCTGGTAAATACGTTCAAGGTGCAGAACCTGGAATGATATTAAACTCTGTCACTAAAGAATTATTCGATGGTGCAAAAGGTATAGAGGTTTTACCTTGTTCTTATGAAAGAAAATACCTACAGTGGAAACCTAGAGAACTAGGGGGAGGTCTTGTTAGTATACATGCAGTAGATGATCCTATTGTAAAAACAACTAAACGAGATCAAATGAACAGAGACGTATTACCAAATGGTAATTATCTTGAGAATACAGCAAATCATTTTGTTGTGGTTCTTGGAACTGTTCCATCTACTGCATTGGTATCAATGACTAGAACACAACTAAAGGTAAGTAGAAGTTGGAACTCTATGATGATGTCAATCAAAATGCAGGGTGAAAAAGGTTTGTTCACTCCGCCAACATTCAGCCATGTTTATAAGTTAAAGTCAGTTCAATTGACAAATGACAAAGGATCATGGTTTGGTTGGGACATCAGTAAAACTGGACCTGTTAAAGACCAGTCATCTTACAAAATAGCTAAAGACTTTGCTGCTAGTATTAGCAAAGGTGAAGTTGAGGTTAAACATGAAGGTGAAACTGCACAAACAGAAAAATCGCCATACTAAATAAAATCCTAGGTAGAGGGCGGCTAAGCGAGAGTGGATCCGCCCTTTAAAAATTATGGAAGAGTTTATTAAAATATTTCAGGGCTTGAATAGGGCTCATGGTGTCACTTATGTAGATAGGAAAGGTGCCGATGGTCAAAAGATAAAAGGTAAATCTTTTGTACAAAGAGATATAGTCACAGAAAAAATGTGGCACGATCACTTAAATGGTATTGAACCTAGTCTAGGTATCATACCAATCACAGATGACAATACATGTAAATGGGGATGTATAGATATAGATTCTTATGCAGGTTTTGATCACAAAAAATTAATAGATAAAATTAAAAATTTAAATTTACCACTGTTAGTATTTAGATCTAAGTCAGGTGGTGCACACGTATTTTGTTTTACAACAGTTCCTGTTGAAGCAAAATTAATGAGAGATAAACTAGTATCAGTTAGTGCGGTGCTAGGTTATGGTGGATCAGAAGTTTTTCCAAAACAAGTAGAATTAAAATCCAAAGATGATACAGGAAACTTTCTTAATTTACCATACTTTAATTGTAAAAATACAACAAGATATTGCTTTAATGAAAATGCAGAAGCTGTTAGTCTGGATGGTTTTTTTAATATATATCAATTAAACAAAGTAACTCCAGATCAATTAGAAAATTTAAAAATAAAAAGACCAGAGTCAGAATTTAGTGATGGCCCTCCTTGTTTAGAATCAATAACACAAACAGAAATAAAAGATGGTAGAGACAGAATACTTTATCAATACATACAATATGCAAAAAGAAAATGGCCAGAGAGTTGGCAAGGAAAGATAAATGCATTTAATTATAAATATTTTGAGAAACATCCTGAAGGACCTTTGGATGATAAGATAGTTCAAGGTAAAATAAAATTTAATGATGGTAAAGATTTAGGTTTTAAATGTAATGAAGATCCAATGTGTAATCATTGTGATAAGAAACTATGTAGAACTAGAAAGTTTGGTATTGGTGGTGAGTCTGTATTTCCAATTTTATCTGATTTACAGAAAGTAGAATTAGACGAACCTTACTATTGGGTAAATGTAGATGGTGAAAGAGTTAAACTAGATAACATAGACTATCTAATAGAACAGAGATTATTTAGACGAACTGTTGCAAAACAAATAAATAAAAAACCAAAACGAGTAACAGTGAAAGAATTTGAAACATATGTTGATCAATTACTACAGGGTGTAGAAATAATAAAAGCACCAGAAGGATCATCAATAGTGGACCAGTTGAAAGAACATTTAGAAGAGTTCTGCACTAATAGAACTGCAGTAGAAACTACAAAGAAAGATATACTAAATGGAAATGTTTATACAGAAGAAGGCAAACACAAATTTATATTTCATAAATTTTATCACGGACATCTACAAAGAAAAAAATGGCCAGAGAAACCACAGGTCACTCAACAAATGTTAAAAGAATACTGTAGTTGTAAAGATGATAGAATTATTATTGGTAAGAAGAGACCAACCATTATGGTAGTGGATGCTTTTGAAAAACCAGAAAACACTCACACACAAAGAAAGCTGAAGGAGGAATCACCATACTAATGTGGCCAAAAGAAGCTTATATGGATTTATTATTTTTTACAGCAATCACAGCCTATTTAATATTTAAGAGTTATATTTTATGAGAACAATAGTATTAGGACCACCAGGCACAGGAAAAACTCACACTCTTTTAGAAAAGGTAGATGACTATTTAAAAACAACTAACCCAGATCGTATTGGATATTTTGCTTTTACAAAAAAAGCAGCTAACGAAGCAAAAGGTAGAGCGATGGATCAGTTTAATTTATCAGAGGATGACCTACCATATTTTAGAACATTGCATTCTCTAGCTTTTAGAATGCTTGGTATTAAAAAAAATCAAGTTATGCAACGAAGACACTACGAAGATCTTGGTAGAAAAGAAAATTTATTTTTAGATTATAACGATTATGATGAAGAGGAGACAGGATTGTTTACAACTAAAAGTGATTATCTTAGAATTATACATTTAGCAAAGCTAAGAAATATTAGTATTGATAGACAATATAATTTAAAAGAACATAACCAAGATGTTGAATACAAAACACTAATACACTTAGCTAATGAATTAGATAGATATAAAAAAGAATATAATCTCATAGACTACAACGATATGATTTTAAAATTTATTAAATCAGATAAATCACCAAACTTTGATGTTGTATTTGTAGATGAAGCTCAAGATTTATCTTTAATGCAGTGGGATATGGTTAAAACTATATGGGATAAAACAGTTGACTCTTATATTGCAGGTGATGATGATCAAGCAATATTTAGATGGGCTGGTGCAGACGTAGATTCTTTTATTGCACAAAAAGGTAAACCTTTACCATTAACTAAATCAAGAAGAGTTCCAAAAAAAATACACGAATTAGCAAGTTCAATTATTGGTAGAGTTAACAATAGAATAGATAAGAACTGGAGTCCAAAACAACACGAAGGAAGACTTACACCATATGATAGTTTTGAAGATGTTGATATGTCATCAGGTAAGTGGTTAGTTTTAACTAGAACTAGATCTATGTTAGACCCACTCGAAGATACAATAAGAGACAAAGGTTTTTATTATGAGAATAGATTTAAAAAGTTATATGAAAAAGATATTCAAGAAGCAGCTTTAAACTGGGAACATTTAATTCAAGGACAAATGCTAGATTCAAAACAGATAGAGGCTATCTCAAAATACATTAGTAAAGAAAAATGGAACAAGGATAAATTAAAGTCAATGGTAAAAAATAGTTTATACAGTTTAGATCAGTTACAAAAAGACTATGGACTTGGAACAAAAGAGATTTGGTATGAAGCTTTTAATCAAGCAGGACAGAAAAGAATTAATTACATAAGACGTATGAAACGTAATGGTGAGATGTTGAACAAAGAACCACGGATCAAACTATCAACCATACATAGTGCAAAAGGTGGTGAAGAAGATAATGTTGTATTACTCACTGATCTTACACACAATACAAAAAAATCATATAACAAGAACCAAGATGATGAAACAAGATTATTCTATGTAGGTGCAACAAGAACTAAAGAACATTTACATATTATAAGGCCAAAAGATGAAAACAAATGTTATCCAATGCAGGAGGTACTATGAGTAAAGTTTGGGATAAACAACATGGAGGATCACATTATCAAAAATATAAAATTCAACCCAGTAAGTTTGTGGTTGAAAATGAAATTTTATATCCAGAAGGATGTGCTATAAAATATATAATAAGACATAGAGATAAAGGAAAAAAACAAGACATACTAAAAGCAATACATTTTTTAGAAATGATAATTGAAAGGGACTACAAATGAGTTGGGAAGAATATGTAAAACAAGCAAAGATATCAGAAGAAAAGTTTGCAAAAAATTTAACTAATCCAGTGTGGGCAAACAATTATGAAAACATAAAAGAACACTGGGATGTCAAAGGAACGTTTAAACAAAAAGTTTATAGATTTGATGTTAAAGGAATGAAAAAGAAAAATAGATGGGATAATAACTTTCAAGATGACATTGCATGGGTTGAAGGAACAAATGTTAGAGGTGAACCTGGTTGGGTAAAAGGTAAAGCTGATTACATTGTTTTTGAAAGAAACAAATATTGGTTAGTAGTAGATAGACAAGAGTTGTTAAATCATGTAGTAAATAAACTAAAGGAGAAAGGTTATCAAAAAGGTAAAGGTATTTATCAAGTTTATCAAAGAGAAGGTAGGTTAGATAAAATTACAATGGTTCCTTATGAAGATATAGAGAAATTAACTAACATAGAAAAGGTAGATAAAAATGATACAGAAACCAGTATTTAAACCACAAACAGAATGGCTACCACCAACAGATTTTCCCGATTTATCAAACAGAGATGAGATAGCAATTGACTTAGAAACAAAAGATCCAGACCTTATGAAAATGGGGTCAGGGTCTATTGTTAAGAATGGAGAAGTTGTAGGTATTGCTGTAGCTGTAGAAGGTTGGTCAGGATATTATCCAATAGCACACGAAGGTGGTGGTAATATGGACTTTAGAATGGTTCTAAACTGGATTACAGATGTTTTAAAAACACCAGCTACAAAAATATTTCATAACGCAATGTATGACGTATGTTGGTTAAGATCTATGGGTTTAACTATTAATGGTAAGATAGTTGATACTATGATAGCCGCTGCATTATGTGATGAGAATCAATTTCGTTTTGATTTAAACACTTGTTCTAAAAAATATACTGGCTCTACCAAAGATGAAACAGCTTTATATACAGCAGCAAAAGAATGGGGCATAGATGCAAAAGGTGAGATGTATAAATTACCTGCTATGTATGTAGGACAGTATGCAGAAAAAGATGCAACTATAACATTAGAACTTTGGCAGATGTTAAAAAGAGAAATAGATAATCAAGATATAAATTCTATTTTCGAACTAGAGACAGAACTATTTCCTTGCCTCGTTGATATGCGGTTTTTAGGCGTTCGTGTAGATATCCAAGCAGCGACTGAATTAAAAAACAAATTATTAACAGAAGAAAAAGCATGCTTACAAATAGTAAAAAAAGAAACAGGAGTAGATACTCAAATATGGGCTGCACGTTCCATTGCAAAAGTTTTTGAAAAACTTCGCCTACCATTTGACCGAACCGAAAAAACAAATTCTCCATCATTTACTAAAAATTTTTTACAAAACCATCCAAATCCAATAGTTCAAAAGATTGCAAGAGCTAGAGAAATAAACAAAGCACATACAACATTTATTGATACCATAATCAAACACGAACATAAAGGACGAATCCATGCTGAAATAAACCAACTCCGTGGTGATAATGGCGGAACGGTGACTGGTAGATTTTCATACTCGAATCCTAATCTACAACAGATACCAGCACGTAACAAAGAACTTGGACCACTGATCAGGTCATTATTTATACCTGAGAACGGTCATACATGGGGTGTATTTGACTATTCTCAGCAAGAACCAAGGTTGGTAGTGCATTATGCTTCTTTGCAAAATCTGTATGGTGTAGAGGAAGTATTGGATGCTTATAATGAAGGTGAAGCAGATTTTCATAATATTGTAGCTGATATGGCCGACATTCCTAGGTCACAAGCTAAAACAATTAATTTAGGTCTCTTCTATGGTATGGGTAAAAATAAACTACAAGCAGAACTAGGTGTGGATAAAGAAACATCTGATGGTTTATTTAAACAGTACCATGAAAGAGTTCCATTTGTAAAACAACTAATGGATAATGTAATGCAAAGAGCACAGAGCAGAGGTCAAATAAGAACTTTACTTGGGAGGTTATGTAGGTTTCATTTATGGGAACCAAATATGTTTGGAATGCACAAAGCAATGACACACGATTCAGCACTCATGGAACACGGACCAGGGATTAGAAGAGCATTTACATATAAAGCATTAAACAGATTAATACAAGGATCTGCAGCTGACATGACAAAGAAAGCAATGGTTGACCTATATAAAGAAGGCATCACACCACATATACAAGTGCATGATGAACTTGATATATCTGTTGAATCTTTAGAACATGCTGATAAAATAAAAAGTATTATGGAAGGAGCAGTTACTCTTGAGGTGCCTAACAAAGTGGACTATGAATCAGGTGCTAACTGGGGTAATATTAAATGATAAATTATGGCTTACTTAAATGCAAATATTCCTGTAGAATATGCACAAATAAGAAGGGAGTTTTTATATGATCTTAAAAAACATCATGGCGAAGTTGAAGACTGTATTATCTTCGGTATTACAGCGATTACAGGGAGGGCACTCCTTTTCCATGCCATCATGGAAAACGGTGCTATCTTTTATCGTTTACCCATATCGGCTTTTATTCAACGTGGTTTTCAACCGAAAGCTGTTCCATCCAAAAGACTTGATGAATTGGAATTGTGGAATAGTTTTTCTTATTACCCTGCTGTTACTACTTGGGATATTTTAGAAGCACAATCAGGTAAGTACATAGGTAAGGATAAAAAATGGCACTACGGTAAATATTTATTTACTGTTGACTTTGCACACCCAGAGCCTAATATACTTGACACTGATCATTCAGAAATTCCGCACGAACATAAGTGCGCTCATGTGTTAGCGTTAAATGACGGTAACTATGCAGCACAACCTAACAATAGATTAATTTGGGATATACCATCGTTTACGGTAAAAGACCAAGTGCCTGATTGGAAGGTTCAAACTAATTATTGGAACGTAGAAGATACACAAAAGTGGAGAACTGAGGACACTGATAATTTCTTTTACGAAATAGAGGAAAAGAAAAAATGAATTTAGCAGATTTATTAAAAAAGAATATAGTCATGGTACCAGTCGTAGCCTCAGTGCTAGTCGGAACATTTACAGGTGTTAAATATGTTGTTAATTTAACAGACACAATCAATGCTAACAAAGCAGAGATAGAAAAAATTCAAACAGTAGATTTAGTAAACATACAAAGAGATATGAAAGTATTAACCGATGGAGTTAATACTGTAATTGCAAAATTAGAAAGAGCTGAAGGCACGTGGGAGATGGCGGAAAATTTATACGAAGTCTTAGCTGATAAAGTTAGACAGATGGAATACGACATTAAAGATCTTAACAGAGAGATAAACTATTAGGATGAACTATGGAGAGTGCCAGGATGAATTATTATTTTACAGGAATTCTAATACTAATGCTTACAGCTTTGGCTTTTTGTGCACCTCCAGCACATGCTAGAAACGAATATCTAAACGACGGTAATACTAGATGCGGTGAAGTAGATGTTTCTGTATCTAATCGTGACTACGAATATGATAATTATGATCGTAGTTGGAACGAAAGCAACTCACAAGAATTAAGATTAACATTTAGAAAATATTTAGGTACAGACTGTAAAACATCAAAAGAAAATGCAGCTATAAAACAACAATTAGAATTAATGAAGATGTGCAATAAGGTAAATAGAAATCCTAGTTTGGCACAAAATAAAAACTTTGCATTATTAGTATCAAAATGTAGAGGTGTAATCCCACAAGTAGATGAAGTAGAAAACATGCCTACAGGTAGTCTTTGGGATGAGTTAAAAGACGATTATATCAGGGAAAATCCAGATTCTAAAACTTTAGACAACAATAACAGCACGTTGAAAATACCACCAGAAGGGTATATACTACCAAAACCAAAACCAAAATTAAATGAGTAAAAAACCTTTAACAATATCTGAATCTGCTGCCGTGCAAATGCCGATGAAAACGGTTGCCAGCCTCATCGCACTTGTTGCAATTGGAACCTGGGCTTATTTCGGACTGCATGAAACATTAAATAATCATGCTACTAAAATAGAGTTAATGCAAAAAGATTTAGAACAGAACTCAGAATTTAGAATTAAATATCCACGTGGAGAACTTGGTCAGTCAAGTGGAGAGGCGGAGCTCTTCATGTTAGTGGAACACTTAGCAGGTGTTTTAGAAGAGGTAGATAAAGAAGTAAAGAGCATGAGAAACAATGCAGTCAATATAGAATTTTTAAAAGATAGAACAGAAAAACTTACAGAAGACGTAGAAAAATTAATTAGAAACGGATCAGGAGCACACTAATGGTTGAAATGGTATTTGCTTTGTTGCTCCTGCAGGACCACAAAATTATAGAGCATCGTTATCACGAGTCATTATCTAATTGTTTAAAGGCTAAGCGTTATGCCATGAAGGACAAAAGCACTAAAGATAGAGTTGTATACAAGTGCATTCAGTCTAAAGCAAACGTAGAAGTATACATGGGAGAGAAGAAAATTCTTTCGTTAATCCTTGACTAAAAAAACCAATAAAATTGCTAAAGAATTAAAGGATAGACGTTATTATCAACGTGTGGTAAAGTCTAAAAAAACTTATGACAGGAAAAAAATTCAAAATAACAGCAGAGATAGTTAATGGTATCTGCCCCACGTGTGAGGAGTACACACCATTAGTTGGGATAACCAAACAATTTTTTAGATGTCTAACGTGTGGCTCAGATTTAGAACAAAAAGTAAATGGTGTTATTAGTTATATACCTCATCTACATAAACAGACACTTCAATCAAAAATAGATCAATATTTCGATGGCCAAGAAAGCTAAAAGTTTATACACAAAAGTAGCACATGAGCCCATATTTCATAAAACAAGCATAGGTAGAAACCCTAGCCTTGCAAAAATGAACAAAAGTAAGCGACGTATGTTCAAAAAATATCGTGGCCAAGGCCGTTGACAAATGTCCCAAAACATCCTAGTATGTATACAGAAATAAATACAGGAGAAAAACATGATAGTAAAACAAAAAGTAATAGTAGAAAAACAATTCTTGCGTCCAGAAAATGTTAGTGAGCAAGAGTGGATTAATCACTGGAAACAATATCCAGATGGTCTTCCAGAAAGTGATGATGATTTTTATAAATATCACATGGAAGACTCTGCTGGTGATATAGAAGTTCTTGAAACAACTTTTGTATGGAATGAAACTGGTGTTCAAAAACGAATACCTTTTACCGATGAGGCTGTAGAAAATTTAAAGTATGAGCCTATCAAAAAAAAGAAAAAGAAAACAAATGGTGTATCAATCAATAAGTTTAAAGGAACAAACTAATGGAAGATAAAAAAATAGATAAGATAGCCATACTAGCAAAGCTTTGTGCAATATCAGAGATGCAGATAAAATTGTTAGATGATAAAAAAGAACTAGAAGCAGAGCTAGAACAGTTAGAGAAAGATGAAAGAAAAAATAATCACCATTAAACCTAAAGGTATATCTCAAAAACAATGGTCAAATCTTTTATTAGAATTAAATCTAATGAAGACGGCTTGGAAACCGTATGGTGTTGATATGCAAATATCAGCACCAGGATTAAAAAATGTTTTAAAATGGGGAACAAAGTCCTATGATAAACCAAGGTCATCTAGATAAACTAGTTAGGAGCATAGATGGACATAATAGTTTTAAACGACGGAATGTACCAACTACTACCAATATCAAAACAGATCCTAGATGGAATAGTGTTGACAAACGAAATAAGTTGTCTTGATCTTTGCGATATACTTAGATTAAAACTAACGGGCTATGTAGATAGTATAAATCTACATATCATGAACGACGGCAGCGGCACTTGGATTGGCTGCATGTGTAGATAATACACCTACGCTAAAGAGGGAAAAATAAGCGTAGGTAATGGTGAGAAGATATCTCGCCATACCATAATCTTGCCACATTGTCAAATAGTTTCCTCTGGGGTGCAAGTAAACCGAATATAAATACCATGTTGGTTAACATCTTGTCTGCCTATTTCCTTCATTTTCTTTTGAGATTCTTCATAACCAAACATCATACATTCATAAGAACTATCAAACTTTTCAGGCCACGGATATGGTGGCATACAGGTAGTGTGTACCTGTGAACAAATTATTAAACTTAACAAAATTTTCATTGACAATCCTATACTATCATCTATACATGAGTTATTAATATGAAAGGAAACAAATCATGACTGATATGTCAAAGTATAAAAATGTTTCTCTAACAAAAGAAACATATAAGATATTAGAATCGTTATCAAAGGTATTATTGCCTGATGCGAAATTGTCCGTAGCCAAGACAATTGAATCATTAGCAAATGAGAAAGCGAGAAAGTTAAATGGCAAAGTTAAAAAAAACTAGATTAAGAATTATCATCTGTGACACTTGTCATGGAAATGGTTATATTAGAGTTGCAACAGGTAACACTGGCTTAGATTTTAGAGATAATAGTCAAGTGCATCAGTGCTGGGATTGTGACTCAGAGGGAGAGTTTTATGAAGAAATTGTTGATGATCTTATCGATGATGGTCCTTCTAACAAATTGCACTAAGTTAGAATTTGATGGGTTTGATCCCACAACTTCAACAGTAAAATGGATTTTACAAAATGGTTCCAGAAACTGATAGAGCATATATTGCAGGGCTTTTTGACGGCGAGGGTTCAATACATTTTAAACGTGGTATAGAAAAAAAGAAAAAACATAAAGGCAAACCTGGCCACAGGATGTCTAACTCTATGCGCATTAGTATGGAAATAACTATGACTGACCATTCCGTATTAATATGGCTACACGAAGTATTGGGTGTTGGCACTCTGAACAAGAAACCACGTAAAGGTAAACGAAAAGATGGAACAGGATACTTGATGCAATACCGATGGCGTTGTACATTTAGAGATGCATATTATGTCTGTTGTTTAATATGGCCTTGGGCTCACACAAAGTTACCAAAGATTACACAGGTCATGGAACATTATGGAGAACATAAAATTATGAATGGTAAAGTAGTAAACTTAGATGATTATAGAAAAACTATGAGTTTAGAATGATTCTAAAGTTTTATCTGTGGATTATGGGTTGGTCTGGAAAATTAAGTGCATGGGCATGGCGTAAACATGTAAAAATATTAAGGAGTGATAAATGGAAAAAGAACAAATAAAAATACAAGTTAATACATTTAACTGGGGACCTTGTGTCACTAGATTTAAAGTACAAGATGACTTTATAAAAGTTTTGTTAGATGAGGCTAAAAAATCTGAAGAGGATTTTAGTGATAGACTAGCAGGGCAGATTAGAAAAGAAACTGGTTATAGTGAAAAACAACGAGATATAATTATACCTTATCTATCCCCTTATCTTGGTATTTACGACGAGGCATTTCAACGTTATCAGAATAAAAAATACGAACATAAACCAGAATACGCTTTGACTGCTTTGTGGTGTAACTTTCAACGACAGTATGAGTTTAACCCACCACACGATCATGATGGTAAACTATCATTTGTAATATATTTATCGATACCGGATAAATTAAAAGAAGAGAATAAAAATTATAAAGGTAAAAGCTGTGGACCTGGAGGCATACAATTTATGTATGGTGAAGGAACTAGAGATGCTGTGACTTACATG
>VTLG01015180.1_pt1 | contig 15262 bp, 22 predicted proteins | sample 4694571 | NCBI WGS metagenome assembly VTLG01 (sample SAMN12604809, study PRJNA352737) | marine metagenome | biome: ENVO:00000447; feature: ENVO:00000209|ENVO:00000569|ENVO:01000036; material: ENVO:00002151; isolation source: viral sequences binned using virsorter ...
CAGTTCATGCCAACCTGTAGTCCATATAGAACCACCTTGTTTTACTGTCAATGTTCTCATTATGCAGTTACTCCTTCACTTTTTTTTACTGTTGTAGTTTTTACTTCAGGTGTACTAACTAATGTCTGAAGAGCATATGTTTTACCAGATCCTGGAGTTCCAATTACTAAGATTTTACATCCACTAAATCCAGCCTCTTTTGAAGCATCTAATATTAATTGATAATCTTGAGGTATTTCTCTTTCAAGAAGACCAGTTCTATCTTTAGCATGATCATATTTTTCAGTTCTGCCTGTTATCCATGTATAAGCAGCATTATCCTTTATATCAACATTTGTTTTTGTATAGAATACGAAATCAAACCATTTAGCAATATCTTCTTTGGTTGAACCATCAATATAAGGTAAAATCTTATTCTGACCATCATCCATAGTTTGAATTTTACTATGACAATTACATATTACTACACCAGGAATCTGAGTTACAAATTCAAGACATCCATCAAGCTTATTCTTGAGCTTACCCCAATCTTGCAACATCATTTTACCAGTATCTTTGTTAACTAAACTTCTCATAAACTTTTTACTAAGCTCTGAGAATGTATCTACTATTACAGCTTCTACAGTAGGGGCATGTTCTCTTAAAATAACACCTTCTTGATGTTCTTCAATTTTAAGTTCACCGATATGCTTTTCTACAACAGTTTTCTTTTTAGTATACAATTGTCCGATTACATGCTGGAATGAATCCCAGGAAGCTGGACGAAGTACACTATATCCAAACATCTGCTGTATTGCTTTTTCACTTCCGAGGGTCTGACTACCATGCTCGAGATCAAAATACAGAGTTTTCATTTACTTCTCCTTGTTATTTTCTTGACTGTTTTATGCTCGGGGAGAGCATCTGTTACCTGCTATTGCAGTACCTTAAATCTACAACTTATTCATGTGATTTACAACACATTTATGTCATATCTTATTCATCATCATTGTAGGGAAATTGAAACTAAAATTACCATTAAATGGTTGTCCAGTTACAAATTTCCTTACTGCATTAGCTATAAAACTACCACTCATATTACTACAATAACTAGTAGCTTTAGCATTACATGGATCTGTTGACATATTATCATCATTATACCAGATTTTCTCATATTTCTTAGTATCTGGCTTAGGTACTATGTACTGTTGATAATGTTCAGCTCCCATACGTCCATCTATAATACACATAGGTTTCTGTTTATTATCTGCACAAAGTATCTTTACAGCATCCATTCTTACGTTCATAGTATCAAATGCTAGTATTGCAATATCCTTATCACCATTGTAATAATATTCTTTAAATTCACCATTTACAGCTGTTATTTCAGCATTAATATTAATTTCACTGATAATTTCTCCCAAAGCATCTACTTTTTTCTTCCCTACGTGACGAGTATCATATTGAGAAACTCCAATATTTACTCCTTCCACTTTATCCATATCATACAAGAAGAAAGTGGTTGCACCACTCCTTGTTAATTGGATAGCTGCGGAACTTCCAATAGCCCCGCAGCCTAAAATATGGAAAGAATATTCATGAAGGTTATTTACTATACCAGAATATCTACTACTAAGTTCTGACTCCATTTCTATTTTTCTCCCTATTGATTCTAGATTTTAATGGTACTTCAGAGTTAAAACGAATCCATAACATAGGATCAGACATTTCTAAAGTCTCATCTATTTCTGATTTTCCTATTTCAACCAAAGTACAATCAGATTTCATTCTTTTTAATTCATCATTTGTTTCTTTACATTCTTTTATGTATTCTGAATGAGTCATTCTACCTTCAGATAGTTCTTGAATCCAGTATTCTAACTTTTCATAACAATAATCAAAGAATTTATCATCTAGAGAAGTTCCATGATTTATTTTTGTTTCAGCATAATCACCATATCCATAACCATAAAATCCTCTATTATATTGGTATGTATCATTATCCCAAACAGTAGTTTGTTTATCATTCTTCTTCCAAGATCCAGATGTATAAGTAGGTACAGTTGGTCTTTTACATAATTCCTCTACTTCATCTAATATCTTCTTAGGAACAGATGATCCTTTAGATTCAAGAATTTGAAGAGTTGTATCTTCATGCATTATTACTGGTTTCCACATAGAAATACGGAATTTGTTTTCACGTTTTAGATTTACTACTAAAGCAAAACTTAGATCACCATCAGAATATTCATTGATACCTTTAATATCTGTACCACTCCAGAATACTCCCATAGTGTGATGAGAATGCCACCAACAAAATCTAAAGTTTCTTTTCCCATGTTTCTTTGCAGCCCTACAATAATAATTAGCAAGTTCATCTTTATCTAAATCACATGTACTACCTGTTACTTCTTGTTTAATAATAACTGGATCTGTTACAACCCAATCACCATCTTCATCTTGATAGCAAACAGACATACCACCTATTTCACATTTCATTGTTTCATATGCTGCGGTAGCATAATTAATGATTGTGTTATAGTCTTTTTTTGATATATAATACCCTGTATCCATTTTTCTCCTTATATGTTTATTGTTCTACCATGCTGTGTTGCCCATCTAATTGCTGACTCTTCTGGAGTTAGAGGATCAAATGGTGTTTCTTCTGTAATTATAGCTTGAATTTGAGATGGTCCATTAGGATTATCCTGTCTTTGACGTTCTGTATCTACCATTTCACGTATTCTTGCAATAGACTCATTTCTAAGATCATAACTAGCATCTTCAGCATCTCCATCACATAAGTCATATAATTCAATATATTCATCTACAAGATCATGCCAAATACAAGTATTAAATACTGCATCAAGCAGATCTTCTGAATTTCGTACAGGCCAATTTGTTTGTTCACTTCTAAAAGCAGAAGAAAAGTTAAAATCACTCTGCAATCTATAGATAGTTTCCAAATTAGCATCAGCTGGAAAACGATTTTCATCAGTTAATCTCCAATCTAAATTTTCTTCTACAGCATATGCATTTATTGAACCATTTCTAAGAATACTACAACACATTATATGCATTATACATGCTTCTGAAATTATATCTTCATCAGTTTTTGGACATTCATATTCAACAATTGCTCTATCGCAAGGTTCTACTTCAACTACTCTTTGTCCTGGATATTCAGCATCTTCAGATATATCACTACTATCTATTAAATAAGCATATCCTTCTTTAAATTGACATTCATCACAAGCATTATCTGTATTGTCAGCATTATCACTTAAAGATGAAAATACATCTGGCCATTTACATCTTAACATTTCATTGGTAGGAGATGTGTCTCTATGACTCCATATCTTTTCATCCATACCTATTTCCCAACCATAATAACAAGATTCTATACGATTTAAAGGATTAGTTCTTGGAATATGATATCTAGAAAGCCAAGATCTAGTTAAACTACAAAGAGCCTCTACATTTAATGCCCATACAGATTCTTTAAGATCATTTTGTAAATCTCCAGTACATGTATTATTAATCCAAGGATTTGGAAGATTTCTATCTTCATAATAAAAGTTATTTCGACTTACATAAGGATGATTCATTTTAGAATATTTAGGAAATAATTTAGCTTTAGGATTACCAAATGAATAATTACTTCTACTATTAAGTCCACCTTCACACCAATTATTTATAAATCTCCATAATGGAATACTCCATTTAGTAGCGACATTACCCCATAAATAATCAGCAATTTCTTCATCTTGATAAACTACTTTCATATTTATATTTGATGTAAATAATTCAACAATTATTTTCATGTTATTAGAACCACCAGGTGAGGATATTCCAACACTAATAGTATCATCTGTAAACACACTTAAAGCATTTTGTATTTCTCCTGGAATTCTTTCTTTTAAATCAATCCAAAATTCTTTTACAACTTCTACATTATCTTGCCAACCAACATTACTATACTTTAAACTCTTCATTTTATTTTGAATTTCAATAACTCTATTCCAAAAGTCTCTTTGTTTCCATCTATTATTATCTATACGATATTGAAGACTCCACATATCTTTAGGTTTAGTATTATATCCAAGACAATGATTGCCAAAAGCTTCTTTTACTTTATCATAAACACCAGGTTTAAAACCATAATTTTTATTAATTTGAACTATATCACCTTCATTAATATGACGATTATAGCAATTATTAAAATTTCGTATCTTTTCTACTAATTGTGCTTGAGGACCTAAAAATAATTCATCTGCAATTCTTTCTATATCTATATTCATATCTTCAATAGGTATTACTTCTTCTACATCTGTCATTTTTTTCTCCAATTTAGTCTTTAAAAAAACAAGGGGACAGCCTCGAAACCATCCCCTCATTTTAGGTATTATAGTTCTCTATCGAGAATTATAAATTTATAAAGTACTGTCCACCACCTTTATCATTTTCTACTGCAGCTACAAGATCACCTTCTTGTAATTCATATTCATCTGCTACACCAGTACCATTAACACTTACACTTGCACGAGCTGGTATATCTAACTCATTACGTAATGCACCTACAGTTGATGAATTAACTTCACGTTCTGGAAATCCACCACCTGACAGTACTTTTATTTTTGTTGACGCCATTTATGACTCTCCTTTTTCTTTTTTTAGCTTTTTTGTTAATATGCTAATCTTTTCTTCTGCTATTTCAAGATGTTCTTCAAGAAATTGTATATAACCAGTATCATGATTTGATCTATATTTAGTAAAATATTCTTGCATTTCATAAACATTCATATCTTCAAATAATTTACCTTTCATTTTTCCCATATTTCTCCTTAATGCCAGAATTTTGTCCAAATCATTGTCAATATTAATTCTGCAATAATATACCAAATTACAGCACTAAATAGTGCTAAATTAAAATAAACTGCATATCTTTTAATATCATGATTCATTTTTCATTCTCCTTCCAGAATAATTGTTTATAAATATATCTTAACTCTTTTACTATAGAAAATAACCTTGAAATAACATACTCAGGAGCTTCTCTATCCTCAGCTTTCATAAGTTGTAATTCTTTCATCATTAGTCTATTTTCTATAAATTTCTTAATATCCATAGGTAAATATGTATTAAGTATAGGGGAGAAATGCAAGCAAAACTCCCCCTTACTTCACCTCCGTGATGACAAGCACTATTGGGAAATCCCCAATAATTTATTAGATTTTTTCTGAAGTTTCAATGCCTTTGAGTATGCTTGATTACATGCTCTTTGGTCACTAGTATTTTCAGAAAAATCCAATAGCTTGTTTACTTTAGTATTTAAACTACAAGCCATAAATACAGGTTTTAAGATTAACTTCCAAGCCATTGGAGTAGATGAATTATTTTGCATAATCATCTCCCTCCATATCATCATCATAAGGCATATTTACATATGTTTCACAATGTTGACATTTCAATGGAAGATCTTCGTCATATTCTTGTACGCGACCGCAGTCACAGATTACGAGTGTTGTCATTTTCGGATTCCTTTTTTTATTGAGGTTTAGTCCTCCCCCTCCTTTAATTTAGGGGTTAGTCCTAATTGTCTTTTAAGTTCAAGATTAGCTCTATGAAGATTTACTAAATTTTGAGGTATATCTTTTGAATCTAAATCTAAAGATTTTTTTGTCATCAATGAACGTATATACATATCAGACATTTCAGTACGATGTTTTTTAGAATTTAATTTAGATAATTTAGCATGCTTACTACCTGATCCTTGACGGTTTTTTTCCTTCTTCCAGCCACCAGCTTTTCTTTTTTTAATTGAAAGTTTATTATCACAAGGTTTACAAATATATCTATATCCACCAATCTGATCAACTTTTCCTCTGTTACATCTATAAAATTCAGAAAAATTCTTTATTTTTTTACATTTACTACATTTTTTCATATTATATCCTCGATTTAGCTGCACATCTACCAATTTTAAGAAGTCTAAATAATTTAACTTGTTCTCTTTTCATTTTTATTAAATCATTAGTAATATCTTTTGCACTTAATGATGAATTTCTTGTTAACAATGCTTTCATATATGAATCAGATAAACTTTTTGAACATCTCTGAAAATATCTTTTTGTTGTTTTAAGATCAGCTTCAGTACATTTACGAGGATTCTTTTTACGATATTCTCTACGCCATAATCTTTGACAATCTAGGCAAATATTTATAATACTAATTGATTTATGTTTTATTCCATCTTTAGTTGTCCAATATTGGGTGACTTTACGAAATAATGTTTCATCTTTTATGTTTTCACATTTATTACATTGTCTTATCATTATAACCTCCAAATTAGCAGGGGAGAGTAATTAAACCCTCCCCTTTATTCAGATCCTGGAATGCTATTAAGTTAAACTTAGTACTGGATTGCTCCTTTTTGTTAACTTAGCATTATGTTTATGAACTTCAAGCTGCAATTTAGCTGCGCTTATTTCGTTACCATATAATTTACCAACTACATTAGCTTCTTTTATGCTATAACGACCATCTTGATGTATAATAGATTTTAATACACCACGTACGTCATTAGCCATACCACTAAATGAATAATCTGTTGTACTTGTTATTGTACCATTATTCTTAATGATATTTGTTGTAGTTTTAGTAACTTTAGGCATTACTGTAGTTATATTTAGAGAACGTGACCAATTATATATAGTATTGGGCGTAACACTTAATTCCCTAGCAACAGTTAAACGAGCTTTGCTTATACTTAAGCCAGTTCTAATTAAAGAATTAGCTTTTTGTACAGCTTTAGTTTTAACAGTTTTACTGAACTTAGTTCCTGTCATTACTATCTCCTTTTTTTATTTTAAGGATTTTGTTTTCTTCTTTCTTAGACTTACCCCTACGTGAGCGAATAAGCTTAAGTTTTTCAGCAGGCGATAACTTATGATAAGCTAATATTCTATTTCTAGCTTCTTCCTGCTTTTGTTGTAAAGATTTTGCCATTTATCCTCCATTATTTTAAGAAATATGTTTTTAACTTGAGATTACAGTTAAAACAGCCATACTTTGAGAGTATTACCCTACCTTTCGGATCATCAGTTCCCTCTTTTATCCACTAAAATTTGCATTCTAGTACGTGACCAGGCTCAGCAGTTATAGACTGCCACTCTTATCGTTCAAGCGATTTCAACAGCTAATCATATCTATGTAAAGCGATCAACCCTACAAAGTACTTTCACCATCAAACTAACCAAGATTGCGTCTCAATTAGCTCTCCTTCTTTTCAGGAGACTTAGAGCCCTATGCTCTTGAACGTTTACATGTCTTTTTGCACTTTTCTATGTTTATAGTTAAGTCCCTGATACAAGGCCTCAAGGTGGCACAGTTTAGACTAGGCAGAAGAATCCGAGCGCACGTAAATTGTAGTTCATTTTCCTTTTGAGTTAATGAATGCTACTCTCAGATTTATGTTCTCACTGGTGATGAGTTTACATTATATTTCACGATCAATCTCATTTTCAGCCGAGATAACCATTTATATTAGAACACAGCTTTAACTACCATAGTTTCAGCTTAAATTCCTACACATTTTCCTATTGATATCACTATCTCAATCTGAACGCCTTATCAGATATAATAACCTATCATACTCAGTAGAGCCATATGAAGATCATTATGTTATGCGCTTGCTTACATGAACCATTACTGGCGCTAATTAGGAGTTTAATCCCTTTCACTTTGGCTACATTACTGTAGTTATTCTTATGGACTATAAACAGCCCAATTTTTTAGAATAGATGTACTAGTACCCCTCGAAGACCTCATTGTTGTCTTCAGTTTTCTCTTTCCTTTTGTTGGGATATGCATCTCCCTCAAAGTCTAAGCCTAGTCTTTAGCAGAGCCTTTCACCTGCAATAGGGTTTATATCTATTCTAATTGGGAGCGGGAACAGGATTTATACCTGTAGCATAGGCGAATCAGGCCCATATGTTAATTAACACTATCCCGCAAAGATGATGACTGATACATCCTTTATACCTAGACCCTGCTACTTGTGAGATCATCGCGCTTACTAGGGCTATTCTGAAGTATCAGTCAAATTTAAAATAAGGCGAACCAGCGCGCAGTTATATACTTACATAATATATCCCAGCCCGCCTTATCAGGTCACGTCAAGATCTGTTATCTTCTATCCAATGTATAACAATAGCTAGAAAATATATAAATTGGTTCAATACAATATATCCAATGTACAGACCTGACGCTATGCCCAAAACAATAAACAACATTTCTAAACTATTCATAGTGGAGGCATTACTGCTGTTTCTGCATCATGAGTAACTATAGGCAAAGTATTGCGCTTCAACTCTGCATGTAAAGTCTCATCATTACCACAGAAACGATCACTATAAATGATCTTTGTAGCACGATCATCAAGTTTACAAGTTCTCATCTTAAGAAGAGCAAACTTCCAATTATCAGAGAACTCTTTAACACCATTATTATCCATCTTATCAGCAATTTCTTTCTGCATTCTACATTCACGAGACCAAGCATTCATAAGAGGATAAGGTACTAAGATAATATCTATTATATCCATTTCAGCAATCATTAGGATATCATCCATAATACGACTACCAACTTGATAATTAATAAATACATCCAACCACATCTTACAATCACTATATTCAGGATATTCTGATACTACATAGTCTTCCCAACGATCTAAATCATGATCAGGGACATTAACTGTAAGTCTAGAACCAGCATTATCTATCATTACTTGAACAGTACCAGAATGATCTGATGTTAGTTCAGTACTATGACAAATATCATCACTACATTTTCCAAGTATCTCACCAGTATTAAATTTATACTCATGATTGGAACCATAGTTTACTACTGTTATCCCATTATTTAAGGTGAGAATAGGGAATCTACCACCAAGGATTGTTGCCATCACAATCTCCTTTATTGTTTGAAGTGACTATTTATTGAGCAGTTTTCCATCCAACATATCTCATCAGCTATGCCCTCACATTACTCAGGAGGTGGCGTAATGTACACTTTGTAGCTAAGCTAAAGGTCTGGTACTTACCCTTTAATTCTTTACGATGTGATCCTATAAGTTACAATATATATCATATGGATACAAAGGTAGGGAAAGGGAAAACATGAGCTCTATGACACCATTACGGAGCAAATAGAACTATTATAAGTGTATAACATGACCTTATGATACACAGAGCTCACTAGTATTAGATAAACTCAGATTACTCTGAGTCTACACCTTCATTTGCTAACGCTTCAAGTTCTGCCTTGAGCTGTGTGATCTCTGATGTAAGCTGACCATTACATAAACCTACCACTTCTTGATTACCACGTAACATAGCAACTTCCTTAATAGCTCTAAGGTTAGCAATGAACTCACGTCTAACATCAGACTTAGTAAGAACTCTATTGCCCAGTACATATGTAGACTTGGTAGGAGCATTGATAGTTTCAAGTAAGAACTTGTTACATATACGTTCGAAGAATTTCTTCATTTAGTTCTCCTTATTATTAATAATTATGTAACTAATTAAATACAACACTAACTCAAATCAAAAATAACGAATTTCGAATTTCGAAATCCCCCCGATAGGGGGGTGCCTTCATATAAAAGCCCACACACTAAAATGGCACAATTTTTAAAACCTCTTGCTTTGAATGTCATAACTGAATATAACTTTGCTAGTAGAAAGGAGATACGATGTCTAGAAAAATATATCATCTAACAATTGAGTTCGACCCTGATACAGAAGAAGTCGAGTATCTGATAGAAACTGTTGATGAGGTAGATGAGGGATTTGTTCAGCTAACACAGATTGGCACTGTAGATCTAGAGGCATATTTCGATAAAGAAACCTTAAGAGAAATATTAATGTGTTATGAAGTTGGAGAAGCTTAGATATAATATAATATCTTTCTAACCCTTATAGGGTTAGAATATAGAGTTATATATTATATATATCTAGATATAATATATTATATATCGCGCGTACGAGAAAATGAATATTGATAGGAAACTTACATTGTTGATTGCATTATGGATTTTAGATAAAATAATTATGGTATTACTAATATGGATGTTAGGCTAAATGAATTTGTATAATGACTTGGGAAGAAATGTATAATAATTCATTGGACGTAATCCAGGAACTCTATAAAGAGATTGAAACACTACGTGCCATAATAAGAGTTCAATTACCAATAATAGAGAAAGATAATGAGAACTTATAAGGTATCAAATCAATTTCATAAGGTCTTCGACGACAAGGAAGAGCTACCATCAGGGGTAGGTGTGGTCCCTGATTGGCGGCAAGCTAATATAGGCGATTGGGTGGAAGCGGACGATGGCTGCTATATCCAGATTCTACGGAGAGGGAAAATGACAGCAACCTGGGGAAAGAATCGGATACGCCACTATATTGGCACATGTACGGGAACTTTTCTCTGTACACCAAAGACAAAGATGGATACATCAAAAAGAGAAAACGTGTGGAGCCTCTCTGGCAAAAATACTGAAAAGCTTATATTTGATAGGAAAACTCTAACTAAAAAGGAGGTAATCTTTGTTCAGTTTATTGCCAGGGGAGTCTCCCTACAGGATGCATATCTAAAGGCATTTGATACTAATAACCCTAGGTATGCACTAGAACAATCAGCTAAATTAATGAAGACTGAGAGGGTCCAGAAAGCTATGAAAGAAGAGTTAAAACCAGTTTTAAAAGAATTAAACATTGATGACAAATCTGTGCTGGAAGGCATAAAGAGGGTCGCAGAGAATTCCGAAAAGGATGAGACAAAGCTAAAAGCATTGTTTAAACTTGCAGATATTTTAGATCTAGAGGATAAAACTCAGACCAAAGTAACCCAGCTTAGTGGGGCCGTCTTCCAAGGTTTTGCTGATAATGTTTTAGAAGAAATACAACGCCCTAAAGAAATAGGAGAATAATATGCCACAAGGTACAGGTACATATGGAAGGAAAAGAGGTAGACCACCTAAAAAGAAAAAACCTAAAAAGAAATGATTAAGTTAATCGTACTTTCCGTACTACTTAATGTAGGAGAAATACATGCTGTACTTCCTGAAGATACGAAAATAGAAGCTGGGAGACGTAGAGGTAAAGGCCAAAAAGGACGCAGGCGAGGAGGCAGTGGACTTAGATAATGGCTAATGTTAATTTTCATAATGTAAGCAAGGAAGAAGAAACATTAAGACTTGCATATAAGGATCTTATTGCATTTGGCAAGTTGTTTCTTCCAGATGATTTTATGAGATCTGATACTCCGCCATTTCATTATGAAGTAGCTGATGCAGTAAATGATCCTGATGTTAGGCAGTTGGCAGTTATATTACCTAGAGGTCATGGTAAAACTGTAATGACTAAATGTTCTATTTTGCATGATTTTGTATTTACAAAAGAACCTTTATTCTATGGCTGGGTAGCAGCAAGTTCAAAGATTAGTGTTCCTAATCTAGATTATATAAAATATCATTTGGAATACAATGATAAGGTAAAGTATTTTTTCGGTGATTTAAAGGGCAGAAAATGGACAGAAGATGATATCGAGCTTAGAAATAGCTGCAAGCTTATCAGTAAAAGTAATCTATCAGGTATTAGAGGAGGTGCTAAACTCCACAAAAGATACGATCTTATCGTGCTGGACGATTTTGAAGACGAGAATAATACCATTACGCCTGAATCTAGAAGTAAAATCGCTAATCTTGTTACAGCTGTTGTGTTTCCTGCTCTTGAGCCTCATACTGGTCGTCTTAGGATTAATGGTACTCCCGTTCACTATGATGCTTTCATCACCAATATACTTACTGGCCATGCTAAGGCGAAAGCTAAAGCTGAAGATTTCAGTTGGAAAGTAATAACATATAAAGCATTACAAGATGATGGCATGCCTCTCTGGCCATCATGGTTTGGATTGCAGGAGATGGAGAGGAAAAAGAAGTTTTACGCAGATTCTGGACAACCTCAGAAATTTTACCAGGAATATATGATGGAGGTTCAGAGCGAGGAAGATGCGATATTTACGAGAGACCATATTAAATACTGGGACGGTCAGTTTGTTCATGATGAAGAATCTGGCATTAGTAGTGTAGTAACGGAGAATGGCGATGTTAAGGCAGTTAACGTTTTTGCAGGGGTTGACCCTGCTACGGACTCTCAGCGCAGGGATGCTGATTATAGTGTTATCATCTTTATTGCTTGCGATATGGACAATAATATTTATGTTCTCGATTATCTTAGGAAGCGTTCTCTACCTGTGCTCGGTATTCCAGGGTCTGATAAAAAAGGGATTGTCGATTATGTCTTTGATTACGGAAAAATATATAAACCCTTAATGTTTACAATTGAGGATACTTCAATGTCTAAACCTGTATTTCAGGCAATAAGAGCAGAGATGCTTAGAAGGAATGACTTTTCTGTCCCATTTAAGGAAGAGAAGCCAGGAAATCGTATGAGTAAGAGAGATAGAATACAAGAAATATTAGCACAAAGATTTGCTGTGGGTCAGATGCATATTAAGAAAAATCATTATGATCTGCAGAGAGAAATAATTACTTTTGGACCGCGAATGGCCCATGATGATACAATAGATGCACTAGCATATGCATGTAAGTTTGCATATCCTTGTGCCTTTAAAGAGGGAAAAGATGGAGAATGGATCAAGAAGAAACCCAAAGCTAAATCGTGGGTAACAGCATGAGGAAGAGTCTGATGAATTGTGTTGTGGAACTTACTACTAGGATTAATAATTTTAGGGACAAATAGATATGGTGATTACATTACAAATGAGTGTCCGCAGGCAGAGTACGGCTGTCCAGAAATATGTGACGTGGATCACAAACATCTACCATTAAAGGAGTGCAAGAATGGCAAAAACAAAAAGAGCAGATCAAATAAGGGAACTATACAAGCTTTCGAACAATTGGACGAGAAAACAGTGGGAGTTCTTGAATCAGAAGGGATTTGATTTTGCCCATGATGAACAATTAACTCAGGAAGAGAAGGATAGCCTTGAAGAACAAGGAATGCCTACGTTTACTATAAATCGTATTCTTCCTGTTGTAGAGATGCTTAATTTCTATGCAACTGCAAATAACCCTCGTTGGCAGGCAATTGGTTTAGAAGGTTCTGATGCAGATGTAGCATCTGTGTTTGGTAACTTAGCAGATTACATCTGGCATTTGTCTGATGGTAGTACGTTATATTCCAATACAATAAATGATGCTATCTGTAAAAGTGTAGGCTATATGCTTTTAACTGTAGATCCAGATAGAGATGATGGAATGGGAGAAGTTGTAATACAACAGCCAGAACCATTTGATATTTATGTAGATCCTAAATGTCGGGATATGTTACTTAGAGATGCTGCATTTATTCTCATTAGAAAAGTTTTACCTAAAAATCATTTAATTAAATTATTTCCTGATCATAAAAGAAAGATTAACGCTGCATCTTCAGATGAAGCTAACCAAAATAGTTGGAGTGCAAGAGCTACTGGTGACTCTGAACAGGAACTTTTCGGATACAATGATGACAGGAATGACTCTCAAGCTATAAATCCAGATGGTTCAGAAGATTCTATGATTGAATTCTTTGAAGTATATGAGAAATTAAAAATACCACATATAAATGTTTTCTATAGAGTACCTCCAACTCCAGAGCAACTAGAGCAAATGAAACAGCAAGTTGCAGTAAGGATGAAAGAGATGCAGGCAGAAATGGAAGTTCAATTATTAGAACAGCAACAGCAAATGCAGGAAGCTGTACAAGCAGGAGAGATGCTGCCTGAAAGATATGAACTCGAAATGCAGAAAGCTCAAGAAATGATGCAAGCACAATTGCAAGGAGCAGAGCAACAGTATATGAGTGAACTGCAGAATGAAACATCTAAGATTGAAAATAAAGTTATTAGTGAAAAAGAATTTAAAATCCTCATGACTGATGAAACATTTGCACAAAATGTAGTTGGTCAGATGAGATTTCATGCTCATAGAATTCAACAAACATGTGTTGCAGGCGATAAAGTGTTATATGAAGAAGTATTGCCAGAAAATATCACAGATTATCCGTTAGTGCCATTTCATTTTAAATGGACAGGAACTCCTTTTCCAATGAGTGCAGTAGCACCATTGATAGGTAAGCAGAGAGAAATGAATAAATCACATCAAATTATGGTGCATAATGCATCGCTTGGTAGTTCTTTGCGCTGGATGCATGAAGAAGGGTCTATAGATATAGACCATTGGGAGAAGTATTCATCGTCTCCTGGTGCGCTATTACCAATCAGACCTGGTGCTACTCCTCCTACCGCAGTGCCTCCAGCGCCACTTTCAAATGCTTTCTTTACTATAGTTCAAGAGGGCAAGAATGACATGGAATATCTAGCTGGTATATATTCTTCAATGCAGGGAGATACACAACAACAACATGAAACATTTAGAGGTATGTTAGCATTAGACGAATATGGAACTAGGAGAATAAAACAATGGATGCAGCATTCTATTGAGCCAGCCCTTAGGCAGATGGGCAAATTAGTAATGCAATTTTCACAAGCAGTCTATACAGCTCAAAAGAGATTTAGAATTATACAGCCATCTGCCCTTCAAGAACAAAGGGAGCAGGAAATTAATACCCCACTTTACAATGATATGGGAGAAGCTATAGGAAAGTCTATGGATTATACTTCTGCTAAATTTGATGTTGCTATAGTTGCAGGATCTACACTTCCAGTTAATAGATGGGCATATCTAGAAGAATTAAAACAACTTATGCAGTTAGGAGTAGTAGATGATATTGCAGTTCTTGCAGAAACAGATCTTAGAAATAAGGAAGGCATAGCAAAGAGAAAATCTATGTATGCTCAAATGCAGGGACAGATAGAGCAAATGGATGAAGAAATAAAAGATCAAGCTGGAACTATCGAAACTCTTGAGCGTCAATTAGTTCAAGCTGGAATTAAAAGCAAAGTTATGCAGGGGGAAATGGAACTTGAAAAGAATAAGCAAGATATTAGAGGATCTAGGCAATCTGCTCTTCTTGAAACAGAAGCTCAGCAGAAGCTACTTCGTAATGTAATGAAGAATGAAGTTGATGTTGCTGGACAAAAAATGGATCTTGCAGTTCAACAAGCTGCAAATAGTGCAAAAAAAGATTAAAATAATTGTTGCTTTATAATACAATACTTTATATAAGTTTACAGACTCTTAAATAAG
>VTLG01015909.1_pt1 | contig 15262 bp, 16 predicted proteins | sample 4694571 | NCBI WGS metagenome assembly VTLG01 (sample SAMN12604809, study PRJNA352737) | marine metagenome | biome: ENVO:00000447; feature: ENVO:00000209|ENVO:00000569|ENVO:01000036; material: ENVO:00002151; isolation source: viral sequences binned using virsorter ...
ATGCAAGGTTCGTTGTGGTGCTGAAGAGCTTCCAATACTTATTGAATTAGTTGTTGTATTACCATTATCAGTAACCTCTTGTAAAGTATCATCTTGGTATTGCTTTATTAGATTCTTTTTATTAAATGTTACAATACTACCAACTGGAACGATTGCCTCAAAGTCAAATGATGTTATAGTTAAAGTTGTATCACTTGCTGATTGATTTGCATTTATTGTTAAATCATAAGTTGTATTATTATTTATATTTAATAAACTGAACTTATCACCAGTAGCAAAGATTGCCTCTCCAATACTATTTATTGCAAGAGATGTTGTTGAACTAACTTCTTGAGCTGTAATACTATTTATTTTAATTGTTCTTTCTACTGAGCCAGTATTAGCATTTAATTGTAAAGCTGTATTTGCGGCTGTAAATGTAAACTCATAACCACCAGCTGATGTTATTGCTTGATGTATTGTAGTTTGATCTTTCACTTCTAACTCACCTCCACTTAATTCTGCAACATCAATACTTACTTTATATTTAGTACCCTCAGTAAATACACTTTCTTGTTCTAATGCCGCATCTGAACTTCCTGAATATTGAGCTTGTTTTGCTGATGTACTAATAGACCATCCACTTCCTTTGATCCAATCACTATCAGTTTCAAAATTACCATTAGCAACTAAATCACTTCCAAGCCCACTAACAGCTGTTGTCAAAGTTGTTATAATATTATTTCTTGCCGCTGAGTTTATTGATGAACTTGGTGGTCTTTGTAAGAATGATGGGGGAGCTGTGCTTACTGGTATATCTATTGCACCGCCTCTTGAATCTGTAACAGTAACAGTAGATGCTGAGGTGCTTTCACTTTGTATTTCAAAGCCCTGAAAATCCCATTCATCCATTAATACATGAAATGTACCTCTCTGCATTACATAAGACATTGGAGCTTCCTGTGGTCTATTCTCAACTAAAAGTCCAACAGGATTGATGTATTGAGGTCTTACAGCTGTTCCATCATCTTTTTCTTTTGCTTCAGTTGGTATTACTAATCTAAAATTAGCAACTCTGATTGATGTTAATTGTCCTTCTAAAAATCTATCAAGTAATAACTTTGAAAATGTTTGAGTTCCATTTATAACACCAACACCCCATTGACCACTTGTTACAGTAGTTGTTCTTGTTCCACTTGTATCAATAACTTCTATTGCTCCTCTACTAACAGATGCTGGAGAATCACCCCAAAGCAACTCATCAAAGTTTCTTATACTTGAGTTATTATCATTATTACTATCTTGTATAATATTTTGAGCTGTTGCTGATACTTGAAGATTAGCTCCTAAAGCTAATAATTGCCCAGCAAATGGGTTTCCATTTGGTTGAAAATAAGTTCTAATTCTTATTGGTCCAGCCATGTAACTTGAAGAACTTAATGTAGTACCAGAAACACTTGCAACATTTTCCCAAGTTAATCCAATATCTCTTGGATCAGCCCAATTAGCTCCAGTATCATTATCTATAAATGCATACTTAGAAGATGCAACTCCATTAACAAAATTAAATATTTGAATAGTAATATCAAATAAACCAGTAAATGAAGAATCAGTTGGTATTAATATAGCCGCCCCATTATCTGGACCACCAAGCTGTTGAGTTATTAATCCACTTGAACCACTTGTAAAATTTAAATTACTTGCATACCATCTTGGTCTATTATTAACAGATGATGGTGCTGATGTATTCCAAGAATAAGTATTTGTTGAGTAATTATAATGTAAGAATTTAGTTGTTGAGCCACCATGAGCTAAATTAGTAGCTGCTAATTGATACCTTATGTCTGCCGAAAAAGATTCAAATTGACCTCCAGTTAATCCGCTATTTACACTTGATCTATCTTGAGTAAAGATTAATGGAATGTCTAAATAAATACCAGATGCATCAGCAAGATTATTAATTCTTTCTTGTGTTACAACTGTATTTTCTGAGGTTGGGAATCCGCCAAAATAGTTCTCACCGCTACCAGTAATGTATTTTGCAATGACTTCTTTAATAGGTGCTTTAAAATCATATTTAGTTCCTACTATTTTACTTGGTCCAATAACTCCTGATGCTTGTAAAAACACTTGATAAGGAGTCCAATAATCGTTAAGATTATCAAAAGCATCACTTACACTATTACTTGAATGAAAGTATTTTCTTGTATTTATATTATCTGGATTTGCTAATGTTCCTGTTTCAGCTGTATTATATTCAGGTATTTGTATAATCCAGAATTTATGTCGCCAATAAACTATTCTTGCTCCCCAATGTTTTAAGAGTTCATTAAGTACATCATAACAATTTTGCGGTTGATAAACCCCATCATTCTCTTCATTATGAAACATTGAAACTTGCACCTCTGTTTTAGCAAATGGATCAAAAGTTAATGTAGATGGAGCTGATGTCCCATGCCCTGTATTATACCAGTTTATACTTGTTCTCCATTCCCAATCAGTTATAGCTCCCTCAGTAGTCAAAGCCGCACCAACTTTACCAAGTACAGTTTTCATCCAGAAACTGTAAGAAGCTGGTCCCCATAACATTTCACTTGAATCATAAGGTTTTGTAGCTCCAGTTTCTACAAAATCTACTTCTTTCAATAATGATAATCCATCAGTAAAAGTTAATCTAAACTCATAAGGAAAGAACTCATCAACAGTTGAATTTAAATCCATCAATAAGAATCCACTCCATATTAAGGAAGATGCAGTAGCTTGAGTATTTCTATAAATATGAACATAAACATCTTTCTCTTCATAAGAATCCCTTACATTCTTTAACCAGTTCTCAAGTAATGTTCCCTCAACCATTAAAGGAATCTCACATGATGAACTCATTATTGTTGAGAATCTATCATCATTATCAGAATCCCAATTGATTTGAGGTCCACCCTGACCTAATGTAATCTCTGTTATTGTTGAGCCAGTATAATTCCTATCCCATATTTGAATAAAGTAACTCCATGAATTATAACTATATACTGTTGTTTGAAATCTTATTCCAGCCATTACACGCTTCTTAATCTGTTACCAGATGTTCTTGCATTACTTAAAAATATATCTGTTCCTCTAATAACCCCCTCAACTTGTACTGTTTGCGGTCTTGCCATTTTAGGTAAAAATGGAATTGTAGTTCCAGCCCCAGCCAAAGTTGGTCCAATTAATGTACTTGTTCCTCCAGTCAATAATCCAGTTAATGCTGGTATTGCTAAACTAAATATCTTTGATGTTATTCCCTTACTAATTGCTGAGAAGAATTGCTGTCTTACTGTTAATCTTAAATTTTCAATAAATGCTTTAAAGAATCTATCTTGAGAATGGAACGCCCTTTCCATTGCTCTTTGAAAACCATTTTGAAAGTCTTGCATCTCAGTATTAAAATCAAATAATTTTGTTGTAGCTTCTTCAATATCTTCAGACAAATTTGGAAATAATAAATCTTGCATTCTTCCCTTATTCATTGGGAACATATTTAATTTACCACCAGTTGTTATACCAGCACCGCCTCCTCCTAAATTTAATAATTCAGCTATTTTAGTAAAATCTAAAATATTATGACCTAATTCTTTTAATATTTCTCCAAAACCTTTAAATTCATCAACTGGTAATTTATCACCAGTAGTAACAACTTCAGCCATTGCAAGTCCTAACTTTCTTAAATTCTCAGTTCCAGGTATTTTACCACCACCTGGTAATCTGATATGACCCATAGCAATAAATAAATTAGCTAATGTCTCTGATGCAAATTCATTAGCCAAAAGATTTATTACTCTACTTATGTTATTATGTAACAATACAAAAGCTCCAGCTAAAACGGCAATCATACCGCCCATGCTAAAAAAGAATCCTAAAATCTTAGGAGCTACAACAATTAATCTTCCTAAAATATTTAATGCTGGACCAAGAGCCGCTACTAAAGCAATACTTTCTAAGGCTGTTGTTTTCTGAGCTAACGTTAATCCTTGAAACTTTTCAACTAATTTAATAGTGTTATCAAGTAATTTTTTAGCAACTGGTAAAAGCATAGTACCGAAATCAGCACTCAAATCTTTTGTTCTTTGTTGTAATAATCTAAATTGATTTGCAAAGCCCTCTGATGTTCTCGCATAATCACCAATAGCTTTTTGGCTTTGCCTTGTAGCTAATTGGAAAGTTAATTGAGCTTTTGCTACTCTATCAAGTTCTTTAAATACTAATCCTTGCTCTTCAGCAAAACTTTTTAAATCGGCTTCTGTAATTGCTATCCCTAATGATTTGATTGCTTCTCTTTCTCCAAGTAATGCTTTTGTTAAAGCTTGAGATGCACCCTCAGCTCCTCCACTAAAATTAGTGAATGAAGCTAAATCAACCGCTAATTCATTAACTTGTTTTGATAAATTTAATGCCTCTTTCTCAGTAAATCCAAAACCAACTAATAAATCACCAGTATCAGCTAACAACCCCATTGCAGCTTGACTTGATAATCCAAAGCTTTTCTTAAATGTTTCAGCTGTTTGTAAAGCATCACCTTGTATTGAACTGAAAACTGTTTTAAATTTTGACCTTGTTTCTTCTAAATCAGAAGCCATTTTAATAGATGCCCCTCCAATAGCTAAAACTGGTAGTGTGATGTTTCTTGTTAAGTTTGATCCAATAGCTTGCATATTAGTTCCAAACTTTCTAATACTACGATTAGCTTTCTTCATTGCTCTATCAAAGCCCCTTAAATCAGCTCCAAACGCTACTGTTAAAAACCCTACACTCTTATTTGCCATCTTTCTTTAATTCTTCTATTCTTTTCATATATTCAGCTCTTGCTTTCAACTTCTTATAATCAACTTCTTTTTTCTTTTTATCCCAATCAAATTCAATCAAATCTGTTGGTTTTATTCTCTTTCCTTTTGGGATTTGTATATTGACTAAAACCGCTGTTTGCCATCTTACTCTTTCCCATTCATGCTTTTCTTTCAAGCTTAAGAGTTCATAGAATCCAGTCATCTTATTAAAAAAATGTCTTGGAATCATATTGTAAAACTCCTCAACAGATAGCCCCATCAATCCAAAAGCTATCTCTTCCAACCTGTCCCAAGTCAGTTTTTCTTCTGCTTGGGATTCGGCTTTTTTTCATTTACCTGTCCCATCATCTCTCCTAAAATTTCCATACATCTTGCAATAGCATTGAAATCACCATCTATTGAATCAGCTAAATCATCAACAGATAATTTCATCTCTTGCTTAGATGCTCTGTAACCATCCTCAATACCGCAATACATTAAAATTAAAGCATTATCTAAAGTCATCTCTTGCCCAAGTTTATCTAAGTCCGCAAGTGATGTATTAGTCATTTTAGAATATTTTCTTAAAGCATTGAAGCCAAACTTAATTGGATGGTCCTCTTTGCCTATTGTTATTATCTTATAATTCATTTCAGTAAGTATTTTTAAATGGTTTTGATGCTCAGTAACTCACCGAAAGAATTACCAAGCACCGCCACCAAAAGTTATTATTAAGCTATCGCTTGAGTTAATTGTCCAGTACCCTCTATTGTAATAGAATAAGTTGCTGTATCTTCAGTACCGCCAGTTAAACTAACAGATGTAATAAATCCGCTACCAGAATAAGATACATCAGATGTTGCTTGTGTATCTCCAAAAATAAAATCAATCTTTGGTCTTGATGCTGCTAATACATTAGTTTGCAATACATCATCAGCACCATTAGTTAAAGCTGACCCACTTGCATCAGTCCATGCATAAGCTCCATCAACATCAATAGTGAAATCTCTTAATCCCTCTAATGATTCTTTGAATCCAGCTGATTCTTTGTTAGTTATTTCTCTTATACTTTGATTAACTGTCAAAGTACAGTTTTGTGCAAAAGCTACCAAGTTAGTTGTCCCAGAGCTGTACACTTTTAATTCAGTTCCATTTAAAATTGCCATTTCTATTTATTTATTTAATTAATTAATTATCTAATCTAAACCCTGCAACAGTTACACTTGTAGCTGCTGTGTAAGTTATACTTATTTGTGAATCATTCGTGTTAAATGCTAAAGGAGCAAATGGTCCAATCATACCCTCAGCACCAGCACCAACAGCAATAGTTGCATTACTTTTAGTTAATGGTCCGAAAGCACCAACATCAAATGATGTAACTTGTGCAGTTATTGTAACAGTAATTGACTCACCCCCTCCATTCTTAATCATAAGAAAGGTCTTTCCATCATTATCCATTACATCTCCATCTGCCGTTGCACTTGCAAAGGTGGGAGTTATTCCGCTTTCAGTTATCGTTTGAACTGTTATTGTCGCCATTTTTTACTTTCTTTTTTTTAGTTTTAAAATACCCCAATTTCTTGAGGTTCATGTAATCCTCTTCTTTTAATTCAACTGATTCACCAGCTTGGTAAACTTTACCAAACATTCTTAAATTCTTTTCTAATTTATATTTCATTATGCTGTATTTATAATCCTTACATTAAAATCTATTGCTTTCCTAAACACCCCATCCTCATGGTTATCATCAAAAATATCATTATAACTATCATATTGAATAGATTGAATTGAAACCCCTCCATGAGTTCCGCTTTGTCTATCTAATGCTGTTCTTATTTTTAATGCCAAATCACTTGCATCACTATATGACTTAGAATAACAACTTACAGTAACATTGTTTACATCTACTGTACTCACTCCATCTTTTGTATCATTTGGATCATCACCATCCACTTCATATATTATGAATGGGAATGTAGTAGTTTGAGGAGCTACGTTTGGAAATATTCTTGTTCCAACAACTGAACTAACCTCTCCATTGCTACTTAATAAACTATATAATGCTAATCCTACTTTCATTATCTTCCAAATATTCCATATTTCTCAGTTCTCTTTGCATAGCTTTTAACAGTCCTTGCAATTACTTTCTCAGCATCTTTAAAAGTATTTTTTAACATTATACCTTTAGTAGATTGATAAGCTGGCTCAAAGTATTTCTTTGCTCTTTTCATTGGTCCTTTACCCCCAAACATTACCTCATCACCATATTCAATCCAAGCCCCATAGTAACCTGATTTACCTTGCTCTTTACCATCTTTGGTTTTTCTTTTTTTACCAGCCCCAAAAACACCTTTAACTCTTGGCCCAACAAAACCCCCTAAGAACTTTCTTGACTTCTTTGTCGTAAAGTAACCAATTGACCTTTTTAATCTTCCAGTTTTATCAGCTTTCTCTTTTACAAGATTAGCTCTGGCTTCTTTAATTAATGGTTTTGAGTTCTCTCTGAAGAACTTATTGAACATCTTATCATTGTTCAATGTTTTAGGTAATTGAGCAAATAAATCTTGGAGTTCTTTTAAACCCTCCATCTTAAATGTTACTCTTTCTGTTGCTCTACTAAAACTCATTTAATCTCTTTGCTCTGTTATTATTTCTAAAAAACTATCTCTGCCCTCAATCTCATTTATTGCTTGAATGTAATATAATTTACTATCATAGCTTATTCTTGTTTTTTCGGTTAAGTCTGCTAAGTCAAGATTTCTAATAAAAAATTTCACTTTGCTTATTGCTGTTATCCTATCAAATTCATCTGATTGACTACCACCAGTAAAATCTACTTTTGCCCAAACTTCTCTATATGTACTATAAGATTCTATTAACTCACCATAGCTATTAGCACTTGTTGAATAGTTTTGCAAAGTAATTCTTCTATCAAGATGCCCTATCTGCATACCTGAATTTTATATTGGTCTAATAAAAACTTAGCATTCATTGGAAGCTCAGTTGCTATTGTTCCAGTAACAACCGCTTGCCTATTCTGATACCAATTACCAATAGTTAATAATAAAGCTTGTCTTATACCCTCATCAACCTCATCTGGTCCAGCCGCTAAGCCAACAACATAGTTTACTTGTACCGCATTAAGTCTATCAATAATTTCAGGATATGATTGATTCGGTTTTAATCCAATCCTTGCTGGTTTGTTTACATCATCAAGAAAATAAACACTTGAATTTAGTGTTGTTAATATTCCATCTGTACTAACATATTTAATATTAGTAACACTTAAAACTGGTGATTTAAATAGATTACTTATATCTTCCCACTTATCTCCAACTTGTTGAATTGTAGTTTGAATAAAAAATCTATTAGTGTATTCTTGAGCTGATGATGTAGCTGATTTAATTAAATTAGTGATAAATGTATCATCTGCCGTTGTATCTACTTTTAAATGAGTTTTTGCTTCAGTTAATGTTATTGGATTGCTTGTTGCTGGTGTTACTACTTTGTATGCTCTCATAGTTAAATTTAAAAAAAAAGGGATGGGTATTAAGCCACCCCTTTAATTAATACTAATTATTATGCCTCAGTTAATTGAACAAATGCTGTATCATTTTGTACAGCATCACCGCCAACAAGAGATGTTAATACATATCTTGGTACTCCGACACCTCCATTAGTGTAAGGATCATAAAGAACATCTATTCCTCCAAATTGAGCAATGTGTACTTTTGAGAAATCTCCCATTAGTACATGGTCTTTAGAAGCTGTTCCACTTGATGCAACATTAGATGAAACGAATGCAAAGTAACCATTAACAGTTTTATCTCTTAAATCATAAGCTGCACTAACTCCACTTACTTGTTCCGATGTTTTAATTTTTGCATAAGCATCAGCATCCATTAAGTAAGCTATTCTTGCACCTTGTAAATCAACATTGTTACCAAGTAAAGTTGATTCCATTTCAATAGCATTAGCACCTGTAAACGCACCAGTTGGTCCAGTAGCCGCATCAGCAAAGATAGAATTAGGTGCATTAGTAATATCACCAGTATCTAATAAAGCTGATTCTAAAGTAGATGCAACTGATTGAGCCATGTTTCTTCTTAACGCCGCCTCAAGAGATGGGTTTTGAATCATTGCCTCAGCAGATACATTTACAATAGAAATCATTTTGCTTGGTGATAAAGTAACACTTGAAGCTGTTCCATTAGCCGCTGGAGCAGAGCCACCAGTTTCAGCAACAAATCCAGAATTAATAGAAGAAAATACTGGGAACTTCATGTCATTTATACCGCTATAAAAATTAGCTCCTGCACTTGCTAAAACAAGATTTGCTTCTAATTGGTCTGTCCAAGCCATTACATCAGTAGCACTTCCAGCTGATGTAGCTATTTCTGCTCTTGTTAATATGCTTGATGGAATACCTATTCCTTTGTAAGATTGACCAGTATATCTTGATTCATTTCTTGCCTCTTGATCCATTTCCTTTACAAGTCCCTCTACTCTACCAGAGTAAGCTTGTTTAAATGCATCTTGGAAAGAATAGTTTCTGATTTCTTTCTCAACCTTTTTAGTTTCTACTCCTGAAACAACAGCACTATTTCTTTTTATAGTTTCCATTTTTTCAGCTCTTTCAATCTTTGTATCAAGATTATCAACCTCTGTTAATAATCCATCAACTTGATTGTTTTCATCTTCAGTTAAGTCCCTCTTCTCAGTTGAAGCAACATCTTTGATATTCTCCAATTGTGAGATTATGTCAGAACGTAACTCTTTTAATTCAATTGATGTTTTCATTTAAATTTAATTTTAATTATTATTTTCTCTTATTTATTTCAATTTTTAGTCCAAGAAGAGAATGCTTGACTAATTTCTTTGTTTCTTTATATTCTTTCAATCCTCTTTGTGCTACCATTACATCAGAATCAGCTTGACTATATGCTGGGTAAGTAACAACAGAAATATCAAATAATCTATCTATTTTATTGATTGTTCTAATATTATTACCAGCTTCATCTGAACTCCATTCATCCCCACCAGATGGAATAGTAAAAGCAAAAGAGCTTTGATTTAAATTATTATTTTTCATATTGATTAATAAATCTCTTGCATAAGATGTATCTGGCATCTCAAACTCATATCTTAATCCCTTAGCATCCGCTTTTAGTTTTAGAGTTCCCTTACCATTCTTGCTTCTCGCAAGTATTAAATTTGGATCATGGTTAATTAATGCTCTTACATCTGATGAATTAATTAGCTCATCAGTGAAAGCCCCCTCTGAGATATACTCATAAAAGCCACCAAGATTCTCACTTCTTGAATTATATACACTACCATAACCAACAACAACATTTCTTTCTTTACCATCAACCTCTCTTGTTTCAATTTTACTTTCAAGATTAAATGTTCTTTTTTCTACATTGGGATTATTATTTCTAAATGTTTTCTCATCTTCTTCTTCTTCTTTATCATAGTGATATGATTCCTCCATCACTTCTTCTTCTTGCATAGTCATATCATTATCAATATATCCTTCCCATTCATCAGATTTACCATAAACAATAGTAATTGTTTTTTCATCTTCAATGATTTCTCTAATATGTCTTTTTTCTATTTTCATGTTATTCATTTTTTCTTCCATTTCTTTTTTTACTGGATGATTACTTGGTAGTAAGTCAGTATCATGCTTACCACTTCTAAATTTACCTTTTTTCATTGCATATAAAAAACTTCCAACTCTGGCTAATGCCCATTGCTCAGGAGATTTGACTGTTGGCCTTACTGATTGAGGATTAGTATTATAAGCCCCAACCCCTCTATCAAATACCTTTTCCAACATTGGTAAATTAACAGAAGCATCCCAATCCAAACTAAGTTCTTTAATTTCTTCATTATGCTCATCTCTTTTATTCTCTAATGCTGTTTTAATTTTAGCACTAACTCTTTTTTCTTCTTCTTCTACTATCTCTTCTCTTTTTCTTTCCGACCAAGAAAAGCCAGCATCACCTCCCCATAGAGCTATTGCGATTCTCCCATTAGATGGGTAGCCCTTTTCTCCTGAGTTGTAGCCCTCCGCCTCTTTATCAACTTGATGCCTTGAATGAAAACTAAACATTCTTGTTACTCTATCAGGAGTAAGTTCATTGTTTATAATCATTCTTGCTGTGCGGATTCCAACCTCAGTCCCACCTCTTCCAAATTCTTTTCTCCACTCAAGCCCTTTCTTTGCTTCATCAATCATTCCTTGAGTTGGTGTTAAATCAATATCAGTTAATGCTCTGTAATAATCTTTATTATCATCTTCAGCTTCTTGCTTTGAATTATATTTACAAGAGCCAGTAGCACCCCACCTATATTTTCCATTATCACATTTATAAGCTGGCATCACCTACGTTTTCAATTGTTGTCATATTCATTTGAATAAAATGCTGATCACCACCCTCTATTGAGTTTAAATTTTCTTTTTGTCTTACTTCATTGATACTCATATAACCATTTTGGATTGCAGTTTTATAAGCTTCATTCCTTGTTTTAACATCTCCTCTAAGTAATCCATTGACATTAAATTCAACAAATGTCTTTCCAAGTTCATTAGTTCTAAATAATTTTAGATTCATCTCTTGCTCTATTCTCGTTAGATATGGCATTAATGTATAAGTAACATATTCTTGAGATTGCATTTCTATATTGTTAAAACTTGACTTAGATAAATCTTTTAGCATGTGAGGTGGAATATTAAATATTCTTGCAATCTCCTCTATTCCAAATTGTCTTGAAGCTAAGAACTGAGCTTGCTCTGGTGAGATTGAAATTGGTTTAAATGTCAATCCCTCTTCAAGAATAATAGTTGAGTTTGAGCTTTTTAATTTTGCATAAGAACTATTAAAACTATTTTTTAATCTTTCAATTGCTGTTTCACTTAATGCTCTATCAGTTGATAATACTGAACTTGGCTTAGCCCCATTCTTAAAGAATGTACTTCCAAACTCTTCTATTGATAGATTCCAGTTGATAGCCTTAGCACATTGATCAATAGGTGAAAGCCCCTCAATCCCATCATCTGTAATTAGTTTGATATGCAATACATCAGCACTATCCAAAACACTACCACCATCCATTTGATAGAATAGCTCATTATCTTTAATAAATATATTTACATAATCAGGATTTAATGGGATGAGTTGAACTGGATTGGCTGAGTTATCTCTTACTATTTGAACATAAGAATTACCATCAGTCAAAACCGAATACATAACATACTCAAAAAAAGTTATTTTATTTTGAAAGTTATTAGGTTTAAATTTAATAAGATTGTAAATTCTATTATTTACATCCTCAACTTTATCACCATTATTTTCTTTTCTATATACTGTTATTGGTAAAGATGAAACACTTTCAGAAAGTAATCTGATTGCATTCCAAACCGATGTAAGAGTTAATGCTTTATCAGAATCAAAAACATCAGCATCAGGAAATATTGTATTTAAACTAATCCCTCTTTTATCTATCTTCTTAGAACTATTACCAGTAAATAAAGTTCTAATGTTATCTATTAAGCCCAAAGATTAAAATATTTTTTACAATAATATTAATTAAAAATCAGGTCTATGTGTAACAATGTTACCTTTTTTTATTCTTCTATCTCTACAAACTCTATAAGAATTATAGTCTGAATATTTACGTTTACCAAAGTAAGTTTCATATTCATCCTCAAGTTTCTCATAAGCTTTTTTATAAGTTTTATATTTAGATGCATTGTCCCAGAATCTTTCATCAAAGCCCTCTGGTGTTAATAATGCTATTATTTTTGAATCCATAGTTTATAATATTAAAAGTCCTCTATTGTCGTAAATACTATTAACCTCATCTCCAGTCATGTATTCCCCAAGAGCCATGACTAAAGCAACCATCCCATCAACCTTTTCTCTTGATTTGTTTTTTGCAATCTTAATATTACCAGCTGGATCTTCCTGTATTGCAACATTTGAAAGCATCCAATTCATTGCTGGATTGTTATTATGAATGATTTGTTTTCCTATAATTAACTTTTCTAATTCTTTAGTTGGAGCAGACATACTAACAAAGCCTTGACCGAATGGAGTCATGTTTGCCCCATCACCAATCAAATCAATAACTAATTGAGATGCATTCCATCTGTCATAAGCAATAGATTGTATTCTATATATTTTACTTAATTCATTTATCTTTGCTTTAATAAAATTATAATCAGCAACATCTCCCTCTGTTGCAATAACATGGTTTTGATTTACCCAAGTCATGTAATCAACCTTATCTCTTTCACTTCTTTGCTTTGCATTTTCTGAGGGAATAAATAAATGAGGTACAACAATATACTTATCTTCATCCTTAAATATTAAAATAAAAGCACTAATATCTCTTGTTGATGCTAAGTCAAGACCACCCCAACATTCCATGCCCTCAAGTTTTTTATAGTCATATTCTTGTTTACACTTCATCCAATCATCATTAGTAATCCAAACAGTTTGAGAATCAGTCCAAAGATTTAACATCAATCTCTTAAATGTATTTTGATAAGATGGGACATCAACAGCTCTTTGACTTTCTCTTTCCATGTAATCTTTTCTCAAACTGATTCCATAATTAGGATTGCATTTTTTCCAAACCTCTTCATCTTGTATATCATCTCCATCAGTAGCCTCATATATTACAGAATAAAAAGTTGGATCATCAATAACTCCATCTCTTACTTTACTTGCATAATCATAAAGCTCGTAGCAAATAGATTGCTTGTCAAATCCAGCTGTTGTAATTGCTAAGCATAAAGGCTCAGTCCTTGCTCCAGTTGATGTTAATAATGTATCCCATAAATCTCTATTTTTTTGAACATGCATCTCATCCATCAGAATACAACTGGCATTGAAGCCATGCTTAGTTGAACTATCTGAACTTATTGCTTGAAAGAAATTACCTTTGCTTTCATTAACTATTGAGTTTCTAAATACCTTGCCTCTTTTTGTTAGCTCTGGATTATTAATAATCATTTGCTTTGCTATGTCAAAGATTATGTTAGCTTGGTTTCTATCACCAGCCGCAGCATATATTTCACCGCCTCTTTCTTTATCAGCAAATAACATATATAATCCTATTGCCGCACATAGTGTTGTTTTACCATTCTTTCTTGGGATTTGTATGTAACAAGTTCTAAATTTTCTAAATCCACTATCTTTATTTTTCCATCCAAATAAATTACTAATTATTTCTTTTTGCCATTCTTCCAAAAGTAATGGCTGCCCAGTAAGCTCTCCTTTGGTGTGTGTTACAAAAGTTTCAATAAAGCCAATAGCTTTATCACTTGCTTGTTTATCAAAATAATATTTACTCAAAATAATTTTTTTTGTTCTTTATATTGTTTTAATTTTTTTTTAGATATATTATAGTATTCTTTAGATATTTCACTACCTATATAGTTTATCTTAAATTTTTGAGCTACTATACAAGTTGTTCCTATTCCAGCATAAGGATCATATACTATAAAGTTTTTTGTTTTGTCTTTTATACACATCATTATATTTGTTGGGAGTTCTTCTGGAAATGGTGCAGGATGAATTTTATTTTGTTTTGGTAAAAATTCCCATACCTCACCATTAAATAAAGTTTTTTTATGTCTTAGAAAATTTGGCTGAGTTGGTGTTTTTGTTAGCCAGAATATAAGTTCTGTATTAGGTAAATATCTTATTGGACTTATAGCTGGAGTTCCTTTTCTATTCCATGTAATTTGTTGTCTAAATGTAAGATTGCTTTTTAAAATCCATTCTATTGGATGAGATGCTTTATGTTTTGCTACTCTTATTTTATGATTGTAAAATATACTCCCATCAGGTTTTAATACTCTTTGCATTTCATTTAAAATTTTTATTTGTTGCACCTTATACTCTGCTTCATTAATAAAATCGTTTTGAGCATCATTATCATAATCTATATTTCTGCTACTCCAAGTATCTTTAGTATGTCTTTTTCTTATAAACCCTTCATATCCAGCTTTATTGTAAGGGGGTGATGTTATTATTAAATCAATAAAGTTATTTGGCATTTTTGCCATTGTTACCAAATTATCCTCATTGTATATTTTATTAATCAAAATAATTATTAATTTGTGTATTGTTATTTATTTGAGGAGCTGATATTGATGCTCTTGCTGATGGAGTTATTCCAAATTGACTTGCTAATTTTAGAGCATTGTTCAAAGCATCATTTTTCATTTTTACTAATGGCTTAGCTTGTCTCCTAATAAGCTCCCCTTCAGAGTTAATGAATTCATCAACTCTTCCAGTTTCTCTTAGTTGTTTTTCGCATTCAATATAAATAGCAATCTCATTTACATAAGCTTCTATCAATTTCAAATCTACCTGATGCAACATATTCAAATTAAATAGTTGTTTAGTTATCTTAGTCCATTCCTCTTTTCCAATTGGTGAAAGCCAATCTGGAGAAGCTGGAAT
>VTLG01003729.1_pt1 | contig 15260 bp, 16 predicted proteins | sample 4694571 | NCBI WGS metagenome assembly VTLG01 (sample SAMN12604809, study PRJNA352737) | marine metagenome | biome: ENVO:00000447; feature: ENVO:00000209|ENVO:00000569|ENVO:01000036; material: ENVO:00002151; isolation source: viral sequences binned using virsorter ...
TGTTGTGCTTCAAGGATGTCACTAATGCCAGCAATTTCATTCGTTATTTCATTGGGATCCATTAGTATGCCTCTCCTGTAAAGAACTCTGGTAATGCTATTAACTCTTTATAAAACTCTTCTGTAAATTCCTGTTCCATTCTACCTTTAATTGGTGTAAAAGTAAATGCCATTGAAAAAGCATCTGGAGCTGCTGCTAAGTTTAATTTTTTTGTAACTTTTGCTTTAAGTTCTTTAAATTTTTCTTCACCAATAACATTAACAATATCTTGGTTAAGTCTACCATCTTTAATCCAAGCTGGTAATCTTGTAAATGCTGGTATTAATACACGAGCATCTTGTACACCATAATCTGTTTTTTGACTAGCACGTAAACCAAAACTAGCGTCTCCTTGTTCTATAGCCTTTAATACTCTTACTTGTGACTGTAATCTTTGTGCCTTTTGATTCCACTCAGCCCACTCAGAACTTGGTACATGTTTCTTATTACTTTCATATTTTTCTGGTTCTTCGCCTAACCAATTTTCTAGTTTATCTTCTATTTCTTCTAAACTTATGGCTGTAAGATTTTGAGTTCTATAGTTATATAAGTCCTCATCATTAGTAAAGCTATTTTCTTTTTCTTCTCTCTTAGTTAACTCTTGCTCTTGTTTTACATTTCTAATGTACTTACTACCTTCACCAAGTCGTCTTTCTACTTTAACATCACCTTGTATGTCTATAGCATGACTATATTTGTCTCCAGAGTAACCACCTGCGTAGTAATTATTTACAAAGTTTACACCGCTTTCTTCTAATCTTATGTCTTTTTTCCAATCGTCCATGTTTTTATCTTTAAGAAGTGCATGAACTCTATGTAAAACTTCTAGCTTGTTATCACTACCTATAGATGCTTTTGCTATTTGTGTATTTATATAAGCCATTTTTATATTAGCTCGTAACTCCTCACCATCCTCAGTTTCTGCGTTGTAATCTTCTAAAGTTACACCATCTAGTTTACCTAACTCTGAAGTAACAAAACCTTGAGGTACATCAAAATCACCCGCAGAGGTAGCTACAAGGTGTGTAGAAACAAGACCAGCCTTATCTACACCCGTAGCAAAGTCTTTAGCATTGTTACTTTTTAGTAAGTTAATTGTGTTTTGATCTAAGGTATCTAATACTTTTAACGCCTGTTGTGCTGGTACAGTTAGTTGCTCTCTAGTAATCTCAGGTAAACCGTAGTAACTTCTTTGATGATTCCAAATGTCAAGCACAGTTTTACCAGTCATATCTTGAGCTGCAGCAAATTGTATTGACTTAGGAAAAATACTATACTTACCATCTATTGGTAAAGGATTAAGTCTAGCTACAATTTCTTCTTTACTAAGACTACTACCTTCAAATAAATTAGTTGTTGTTGCTGCAGTATTGTTGTTGTTCATATTTTCAAGAATACCGTTATGCACTTCATCTTGATTTTTACTAGCTGCATTAACTCTGTTTAACAAGTTTATTTGATTTTCATTACCTGCTCCTTCTTCCTTAACAAACTCATTTTTAGCATTTAGCATAAAAGGATTATCTTTAGCAGTATTAGCATCTCTTGCTGTTTTTATAAGTGCCTCAACACGTAACACAGCATTATCGTACAAATACTTTTCTAAATCAGGAGTACCTTCTGGTATACCTTCTGCAGCAATTATATTCATTTGGCGAGGAATATGTATTTTTATTATATCCTCTTTTAATTTTGTTAATGTAGGGTTATTTTTGTTTAAATTATTTTTAGAAGGGTTGTTTTTTAAAAATACTAATTCTAATGTATTTTGAAGTCTTTTGACATCTTTTTTAACATCTTGTGAATTGGTTTCAAAGTATGTTAATTCATCTGCAACTCTTCCTTGTTGCTTTAATAAAGCCCAGTGTTCTGGATGAAAATTACCTGCTAAAGATTTAGGTATACCTCTAGGCCAAAGATCTTGTATACTTTTATAATACTCTCTAGATTTTTCAGCTGATATACCATCCTTTAATCTATCAGGGTACTCATCTAAATCTTTTAGTTTAGTTTTAAGTTCGGTCATATCACCGTACTTTCTTTGAACCTCCTCTTTTTTTAGTAAATACTCATCTATCTGTTCTGGGTTATTAAACAAAAGCTGTTTTAACTCAAACATTTCTGTTTCAGCATTATCTTTACGAGTCTTTCTTTTTACCTCTCTGTTCTCACTAACCTTTTTATTTATTTCTTTTTCGATTTCTTTAAAATTATACTTTGATGGAAAGTGCTCTTCTAAAGTTGCTAAGTTAGCACCTTTACTAGGAACTACAAATTTTGCATTTTTTAGTTTTTCTATTAAGACACCTCTAACAGCATCATTATCAATCAATGATATGTTTTGTACTAAATTAGAGTATATATTATTATTAGCTAGTTGACCAGCAGTATATGTACCTACCTGTCCAGTTCTTGCAAAACTATCTTTGTTTGTTTCTAACTGTATCTGTATTGTTCTTTCCAACTGACTAAACATAATGTTATCATCTAACACATCAGTTGTAAAAGTTGCAGCGTTGTACTCTTTAAATGCACGAGCTACATCATCGTTAGAATCAGATATTTCTTGGTATGCAATCTCTTGTTCTGTTATTTGTACTTGTTTAGCAAACCAAGTATTAGTTACTTTATCAAGGTGTCTATCAAGATACTTTTCTCTTATTTTTGGACTTATACCATCAATATTACTTTCATTAATATATTTTTGTTGAATGTAAGCATGTACTTGTTGTTTTTCTGCTAGACTTAAGTTATTGTAGTCTTTGATAAGTACAGGAGGTATATAGTCAGGATCTCCTTCTTCACCTACACCTGCCTTAAATACGTCTGTGCTTTCTCGTGTTTCATTAAGAAGATAAGATAAAAAACCTTCTGAACGAGACTGTAAGTAATCTCTAGTATAACCAAATCCAAATGAACCTAGTCTTTTTCTAGAATCAGCTAGATTAATTTTATCTGTAAGAGTTTTCTTTTCGTTTTCTAAATCTATAACAGACAACTTAAGTTGTGTATCTTTTTTAGCTTCTGCTATTTCCTGTTCAAGCTCTACTAATCTAGCTTCGTCCTCTTGTCTAGATTGAGCACCAGCTTCTACACGCCTATCAATAGCCTCTTTACCAAGAACTTGAGCACTGGTAGTAACTGCTTTTGCAAAGTTGTCTGTAAAGGTTTTTAAGTTTTGTAATTCAAAATCGTCAGCCATTTTTTGTAGGCCAGATAGACGATTCATCTCATTAATTTGATCGGAGCTTGCTCCTTTGTATTCATTTACCGTGTTGATTCTTTGTTTATCTAAAGCCTTAGCTTTCCTTTCTATTTCCTTAGATTCGTTTGGAACGTTTCTATTTGTAAATCTGGTAAAGTTTGTTTGTCTTGCGTATGACATTATTAACTAGGTTTGAGTTGTCCATAAACCCCTATACCTGCTGAAATACCACCAAGTATTGGGCCAAGTGCAGATGGTTTTTCTGGAGGTGCTTGTTCGATTGGTCTAACAGTCTTAAATGATGCGGATGGTGCTACTGCAGCTGTAGTTGATATACTGTTGTATGCACGTGTATCTGCTCCATATTGGTCAAGATCAACACCAAATTGTTTGATACCAAATGCTTTTGTAGCATCAAATACAGAGGCATTGAGTTGGGCATTTTTGAAACCCATTTGTCGTTCTACGTCTGCTAGTTGTAGCATCATAGATTGACCAGCTTGTTGTCCACTTGCAAGGACAGTTCCTTGAGCCTCGATAGCCTTAGCTAACCCTTCTTGGCTTTTGAACATAGCTTCTGTAACTTTTTCTCTAAGTTCTTGTTGAGCTGTTTCACTCGACCTGTTTGCTTCTATTTGATTGATTTCTTTTTGTCTATAATAAGCCTGACGAGAAGCTGCGTCAGCTTGTAGTTGAGCTGTAAATACTTCACCTTTACGTTGATCGTTAAAGGCTGATATTGTTATATCGTTAAGGTATTTTTGTCTTGCTATAGCATTGGAACGATTAACTTGTGCAACTGCATTTCGATGGGCTGCATTTTGTTGTATAATTCCTGCTCCAGCCTGTGCTACTCCAGAGAGAATACCTAATGTAACGGCTTCGCACATGGTTTTATAAATTGTATAAGAGGGACTCCATTGTAAACATGATAATTAATAAAGGTAAAGCCTAAAAGTTTTAATAGTTTTATGTGTGATTCATTTCGCATATCTGCTTGATTACATAAGAAAGGATTGAGTAAACTGTTTACCCAGCGTCTCGCTTCTCTTACAAATGTATGTGGATACTCTGTACTTGCATCTGTGCATAACATCCAAATTACATTATGTGGAGTCACGCCCGCCACTCCAGCAGCCTTGCCGTTGGGAACCTCAAAGTAAACAGAATATGTTGAATTATAATATGATTGTATTATAGAAGCCTCTGCACATAAACCAGAAGTCTCCTCTGCCTCACGTCTATCTTCATAGCGTAAGTTCAGACCTACACGTAGAGCTAACTCTGGTGTGCAAGTCTGAATATACTTACCTTCGTACATGTCGTTTTTGGTTATAAATGCCGTCCCAGCTTGCTGAGATTATGGCAGTAGAAAAAGGGTCAGGGATTTGTATTTGTAAAGTATATTTTTCATTCTTACGTTGTACTGGCACTCTTACACTTGTGGCTAAGTCTGCAGGAGGCTTATCAAATACACTAGAATTAGATAATATACCAGACTCAAATTGTACATAATCGTCTATATCTTTGGTTATATTACCACTAGAATCAATAAATGTAAACGGTGAAGTTAGATGAAACTGTAAAGGCCCACCTACACCCATTTCAAAATTAACACCAGATATACGTAACTCGCCATCTGTGTCGTAAACATTTTGACCTACGTTTAAGTAAAATGTTGGTAGTTCTATAGTACTTGTGTACTTGTAACCTACAGCAACTTTTGCTGCACTATGTAAGTTTATATTATTGAATGTAACACTGTTAGTTCCTACAGCATCAGCTGCTCTTACAGTACCAGCTATGGAGTTACCATCGCTATCGTTACCAGATAAACCAACCATAACTAAGTTTGTAGTGTTAGCAGGTGTATATGGTATTGTAAGTACAGTTTTTTCTGGAGCTGTAGTTGTTTGAGCTGACCCAGCCACGTTTGTAGCTATAGTCATCATATCTAAATGTGCCTCAAACTGTCTTGCAGTTTTAAGTGGTGAACCAACATCAGATGCTGTACCACCTAATACATAAGCTCTATTTGCATCAGCATCGGCAACATACTCATGTCTACATAGTTTATAGCTATTATCATGAAGTGTAACAGTAAAGAAACTACCACCTGTATATAACATGTGTTGCATAGTACCTGTTAGTGTCCAACTATACCATGCTGATTGCTCACGTTTGTTACCTGCATCATAATATTTATAATGAAATACAGCACTATCACCTTTTTTACCATAAGTGGTAATACCTATAGCTGCAGAATTTGTAGATTTAGTTATATCTTTTGGTAAAAATTCTGGTACAACTCTTGTTTGTTCTATTATCTGTGGAGGTGTAGAGTCATCTAGTATAGTAGCTTCAAATGCTCTAGCATATGCAGATACATTAGATGTAAATAGTACGGATGTACCAAGATCTACAGGTTGTATAGTTGCATCACATTCATAACTTGATAGTTTTTTCAGTCGAACTGTTTTTGGACTAAATATATCTGACTCTGTAAATAATAAAAACTGACCATTATCACTAAACATCATCATACCTTTTTGTATAGGTAAGACATGATTAATAAATGCAGGTTTTACGTCCGATACTGTAATATCTATAGGATTATCGTCACTAACAGTTATGGCAGATACTATAAAAAAGTCAAAGTACTGTCCCGGCTTACTCATTACTACCTGTTCGCCAGAAATAACACCTAATCTATTTCGATGAAAAAACATTTCTTGTATAGTACTACCAACAAAAGTAGGAAATGGATTAGATACATCATCACCTACCTGTCTGTCTTTCCAGTAGTTTTCAGTGCTACCCTTACTAGCAAAATCTAACTTAGTAAAAGTAAATGTACCATTACGATTGTTTATCAAAGCATGTGGCATTGTTGCAGGGTCTAAACCCAATACCATAGGGTCACTAGCAGATGAGAAGTTGTGAGGTCTAACACACTCTTCATAACTACCAGCCCCAGATACACCATTGTTAGCTTCAAACTTTACATAGTAATCATCTGTATCTAAATCAGTAGTATTTGATATTTGTGCTACATACCCGTGCTTATTCATAGCAGGTAGTCTACTAATATCTTGTGCTTTTTGACCTATGACACTCATGTTTTCGTTTACAGCACCACCGAGAAAGTTTACACCATCTGCAGCAGATCCGTGCATAAATAAACCACTACCTATAACTTCAGCAGTTACATTAGTGACATTACTATTTACAGCTGATGCTAAACCATTTAGAATAGTAGCCATACTAAGAGTACCATTATCTGGACTTTTAGGTGATTTAAAATATCCTATATTAGCTACGTCTCTATATGTTGATACTGGTTCTACAGCTTCAACTGACACACGATATTTTACACCTTCAATAGTCACATCAATAAACATACCCTCAGCAGTTGTTTTATTAGTTGATCTAATTAAACCACCATCTTGTAAGGTTACAGTAGCTGTGTATCGTACATCATAGTTTTGTGTGTATCCTAAAAAGTCACTTCCATCAAAGTTTTCTATGTTGTTAGCAATATAACTTTGTCCATTTACTTGTAAGCTACCTTCAATATTTTCTGTAATATTTGAGCCACCAACTTGAGCTCCTGTAGTATCTACAGCAGATCCTCCAGAAAATGACCAAGTTAAAGTACCAGACTTAGCTTGGTTTTCATTTCCGCTGTTCCATGTAGCTCCAGTCCCTATCACAGCTGTAGCTGCAGCACCACCACTTCCAGAAAAAGCAACCGTAGGAGCCGAAGTGTAACCACTTCCAGCTTCAGTTACTTCTACTCTTGTTACTTTACCATCTTCAACTATAGCTTTAGCTGTAGCGTTACTACCGCCTCCACCTGATAGAGTTACAGTTGGCGGTGATGAAGCAGAGTATCCAGACCCTTGGTTTGTTACATTTATCTCACTTACAACTTCTCGGACATCTACCTTTACAGAAGTAACCCTGAAGTAAGTATTGGGTGTGGGAGCTGCACCACTATATAAAACATATTCAGTATTGTAAGCAACAGTATCCAGCCTAGCATATGAGTAGTCTCCTCCATGAATTGGTGAAAAAGTATTACCTGCAGTACCTACAGTTTTGTTTGGATTAGCTATTAGTGTATAATCTTGAATGGTAGTTACTGCATAGGGTGATGTAGCTCCAGCTAAGTAACTAAATAAAGAATCTCCACTAGCATTTGTCAATAATTTTTCTGACCCATCTGCTAGATCCCATACTCTAATTGGCATAGTGCCACTGTTAGCTGGTGTTATTTGTACTATATATTTTTCATCTCCATCTCTTAATATCTCATACCAATGACCAGATGTATTTGCATTAGTAAGAGTCCCAACAAACTCTGCAGGAGGACGTTTTTTTAAACCAAATGTTATGTCTGGTACAGCATTATCACATACCCTAAGCTGTCCGGGAAATTTTATTTTATCTGGTTGTTGAGATACACCTCCAAGGAAGTTTGGGATACGTTGATTGACTGCTGACATTACATTCTTCTTAGTACTTTAAATGGTCGATATACGGTGTTAGCATCTTGGTGATACTGATAATCATTAAATATGTTGTGGTCTCCTTGTTTAGTCTCATACTCTAATGCCAATGCCCTTAGATTAGCTTCATCTCCTTCAAGGAGTTTAGCAGACTGAGGATTGTTTACCATACGGTTAGAGGCGATTCTGGAGGCTCTAGCGGTTATATAGTCTTTAAATGGTTGTGGTAGATCTTCAAAATCTATCATCCATATCATATCAAAATATAATTTATCACAATTTTCAAAAGTAAAGGTATGACCTTTTCTGTCATAAACCTTTGACACACCGTTATCACTACGTCTAACAACGTCATAATCCTTTCCATGTTGAAAGATATTTAGATCCATTTGTAAAACATTGTTAGGAACTTTGACTTGGTTATTAGTGTCGGTGTTAATAGGATACTCATTCTCTGTGTTGTATGACCATCCCTCAGCTTGCACCTCACGGCAGACTTGCCTTAGAGTCTTTTGTGCTATAGCCACTTCGGGGCTTTGCACTGTTAATGTATTAACTGGGGTTTCTCCAACGCTCATCAGGATTGAGTTGACAGCATCTAGTTCGGTAGACACTCCGTAAGATATTTGTGCCATAAAAAAAGGGGGGCGAGTGCCCCCGTATAAATGTATATATTATGAGAAAGCTGCTGGCTTTGTAGATGTTCCTGCGAACAATTCTACACAAGCTGCTGGGTTCACATAATCTGCTCCCATAGCCATGCGTCCTAGTATGACATCACCTTGGTAAACCACGGAAACGTCTCCAGAAGTTACTTGAACCTGTGGGCCGATTGTTTCAACAACACCTGCAGCCTCTCTTTGGAAGATAAGTCCACATGTGTTTGCAAAGTTAGAGGCAGCACCGTAGTTTTGGCGTGGGCCATAGTTGTTACCTGTAACTGTTGTAGCTGTTTCAATGTCCTCAGATACAAAATCACCTGTTTTTCCGGGATCTACTGTAGCAAGGTCAGTTGAAGCTGATGCACCAGAAGATGGAGCATACTTTGTACCATACTTAGAGAAGAATGGTGTGTTCATTGATTTGTAGATTGTGATACCTGCAATTTCAATGATGCCGTTACCAGACTGTAATGCGTCTCCTCTTACGTTACGGTTGATTAAACCATTTGTTTCTACGTTTTGGATAAGTGCATAGTACTGTCTTGGGTTAAGTACAGCAACCCTACCATCATCACTTACACCTTTCTCATCTAGAGCTGCAGCAGCATCATAGAAAGCGTTGATTAAGTGTGTTGAGTTTAGGGCATCGTCAGCGTTTGAACCGCCACCGACTTGAACTTGAGTACCGCCCGGCTCTACGAAGTTGCTGAGTGATACTGGAGAAGCCTGTCTAGCACCTTTAGCGATAGCTCTAAAGATTAGTCTATCATATTTTTGTGCAAGAGCATATCCAATCTTCTTGGAAATTTCTCCTCTCAATTCATAGTGTGCTAGTGTTTCATCTAGCTCATATACGAAAGCACTAGAAATGAGCAAATCGTCCACTGTAATTGTTTTTTCAGCTACTGGTGGAGTTTTGTCACTGTTTCCTAGTATGCTATTTCCGGGAGTGTGGTATTCCGCACTTGTGCGTCCAGTATAGATGAACTGTAAACTCTTCCCGTTGGTGAGTGTACGCTTCATTACGAGATCTCTTGCGATTGTCTCTCTTTGGAAGCCAGTAAACATCTCACCGCTGAACAACTTTAAATATAAATCTCTGTTGTTTGTAGCGTTTGTCGCTGTGTTAATCCTACCCAGAAAGGTTTGTGAAGCAGGATTGTTTGTTGACTGTTGTGCCATTATTTTGTAAGGTTATATGTATCGTCTCTAGATCTAGAATTATAGGAATCTTAATTGTTTCAGCTAAGACTCAAGCTGTTTGTGGTCTATCCCACCGTCTAGACGGCATCAGGTGTCCTCCGTAGAGGGCTAATACCAATAGAGATAGGGGGACTTGCACCCCCTAATGATCGCTTATTCGATTACTCTTGCGTTGAAAGATATAGAAATTCTATCTAACTCCGACTTGTTTACATGAACACCATGCCTTAAATATGAAGGAAAAACTAGGAGTAAACCTTCTTTTCCTTGAATATCCACAGCATAGTATTGAGAAGTATCATACTTAAAATCATCTGAGTATGATTGTATTTCCGAAAATGCGTCAAAGGTATGCGGATTTTCAAACAAAATTTTACCAGAATTTTCTGGGACTTGCACATAATACACTCCAGAAAAATGAAATGCTGGGTGATTATGTATTATATTATAGCTATTGGGTGAGTTTATGTTTATCCATAAACCATCAATTTCTATTTTTTTCGTCAAAACTGTTTGAATAGATTTATCTAAAATCTTAGACAACTCTTCGTAAGCTATACCCTTCTGCATTTGTTTAGATTGCCAACCCCCGTGGTTACTTATAGTAAGTCCTTTGGGGTCTGCTTTGTGTTGCTCTAAACAAAACTCTAATAGTTTTGAGTTTAATTCTGTTTGTATTGAATGTACAACACTAGAAAACAAGCAACTTGCGTGGTGCTTCATTAACGTACTGAGTGTTTATGATAATGTAAATTTGGACGTTTCTCAGTCATGTGCGTTTGAATGTGACTTAATTCTAAAGCCCCCATTACAAGAGCTAGACCGATGATACCGAACCAAATAGCTTTGTCATTCATTTAATAATTTTGGTGTAAGCAACGCCACGATATACGTAAGTTACTGTCATGGTAATCTCCCATATACCCAAGCCCCGTTCCATGCTTGAGTCGTCATGCGTCCCGAAGGATGAACGGACGTAGCGTTAGGATAAAGGTTTAGTACATTCACCAATAACTTTCTGTTCAAGATAAGATATTATTTTGTACTTTGCCTGTGCATCAAGATGTGGGTCTTGTAGCACAGAATATTTTGACATTATGAAATCATCACATGTCATCTTCCAGTCATAAGGACTAGAATATTCCGGGGATGAGTTGACCTGTTGTGGCGTAAGCACCAATACCAGCAATAAAGCCGAGCATAGCAAGCCAACCATTAAGTCTTTCTGCATCTTTCCAGTGGGTGTTGTGGTGTGTCATTTTTTTCTTCGTTTGTGGTTGTAGTTAATTCTACGTGAACTTGTTTTAGATTTTCTAAATCTTGTTTTTTCACCGCTAGACATCTCTTTAGTAGTCTTTGGTGTTTTAGAGGAGACTCTGCGAGATGGACGACAAGCGGGGTAGCCTTTACGCTTTTCGCCTTTCTGTCTGCCACATGGCTTACCAGTTTTTACGTCCACCCACTTCTCTTTAAACCATCTTTTTAAACTCATCTCTTCCCTCTAGTATAGCCTTTAGCAGTCTTTCTTTTACCACCAGCTTTTACTTGTCCTTTACATACCTTTACACCATACGCATTAGCATATGCTGAGGGGTATACCTTGAACTTTCTTTTTGCAGCTGCTTTTCCACGGGCACATAGTTTAGCCATTACTTCTTCTTGCCTCCGTGTTTACAGCCACACTTAGATCCTTTCTTATGTGCCATTATGCTTTACCTTTTTGATTTTTATAATACCTTAAAACATCTCCTTTGTCTTTAGTACTATGAGGCCCCGGTTTAGATAATCTTTTGTTAGCATCTCTAATATTCTTTGGAACCCCAAAAAAGTCTACAGCGACTTGTTGGTTAACTGAGTTAACTTTCTTTTTTCCGTTTCCGTTTAGTTTAGCCATTAGCATTTCCATCTACGTAGTGCCAACGCTTTACGGGTTGGCTTTCCATTTTTTCTCATTGGCCCTTTAACACCCTTCATACGGGCACAAAAGGAACGCTTACGAGCACCACCTTGAGGCTGAGGAGCCTTGAGGTTAGAGCCCGTAGCTCTATTGTATTTTGCTCTGCCCTTAGCTGTAAGCCCACCCTTGCGGGATTTCTCACCTCGACCTAAAGACAGACTTACACCTTTCTTGCGAGCCATTATTTTTTCTTCTTGCTTCTCATATTTTTAGCAATAGCCTTAGCTACCTTTGGAGGCATTTTAGGGTTTTTCTTCATTAGCTTCTTAGCTCCATTGCCTTTTTTGGCTCCGTAATGTCCGGGCATAATAGTCTCCTATACTTTTAAGTTTGATGCGGATAGTTTTCTGATGACATCATCTCTGAACGCTTCATCAGTTTGATATTCTGGTTTGTTCATGTCTCTGACAACTTCAGCCATACTTCTGTAATTTTGAGTAGATGACTCTTTGCCAGTAACTATACGGGAATCTCGTCCCTGTGAATCTTCGTATTGTCCCATAAGTGCTGTGACTGCAAATTTGATTGCTGTTTTATTTGCTGTTGCAAGTACAGCATCATACTCATCTTGTGCTGTTTTATCTAGATTTTGACCAGCCCACTCCATAAGAGCATCGTAGCCACTATCTCCTCCAGCTAGACCTTTTATATCTAATACTTCTTGTGCCGTTAGAACAGGCTCTGGAGTATCAGGATTATAACCAACCTGATCTCTCAATCCATTCAAGTAGTTGTTAACAATATCTTTACTAAGTCCAGCCTTAGCAAGTTGACCGTACATCTCCTCGTTCAACGTACCGTTGTTTTCTTCAAAGTGTTTGCTCATTGCAAACGGGTCAATATTATTATCCTTAAATAGATTACCTAGTTGTTCTCCATACAGTTCGTTAGCTGTGTTATAGTTAACACTGCCATCTTCTCCATACAGTTCATACTCTGGTTCTGATTCTGGTTCTGCTTGTTCTGCAGGTGCGTCACCTAGTTTCTTCTGTAGTTCAAGGTATGCTGACTCTAACTCTTCGGCACTCTTATATTTACCAGCAAGCATTTTATCTTGCTTTTCTATAAGCTCTTCGCCTATAGCTAGATTCTTTGCATCTCTTTCAGCTTGTTCTTGTGCTACTGCAGGATCTTCTGAGGTGTCGTAGCGGATTGTTTCTGCCATAATTACTGTGGTTGTAGTGCTTGTTTCATGCCATCAAGGGCTTCTGGGTTTTTAGCTGGGTCGAGCATTGGAGCGTTAGCTAGTTGTCCAGCTTGGTCAGTCAGTGACTGCATTTGCTGTGCTTGCATTGCTTGCTCTTGTTCAGCTTGACGCTCATCCATGCTCTTAACAAGATTAAGTATGTCAATACCTTGAGATGCTGCAAGACGTTTGATAGCCTCGTCAGGATTCATGTATTGAGCTAGAGCCTCTGGCCCCATTGTCTGAGCTACGGTTGTTATAAATTGAACTAATGCTTCTCTGTCCTGACCTCTACCTAGAGCATTTATACCTGCTACTATAGTAGGCTTCATCAACCCAGCGGGTATGCTAGGTATCTGTTTAGATCTGGTCAGTGTGTGCATTTTACGGTTGAGATAGGGTATAAGGAACTCTGTTGTTAACAAACTGAAGAGACCTCCAAGCTGTCTTTCTAGTTCCATCTGTGTCATTCTAACTTCTTCCGCTGTAGTTCTTTCTGATTGACGTACTGATAAAATAAGAAAAGCCTCAGCTAATCTTTTTTCTAGCATGTTAATCATTTGATATGCAGTTGAAAAGTCAGCAGTTTTACCTACCTGTACTACGCCTATATCATCTGGTCTACCTTGTATGATAGCTCCGTTACCAGCGTTAGCTAGTGATGCTGGCTTAGTTGTACTTGAGGGTGACACAGTAAACACAACTTTCGCTGCTGCTGCACTACCTTCTACTATAGCTTGCATCAATGCTTCTAAAGATTTCAAGTCCCCAAGGAACTCTTCAACTCTAGAACGTCCGTAATCTTCTCCATCAACAGTGACAAAACGTAGTGGCAGCCAAGGAGTTTTATCCTTGGGAGCTTTACCTACGCTATCTGGTAGTATAGTGTCGTTAGCTTCTTGATGCCAACGCCATCCGTTATCATTTAATTTAACACATGTATATACATCTACATCTTTTGTACCTTTGTAGTCACCTTTCTCATCATCGTTAGGGCCATCACTAAGTTCTGATAAACCTAGTAATTTTTTACTAACTCTTTCTTTAGTTACTATCTCAACTACTGACCCATTACCATCACGTTCAACTACGTAACGATTAAGAGGGTATACTTTCATACCATCCTGTGCCATGTAGACTAGAGCGTTTCCTGTGACAACTAAATGTTTTAACGCTGCAAATATTTGAACCCTGTCTGTGGAAGCTGCAATGCTTTCCATTATCATACGTTCTATTTTTGCAAATGTGAGGTCTAACTCACTCTTTGCTTCTGGCGGTATTTCTACACCTAATTTAGAATCATCTAACTGTAATTTAAAAAAGCTAGTAGACGGAGGAAGGAGTCCCAGCATAAGTTTTGAACTTAGCGTGGTAACTCCTTTAGCCCCGACTGATTGCCAAGGTGTTTGAAAACTCTGATATAAAGAATCGCCTTCGTTACGCATTAATAGTGTGGGTATTGTTAGCTCTGCACATTCATAAGCAACATTTAAGAATTGTTCACGGTGACTCGATAACTCATTGTATCGTTGTCGTGCGTTTTTCATTATGGGCTACCGTATGTGCCTCCACCACCACCAGATCCACCAGTGTTAGTACCTTGAGGTGTATTAATTCCTTTTAATCCACCTGATGCAGGTTTCTTAGTAGCTAATTGAGTAGTACCTAGTTTAGCTACTTGTTTAGAAACCTTCTTCGCTTTTACCTTTGCCTTTTTCTTTGTCTCATCCTCTGAAACAGGAGCTGGGGTAGGAGCTTCTGGAGCAGGAGTGGGAGCCTGTTGTACTGGCATTGGGGGTGGAGGAGTGGTTGGTGGGGCTGGAGTTGGAGGTGGAGGAGTGTTTCTGTTTCCTCCGAATAATCCGCCTATACACATAATTATTCTCCTTTAATTTTTATTTTTAATAATCTAATAATTGATAATTGACCAGCCCTAAAAGATATTTCTTTCTCTGATAGCGTGTGGTCTGGAAACTTGTCTGGAAACTGCTCATCAAGATCATCTATGATTTTCTCGATGCGTCCCCACTCAAGCGTATTTTGGTAAGTTGGTGTTTGCATGTTCAAAAAATGCGGGCATGCGGGCTCGCTTAGTGTCGGCAAGCTGTGGAGCTTTACCTTCGTACATTAGACGATCACTTGAATCCGTCCAAAATTTTCTGCTTAGATATTTGTTAGGTGCTATGTCAGCTAGTGGTTCAAAGATCCAGTTTATTGTAGCTTTCCTAAGTTTGTCCAAAGAAGAGCTAGGGCGTAGACCCATATCAGCACATACCAAACTGTTGCAAGCGACATGAATTTGCTCATCTCTGGAAATATCAGCCGATACTGTCCTAAGAGCAGCATCGCCACAAAAGCGATTGAAAGGTAAAATAACAAAAAATATAGCACGTTCAGCTACCAAGGCTTTTAGTATAGTATGGTCAGGGTGAGCTATCCACGCATCACGTAGTAGCTTTGCCTCTTTCTCAGCTTTCTTGTCTAGTCCGTGGACATC
>VTLG01011702.1_pt1 | contig 15257 bp, 17 predicted proteins | sample 4694571 | NCBI WGS metagenome assembly VTLG01 (sample SAMN12604809, study PRJNA352737) | marine metagenome | biome: ENVO:00000447; feature: ENVO:00000209|ENVO:00000569|ENVO:01000036; material: ENVO:00002151; isolation source: viral sequences binned using virsorter ...
AGAGCCAGTTCCAACTTCAAAAAATTCTTTATCATTCCAAACAGCTCTTGTTTGAGCCATTCCTTCTCTAGCTGTGTTATTAACACCACTAGGCAACATTGATTCAGCCCACCCATTAGGTACTGCTGCATTGTTATCATCTGCTGTTGTACTCCAAGTTGAAATTTTGCTCATTGTAATAATCCTTTATTTTGACTTTCTTCTATAGAGCTTTGCAGTAATCCTGTTGCTCTAGGTAATTTCGTTATATTTTGTGCCTGTAAAATACTTGGTAATCTTTTGTTAATATTTGATAATGCACTAAATGGTCTTGATGCCATTCCAACTTTATTTACAGCTTCCCCAACAATACGAGGAGAACTAGCCATTAAAGAAGTTGCTAAAGTCATTGGATCAATTAAACCACCAAGAGTTAAAGCACCACTACCACCTGCTAAAGCTCTTCCAATTCCTCTAGGCATTAATGATTGTAAAGATTGACCTGCAAGTTGAGGTAATAACAGTACATCATCTACACTTTCTAAAGTTTTAACAGCATCTAATCTACTGCCAAAGTTTGTATTAACTTCATCTCGCATAGCTGATTGTAATTTTTTCAATGTAGTAGAAGCATCTGCTTTTTTACCCATTGATAATTCTTTCATTAATTTTTGTTCAAGTTTAATTGCTTCTTCATAAGCATTCATTACTTTTGCGTAATCTGGTGCTTGTTTAACAATTTGATTTTTAACAATGTTTCTTATTGTTGATACAATCATTCCTGCATCTCCAACATTTAAACCAGTTGGAAAACTAGAGTCTATTTTTCTTTTTAAAATATCCATTCCTTTAGCATTATGTAAGGCAGGATTACTTTGAAAATCAGCAATAATTTTTTTAATTTCTTTTAGTTTATTTGAAGCCTTTAAACCTAATTGAGTTTGTCCTTCAAAACTAATAGATTTTTCAAATTTAATAATTTCATCTAATATTTTATTAAATTCAATAGGAATTTTATCTAATTTTAATAAATTTTTATCTTTAGAATATTTGGCAAGTCTTGTGTCTCCCATGCCTTTCAGAACATTAACTGCATCTTGAACAACACTTTCAGCTTTAACATTGCCTCTCATGTTATCAATAAATTTTGTTTGTGCTTGACCACCTTTTTGCCCAGACTTAAATGCTTGGCTTATTGCTTCTGAGCCTACACCAGTTGTAGCACCTAAAATATTTTTACCTAAAATACCTGCACCACTTAATGTTTTACCACCAAGTTTAAGTGTGCCAGATACAGGATCAATAGCAGAGCCAACTTTTCCTACTTTAGAAGCTATACTACCTATCTTTCCAGTTGTACCTGCAAGTTTAGGTACAAGAGCTGCTCCACCAGTTAATACAATAGATATATCACTTAACAAACCTATTGGATCTGTTGCCATTGTTTTCTTTAAATTTTCTAAACCACCATACCTGTCAGCAAAGAAAGTTCCAACATCTCTTGCAAGTTGTTCATTACCTTGCTCTCCTGTTTGTATTAAACTAAAAATACTACTTCCTAATTCCTTAATACTTTTTGCAGTTTGTATTGGATGCATAAAAGGTGTGGCAATATCCACTCCTAATTGTTTAGCACTTGGAATAATATTCGATAGAGTTTGTGATGCTAAATTTTTATCCTCATCAAACTTTTTAATAAAACCTCTTTGGGTATCATTTTTTTTTGTTTTATCTTTTGTGTCTAAATTTTTTGGTTTTTTAAAATCTGAAAGTTTTGCCATTATTCTTCAATCCCTAATGCTTCTAAGTTGTTAAAAATAAATTCTTTTTCAGCAGCACTAATATCGCTGTTATACATATTAAGTAATGCATCGCTGTCTAAACTTGCATAATCTTCTAGTGCAAAAAGATTTTGCTGAATTTCATTTTTATTATTTTTATATTCTTTACTATTAAGAAGATCAGAGCCTTCCCAAGTTTTAAGAGTACCATTTTCTTTTAAATGTTCATACATTGCAACTTTTGTATCAAGACCTCTAACTGTTTCTGTACGCAGTCTTTCAAGTCTTTTTATGTTTACTTCTTCTGAAAGATATTTGTTAAATGTAGCTGCAACTAATCTTTCTCCTTCTTTTTCTGTAAATTGAGCTCCTAAAGTTGCTCGTAATGATTGATAGATTATTGATCGTATATCATCTTCCACACCAATAGACTCTGGATTAGTAAATAGTTTTAAAGCAAAAGGTGTTCCACCTTCTACTGCACCAGTTACTTCTTGTGTTTTCATTATTGCAATAACATCATCTATTTTATCAATATTTGATAATTGTTGAGGATAATCTTCTAAATAAAATTTTGCTAATTTTGTTCCTGCTGCTTCATCAAAGGCTAAATCAGCTTTTGATAAAACAACACCATCAACCATTCCTTGAGTTGCTGATGCTTTACTTGCAGCCATTAAGTATGCAAGTTCTGGACTTTGATTTTCTAATCTATCCCACATTTCTTTTTCTTTTTTTGAAAGACTATCGTAAAATTTAAAGTTCTTAATAGAAGCTGTATCTTTAGATGTACCACCTGCAATTGCTTCTGCTTCTTTTTCTTTTATGTCTAATTCTCTTTGAGCAAGTTTATTAGCAAGATCTGCGTTTACATTTTCTTGAGAATACTCCATTCCTTTAGCAAGAATTTCTCCTAAACTTTTTGGCATAGTAGAATAACCACTAGCCTCTAAGATACCTCTTGCCATTCCTTTTCCTTGAGGAGAAGAAGCATAATTTAATAAACTATTCATCATGTTAGGTTTAGCAGTTCTATTATTTGCTGTTACTATTGGTGGTTGTCTGTCCGATGATAATTTTACAGGTTGATTTGCAGGATTAGGAATTAAACCCATTGCATTTTGTTGTTGTCCTAAAGAAGAATAACCTGTTTGTTGTTTTGGTAAAGCTGAAAATCTGTTGTCAAACAATCCCATTTCTATTGCATTTTTAGTTCTATAAACACTTGGAGGATTAGCTTGTATTCTTTTATTTGTACTTAATCCAAAAACATTGTCTAAATAAGATCTACCTGTGCCTCTATTATTGCCTATACCTAAACTCATAGTTGCATTATTTTGCAATGGTATTCTTGTATTTCCTGTGTAAAAAGGAGATGCAAAAATACCTTTATTTGGATCAAATTGATAACCTCTGTAACCACCTCTATTGTCAATAATATTTACCATTACGCAAAGCCTCCGAGTAATCCACCACCAATTGCACCATACATAGGATTAAAACCTTCAATACCACTTGCAATATCCATACCAGTCAATGCACCTCCTAGAATACCACCTGCTGTATTTCTAAAAACAGGTTGTGTTTTAGAAGTGTTTGTTGGTACATTTGCACCAATAGAGCCTAAGTATTCTCTTAGTTTAGTGTATGGTTTTGTTTGTTCAAAATCAAAACGAGCCATTGCATCTTGTATTTTAGCCATTTCTAAACCTTCTTTAGTTTGACCTACACCTCCAAGTGCTTGAATGTCTGTGTAATCTGCTTGTGCTAGTTGAGGAGCTACTGATACAGCATTAACCATATTTGCTCGTTCTTTGTCGTATTGACCACCATAAACTTCATTTGCTAATTTACCGAGTTCCGATGCCAACACTTCTTGGTTAGCTGCACTTCCTAATCTTCCTGCTTTTGAAAATTGGCTTTGAACACCACTTGTTACATCTCCTGCCATTTGATTATATAAGGCTTGTGAATAAGGATTAGAAGTTGGAGATAAATAATTTCCTTGTAAAATAGAATTAATTTCATTTTGTGAACTTGCTAAAAGAGGATTATTTAAAGCTCTGTTTGTTGCTAATTGTAAAGCCACATCTGTTTCTGGAGCAAAACCTGTATAAGTTTGACTAGGAAAATAATTTGGAACATTTGATTGAAATAAGTTTTGTGCTTGATCGAATGCTTCTGTAACATAAGGTTTAACAAATTCAGAAGGCTCTGATGATGTTGTTGTTGTTACATTTGTTGGAGAACTACCCTTTGACATTATAACTCCTTATTAAATAAATAAATTTTTTGTTCATATCCTTTTAACTTTCTTGCCCATCCTTTTCGCCCTGCAACCTCTACTGCATGGCAATTATTAAATTTAGCAAACTTTTCTATTTCTGTTTGTATTGGCTCTAACCAATTATTTAAGTTGCTACCTCCTGCTAGGAAATAACGACAAATCTTTTTTTGTGGATACTGTGCAACTTCTGTTACAACTGCACATTCCACTTTTTTATTCCAACTAATAAAAAGTTGGAAGCTGTTATTAATTAATCCTTTTAAGATGTCATCTGCTGTGTAGCAGTCATCTAAAGCCTTTTTTAGTAAAGGCTCAACTTCATTCCATATTAAATGTATATCTTCTTTCGGTACTTTTAATATCATCCAATAACTACATAACCAAAATTCTGATCGGTATTTGAAGAACTGGCATGAGTTAGTGTTGCTGATCCATTTATTTTAGCTGAGACAAATAAATTTGCTTTTGCTGTGTTAGAATTAGCATTTGTTGGCTCAAGAATAATAACAGAATTAACTGATATTCTTTCATCAACTAAAGTTGTTGTTGTTTGACTTGCTCGTAAAGTTACATCTCCTGTTGAGTTTAACTTTCCATCAAGTGTGTTGTTTACAGTATTTGAAATTAATCGTAAATGCTGTGCTTGGTTAGGCATTGACACAGGTACATTAAGAAATTGGTTTGTTGCGATTATCTTTTACCTGTTGGTTTTGCTGTTACATCTATTCCAGACATTGTTAAAAAATTTCCAGTCGTTTTTACTCGTAGTCTGTGATACCTACTTGATGATCGCATAGGACAATCGCCACTACTTTGAATAGAAACTGGACTACCTATTGTAATTGTTTCTGTTTGTGAGCTTCTTGTTATAGGAGTAACCTCAACTGTTATTGCTGATGAAGTTTTTGCATCTACTATTGGTCTAACATTAGTAATGGCACTCCTAGAATCTTTTGCTCCTTGAAACTCTGTTGTATCTATTGTTGCAGGTAAACTTCCACCAAGAAATTTACCAAACTTTTTTTCTGAATTAAATCCTGCTAAACCATAAACCCCAGAGCTATAATAATAACTATCTAAGGTTTTAGGCAAAGAATCTAAATCGCCAAGTACATCTAATTTTTCTAAAGTATCAAATGCTTCTTGTGATCCACTAGATATAAATTGCACATCTAAGCCAGATCCAGTTGCCCATTTATCTACTGAATAATTATAAATAAGTAATTTATTATTTATATCACTTGTGCCTTCTGCACCTGCTCCTCTGTAAGACCAAACTGCAATACTATTATTTGGATCAATAGCACTCGACACTCCATCTATATCACTAGATAAATCTGAATAAAAATAATTGTCAACTTTACCATTACCAATAGGTGTTAGTGTATCTCCACCAGATAGTTTATAAAAACCATCTTGAGCTAAGAAAAATATATCTGAGCCAAAAGACACAACACTCTTAGGAATAAAAGCACCAATATTATCTGCTACTTTTGAGAACTGAAATATTAATGGAGTTCCGACATAATCCATTCGATAGATTGCTCGTTCCATAAATATAACAGCATAACTTTCTCCACCAACAATAGCTTGAACAGATCCATGAGATCCAACAATATCTTGAAAGCCAGACTGGGTATCGCCACTTGGAGTCCAAGTTGAGCTATCGTTAATTCCAGACCACTTTATTCTTTGGTTATAAATTATTGTTTTTTCTAATTTATGAGTTTGTGATCCACCTGTTGCTGATAAAGTAATAACTGTTGCTGCTACTGCATTTAAATTTGTTGTTGCTAATTTAATGGTGTTAGCATCTATTTTAACAACATAGTAAGTAGCTTTATCAACTAAGTTTGTTAAAGCAGTATTACCATTTCTATCATAAACAACTGTATCGCCAGTTAAATATCCATGACTACTAATGGTTATAGCATTGCTAGAAATAGTATTTGAGTCAAAACTTTTCTTCGCTTCATACTCAGACACAAAACCACTAAATACAAAGTCTCTGACAACACCTAAATACTTAACTGTAAAAGTAACTAGATCAGAAAAAAGAGAATCAGTTTTCTCATTAAGTTTTTGTATTGGATCAGTACCATTTGAACAAATTATATTATCGCCAAATTGTGTAAAACTCCAAAAGTCTCTTGAGCCTTCTGTTGTCTTAGAATTATAACCACCAGACTTTGACACATCAGAAAAAGCTAGACCAGACATTCTATAAAGTTTGCCTTGATCTCCTGCATAGTTAATTGTTCCATCATCGCCAATACTAGAAAATAATCCAGTTGCATTATTTGTTAATGCGTTAGAACTTAAAGCTGTAAAACTAGGAAACGATTTATAACCAACTGTTAAAGGAATAACATTATCAACTTGTATTGATCCTGTATTCTCATAAGTTGGCAAATCTGCTTGTAGTTGTCCGAATTGTATATCTGGCATTACACCACCATTTTAGCTGACATCATTAAAGGAGCAGACGATGTTCTACCTCTTTGTGCTGACTCATTGGCTGTCTTAACTCCTTCTTTATATAAAGCTGCCCAAACTTGTAATCGTTCATCATTCATAATAAATGGCTCACTCTCTGCCAGACAAGCATATAAATATAAGTCTGGAAAATTAGTTAAAACAAGATTGTCTGCATTACTTGATGACAAACCTGTTGGTCTTTTAAAAAATCCTAATTCTAAAACTTTTGCTGCATCTGGTTGCATACCTAAATAAATTTTACTACCAACAATCGTATAGTGTGTTGGACTACCAGAGCCTTCTCCTGCATTATACACTCGCATAAAATCTGGAGGTGCAAGATAAGTTAAAAATGTATAAGGACTTGTTTGTAAAGCTGCATATCGCATCTCAAGATAACCTGTTGGCAAATCATAAGACTGAGTTCCAGAAACAGTTGTGATTGATGTATCAATTGTTTCCATTTCTCTAATTCTAAGATCTCTTGCCATACGAGATTCTGCTAAATCAATAAAAGTATCTAAGTTAGCAGTTAAATCTGTTCTGTTTAAATAAGATTCTATCTCGTTTTTGAGAGTAGTATATGAAGTTAAAGCCATTATATATTTCCATTATAAGTTTTAAAAAATCTGTTGTCTGGATCATTAAGCCATTTTTTAAATGCTTCTTTATCCTTAATGCCACCTGCTTGATTCATAATTCCTTTTTGTGCTAATTGTTGCACAACAACTAAAGGAATAGAGGCAACCTTCGTCATTCCTGCGTGTTTGCCTAACTCGCCTTGAAACTTTAGTGCATCATTACCTAAATTAGACTCTTTTTTATTCATGTCTATTAAAGGCTCAACATCCTGCACATCTTCAAAGTGATATTTATTCTCGCCTTCGTCAATGTGCATTCTTGTTTTTAAAGTTGATGCACTATTTGTATCGTCTATCCAAAGTTTTTTTGTCATACCATCTCGGTTGCGTACAAACTGCCACTTGTAGATGCTTCTCTGATAGCTCCAATTTTATCGCCACCACTTACTTTGATAAAAATAACTTCATCTTTTGGTAAATAAGATCCTCCATTAACAGTTGCAGTTGGAGATGATGCAACAACAAAATGACATCCTGCTGTTTTTGCACATAACATTACATAACTTGTGTCTGCACTAAAAGCAGTTGAATTTGCTACTGATGAATCAGTAAAATCAATTTTATGTATTGTTTTTGGTCTGCCATAATATATTCCTGCATTAGCCATAATTACCCCATTCTTCTGATTACGAAAGTTACTTCACATTCACAAGCAGTTGAAGATGCTCCATCAGTAATCATTTCTATTGGTTGACCTTCTGTAATATAGTTTGCACTTGAAGGAGTTGCTGAATCAACATCTCCTGCAGCAGAGCCAGATTGTGTTACTGTAATTCCACCACCACCAACAGCTACTCCACCTATTTCAAAAGATAGACCTGCATCAGCAGATGAAATTGCATTTTTAATTGTAGTATAAATTTTAATAATTTTTCCACTATCAGGAGCAGTTACAAAACTACTACCTGCTGTTGAGATAGTTGTAATTTTTCCTGTTAAAAAATAATCGTTTAATGTTCTCATTTGTTTTCCTTATTGTTCCGTGACTAATTCACTTCAATAAATAGGGGGCGTACTAATTACGCCCCTTATATAAAATTTAATTAAGCAGTTAAGGCAAAAATACCAAAGTTGGCATTTGGAGACCTAGCAGTTAGCGTATATTCAGTTACGATCATACGTTTGTCTGAGTCACCAGTTTTTGCTAATTCTTTAGTTTCAAAAGGTCTAAGATAAGATAGTTCCCATTTATCCATTTCAAGAATATCAACTCTATTCTCTTGTTGGAATCTGTCAGGAACAAATGTTACCTCGCCAAAATCACTTGTATAAACATCTACTGCTCCAATTACTCTTTTATCTTTAATATCGTTAGTGTTAGTAGCAATACCATTAAAAGATGAAGCTGTTTGTTTATGTGAAGCTGTCATTAGAACTACATCTGGATTTCCACCAAGTTCAAAACATTTTTTAAGACCTGCTTTTAAAAGGGCTTCTGTATATGCTCTTAGTGTTCCATTTGCATTTCTTTTAACTAATCCATCACCATTTAATCCGGCACCAACGGCACCTGCGGCATTGGCATAAGTTGTATTAGCGGCAGCAGAATAATTGTTGGCAGCAGTTGCTGTTCCGGCAATATTGCCACCATACCATGTTCCAACTGAGCCAAGGTTTCTAGCCGTTCCAGCCGCTCCAGCAGTTTTAAAAGTTTCAGCGCCAATCATGGTGTGTTCCATATCACGCTTAATTTCTTTTCCTGCTTTTGCTAATTGATAAGCAAGTTCGTCTCCTCGACCCGCATTTGTAACAGCTTGGTCGGTTCCAGATACTCCAATTACTTTATTAGAGATTTGTGTATAGTTGCCAAGGCGGGTAGTAGCAGCCATTGAAGTATTTCCAACGTCATCACCCTCTATTTTGGCATTTGCGGCAGCGGCAGATAATCCATCTGTTTGCCATTCGTGGTTTGTTTGTGTAGCATTACCTTTTCCAGCGTTGCTCATGAATGGAACTTCCATAGGCGCAATATTATAAATTACGTCTGCAAGATCCTCACGAATACCAACTCTGTTATAGGTTTCTACAGTATTAGCCGGTACGGCCATAGTTCTCTCCTATTTATTAAAGTACATCTCCTTCAACACATTTTTTGCATCTTGGATATGTCCTGATTGTTTAAGTCTTGACATTCTCTTATCAATATTTTGACGATCAGCAGAATCCTCGGTAATATTACTTGCATTAGATGTAATCGTTTTAGGTTTTGATTTAACTTTTTTATTTGCTAATTTACTTTTTTTAATTTGATTATATCTGTAAGCGTCAGCTAATAATAAAATTGCTCTATGATCTACCATCATAGCAATTTCTTGTTCAGAATAACCATTTTCAATAGCAAAATTAGTTAATTTTTTAACCAATTCGGGACCTTTTTCTTTGTCAGCATAAACAGGCATTTTTTCAGACAAAATTTGACGTTCTTTTACAAGATAGTCTTGATAAATTTTTTCTTGTTCAGATCGTTTTTCTTGCTGTATGCGTTGTTGTTCTTGTTGAGCAACTTGCAAAGTCTCTTTACGTTTATCATCTTCAGCTTTTAAACGCACATATTCAGCGGGGTTTTCTCTATAAAGATTTTCCCAATCAATATTATTTGTTTGATTTAATTGCCTTGATAATTCTGTTAATTGTTGTTCGTATTGAGTACGAGAATTTTTAACTGCATCTAACTCCTTATTTAAAGTATCTCGTTGAGATTGTAATTCTCTACGTTGATCTCCTAAATCCTGAGTTTTTTTTGTATAGTCAGACTCACGCTGGTAACCTTTCAAGGCCTCGTCAAGGGTAACTTTAAGTTCTTGATCTCCGATCTTAACTTTATAAAGTTCCTCTTGGGCTTTTGAATTGGCTTCTGTGGTATCTTCTATGTTATCGCCTTCAACACTTTCAAATAATTCGTCGGTCACCTCTTCTACTGGCTCAACATCCTTATTTTCTGTTGTTTCTGGTTCAAGTTGTTCATTACTTGCAGTTTCTTTATTTAAAAGTGTCGTGAACGCCTTGGCGGTTTCATCCGTTGTATAGGTTGGTTTTGAAACGCCAGACTCCTCACTTTGAGGTTGGTCTACCATTATTAACTCCTTATTGTTTGTTAATCTGTTTTGTTGCTAGTTTTCCTGTTTCCATAACAGATTTTAATTGCACAAGAAGAACGTTTAACATTCTTTTCATCATGTAAATTTTTTCTCGTCCTTCTATGTCTCTTACAGGCGAATTAATCCATTCTAGGTCTAACTCGTCTGAAACTTTTTTTATTGCTTCTGTAAATATTTCATCTTCTAATATTGCTTTTGCTCTATGTCCTCTTTGTTGTTCTTTTTCTAAACTCATTATCTTCCTTTATAAAATCCACCTAAAGTAGTAGAAAATCCTGATCCTGTACTATGCGGACTACCTGATAAATTTCTGGCTATGTTTTTAGCAATAGCGGCTTGATAAGATGTATTATCTCTTTTTCCATCATCTTGTAAAAGACTTCCTAAATTTCGTGAGACTTCTGTTCCTTGTTGCCCAGAATTAACTTGTCGTGTTGGAGTTTGATATACAACATTGCCTCCAGTATCAGTAATATTAACACCTTGTTTAGCATTACCAACACTATCTAACATGTTTCCAACAGTTGCTTGATTTAAACCGTCATCAATCATAACATCTCTAACTTGATTTAAGTAATTTTGTGGAGAATACATAGTAAATAGATCGCCACTTCGTTTTCCAAAAGCTAAAGGATTATCTTCAAAAAACTTTGATTGAGTTTGATCTATTAATGTTTTAACAGCTTGATTATATTTTGCTTCTCTACTTTTCCCACCACCAAACAACATATCAGCAAAACCAAATAATCCAAAAGGTCTGCCTTTTTTTTCATCAAAATCATAAATGGGATTGCCATCTTCATCTTCGCCTATTTGATATTTTTTTATAATGTTTTTGGCTCCATAAGGAATAGATGGATCTTTTTTCATTTCATCATACATCTTTTGGCTTTCAGTTCTTGTATCTGAATAATCATTACCGCCTTGATTATCAGGTTGATATAACGATTGACCAAATTGTTCCATTGGCTGACATACGCCATCAATTAATTGATAACCTTCTGGACAAGGATCAACAACTTCATCTTCTGTTACAGAAAAATCTATTAAAGGATTTGGATATAAAGCGTCAGCAGGTAAATTTTGTTCAGTTCTTAAATCAAATATTGGGTTACGAATACTATCATTAGCAATAGTTTGATTAAATCCACCACTATCTAAATAATTATTAATAATTGATTGTGCAGAAGTTCCTTGCATAAAAGGGGTAAAAGCCATTAGTTCATTCCTTGTTCTAGTATTTTAGTAGCTAATTTTTCTTTTTCCAATTCAGATACGTTTTGATCTTTTATTACTTGTGTTGCTAATTTTTGTTCATCTAAATTTAAACGTTGCATTTTTATAATATTATCTTGTTGTTGTTTTTGTTGTTTAAGTTGTACGTCAGCTTCATTTTTTGCATTTCTCATTTGTATATCTTGTTTTGCAATTTCTAAAGCTGGGTCTGGTTGTTGTTCTTTAGGCGGCTGAGGTGGTTGTGTGCTAGGATTGTTAAAGAATTGTGTTGCATCTTTATATCCTGCATTTTCTAAATACTTTTCTAGTGTATTAAAAATATTTTGTGGATTAACTAAACCCATTCCACCATTTTGTATTAATTTTTCTTGCACTCCTAAAACACCTTGTAAAACTTGTAAACGTTGATCTTGATTGCCTGTGCCAAGACCTACTTGAACAGTACAATCATATCGTGTTGTCCATTCTCTAGGATTCATTGGAATAAATTTTCCTCTTAATCTAATAATTCTTTCCTGATCTTGATATTCACAAAGTATAGTTAATATATTTTTAAAAATATCTTTAACGCCTTCTGCAAAATTACGAGCAATAAGTTCCACACGCTGAGTTCCGGCAGCCATCATTTGATTAACTGAGGTTGCGGTAGTATGACTTTTATTAATTGTGTCTGGATTTAATCCTGTATTTTGTTTTGGAACTCCAGATCGTTTTTCTTTAAGATCATCAATCTTTTGCATCATAGCAAGACCCTCATTTAAGAAATTAGGTGTTTGCATTGGTGTAACGGCATTAGGATTTTTAACTCTAACTATTCCGCCTGGTCTTGATGTTAAAAGATCATCTAAATTAGCTTGTCCATCAACAACAACTGTTCTTGCGGCATTTTGGAGATACATATTATCCAAGGTTTGACGCATTATGGTAGTTGACATTTGCTGTACGTCAGCCAATAAATCATAAAAAGATAAACCAAAAAAACGAAAAGGCATTGGAATAGCTGTTACCATAGCAAAAGGAATAACAGGTATTTCTTCGTTTTCTAAAATTACATAATTATTGTAACCACTACCACCAACAATAATTTTTCGTAGTTCAGCGATACCATCGCCATCCATATCAACTTTCATGTAACATTCAGTTATCTGAACAACACGCAAAGCTGGATCAATGTTAGATAAATCCATATCTGAAGTTGCATCATCATAACTACGTCTAACAATAGCTTCTGTATTAAACGCTTGATCTTCTGCTGTGGGTAAACTTTCAACTTCTTTTTTGTTAAAACCCATATCAACTAACTCAGATACAGTTTTGGAAACTCGTTGAGCAATAAAGTCGCAATCCTTTATTGATTTTGCTCTACGAGATACCAAAATTTCCTCGGGAGGAACGGGATCAATTTGTACTCGTGAATAATCTTTAACTCTTTTACATTCAACATCATATGTTATTTCAATTTGACCTAACATATTTTTTTCGTTTTGTTCTACGTCAATAATTTCAACTTCATCATCAACTAATAATGCTTGATATTCTGGCTCTGTTAAATTTTTATAGGATTCTTTTTTTTGTTCATTAGATGTTTTCCAATAAATTTTACAGAAACCATTTTTTTGTAACAATGCTGTTTTAAACATTGAATACAAAATATTAAAACCATTATTATCTTTTGTAAAAACATAATTACAATAATCAGATACTTGCTCAGCGTAAGGAACGTCCTCAGCTTGTGTTGGTTCAAAATTAACTATTTTATCTTGTTGCGTAAACATACGCATTAAACTTGGTAAAATACTTTCAACAACTTCTAATAAATCTTGTGAAACAACCGAACTACGCCCTTCAATTTCGTTGCCTAATGGTTCTCCTAAATAATATTTTATTGCTTCTTTGCGTTGTGTTGCTAAATCACTTGAATAAAATCCTAAAGAATTTTGTACTTCTTGAGAAATTAATGAAAGTAATTTTGATTTTGTTAATTTTGCCATTTATTAAATTATTCCTTGTTGCGGATATTCTATTTTACTTGTCCATTGTGTTGTTTGTTGATTACCTACCGCAAAATACCTAAAGGCATCTGCACTATGAGAAGTCCAATCGTGAACAGGTTTAGATTTTATTTCACCTTTTTGTGATGTTGCCCAGCGATATTGACGTAAAGCATCTAATCCATCTTTGCAGTTATCATAATCAAACCAACATTTAGATAATATTTGTCTTACCGCATTTATACCATCTTCAATACTTAGCTTAGGAACGATTGACGTTCTAAGTCCAAGACTTTGTGCTGTTTCTAATCGTGATACACCAGTTCCAATTTCACGCACATTTGCATCATGTGGTAAATAATGTGTATCGTACAAATAACCTTTGTCTTGTAGTAATCCAGCGTAAAATTCTAATCCTTCGCCTGTGTGTTCTTCATAATCAATTACATGAAAAGCTGATCCTTTTTGTTGCACAAACCATATAGAAGTAGCATCTGCCATTCCAAGATCGAAGAACGTATTAACCTTAACTGACGTATCGTAAGGAACTTTTGTTATACGTTTTTCTTCTTCTGCTTTTGTTAAACCTTTTGCGTAGATACTACCAATAGCTGACGAGTCAAACGATACTTCAAATTCGCTTTCATATACCTCAGGAGGCATTAATGCTTTTGCTTCGTTTAATTCAAGTTCAGATATAATTCCTGTTTCACTTGCTTTAAAACTATCAGCATACCAATCGCCTTGATGTAATGCGTGATTATACAAGTCAAAAAAAGAATTATGTCCAGCGGGGGTCCCAATCGCTATCATCCAACCGTTTCGGTCAGATAATGCGGGTCGCACTACTTCTGGAAAAAGTCTGGGAGGCATTTGAGCCACCTCGTCTAAAACCACGCCGTCAATATATAAACCTCGTAAGCTGTCTGGTCGTTCACAACCTAGTAATTGTATTCTTCCACCTGTAGGAAAATCTGCTCTTAATTCTGTTTCGTGAAACAACATATCAGGAATAACGCTTGTATATTCTTTCAAGTAGTCCCACGCCGCCCTTTTACTCATGGCATACGTTGGACTTATATAGTAATATCGTGGTCTAGCTAAAGTGTTTTGTAAGCACTTCTTAATCATTTCATTAATGCACAAGACAGTTTTTCCAAACCGCCTATGACAAACTAAAACGTTAAATCTTTTTAAACTTTCGTGAACTTTTAATTGCAGTTCTCGTGGTTTATACGGAATAGTGATTTTCACTTTTTATTTAAAATATCTCTAATCGCCGCTACGTCATTTCCTTTCACAACACCTTTTCCCATGCTGTCCGGATATTCTGTTTTATTCTTTTCCTTTTCATTAATCGCAATAACTAACGCCTTAAATGGATCAGCTTTCCGATTGTATGTTTTTTTGCTTTGTACTACACGCTGTTTGTATTTTGATGTGCGTAAGTCTTTAGCTACAGGGTTTTTTTTCATAAAAATTTCCGTAAGAGATTTGTGTTGCAGTTTAAATGGGTTACAATTTTAATTACAGAGTCCGACGGGGGTTCCTCGGTTCCTAAAATTTGGAAAAAAAAATCAAACCAATCGATATGGAAAGTTTTTTGAAGGCTACCTTACCTTTTCCAATGCTGAGTACAATCTGAGTAATTATAACTTACGATAACTTTTATTATCGTAACTTATCTTTGCTCTTTCACGAGAAACTTTGTGTAAAAAAGAACAAAGTTTGTATTATTTATTTATAAACCAACAAATACTAAACGT
>VTLG01013463.1_pt1 | contig 15257 bp, 18 predicted proteins | sample 4694571 | NCBI WGS metagenome assembly VTLG01 (sample SAMN12604809, study PRJNA352737) | marine metagenome | biome: ENVO:00000447; feature: ENVO:00000209|ENVO:00000569|ENVO:01000036; material: ENVO:00002151; isolation source: viral sequences binned using virsorter ...
CCATCAATGGAACTACCTACGAATGGACAGGCTTAGACTTAAATCAGAAACCAAATTGGGTTCAGCAAAATCAAGGAAATGCCTTTCAATTTTCGGAGTTTTACAAAGGCCCATCTTTAGAAAGCGTTATAGATATAACAAGGCAAGTAACCTCAGAGGTGGTTACAGATACTACTATTATATTTTCCAACTAATAACTCTTTTTTCTTGTCTGCCTAGTTATGCCAATACCTCGACAATAGCCAATCCTCAAAGCAATACATCATCAAGCGTTAGTAATTTTGCAACCCAAGTTTTGACAGGGCCTATGACAGAGAACAGTTATGGTGCTGGTATTCAATGTTCTGGAGCTACATTATCAATCAGCCCTTTTACAACAGTTTCTCATTCAATAAAACGTCCTCAGGACTACATTTTCCATACACCAGTTTACAACGAAGCAACAGACTCAGACGGCAATCTCACAAATGCTGGTGAGATTCTTTTCTACAGAGAAAACTACAGCGGCAACAAAGATGCCACTTCTTTTAATTTTGGGATAGCAGCCACAATATCCGTACCACTTGACAAACGATTTCAAAATGCCTGTCTAAAAAGTGCAACTACTCAGGAAAAAATAATGCGGCAACAATTATCGACAGCCAGATTGAACTACGAATTGGCCAGACTAAAAAATTGCCATGAACTCAGAGTCAGTGGTGCTGAGTATTCAAAAGATAGTGAATATTATGGGCTTTGTGCAGATATAGTAAGTAAACCTAAAATGAACCAAGTTATACCTCATACACACAAAATTGAGCTAAACAAGTAATTTTGCTCCACTCAGAATGGCCTACAAGGGGCCTCTGGATTTCTTTGCTTATGTTTGTACCTTTGATTTATCCTTCTTTTTGCTCAGTTTCTTTATGGCTGTCTTGATGAGGTTTTTGAGTAAATTGGCTATGATAGGTGAACCAGCCGCAGTAACAGCAATAATTGAAGTGTTAACAAGAACAGGAGTGCTAGGTATCCATTTCTCAATAAAGGTTGAATCTCTGAGGATTTCATAGCAGCGTCCATTTTTTATTGAGTGACCGATAACGACCTGTAATTTCAAATCATTAGGGTAACTTCCTACTGGAATATTATCTTCGTTAGGGCATTTGACAAAAAACTCTTTATCTTTTTTGACTTGAGGTTTATATTCTGGCGGCTGTGGTATTTCTGGTTGAGGTTGGTCTGGCTGTTTTACTGGATCTGTTGGAATAAACTTGTCAGGGTGATATTGCAAAGCCTCAAATGTTGGATAACTTACAACAGGATAATCAAGCTTTGGTTTATCAATAATGTCTAAAGTTGTCGGATATTGCTCCCATGTTCTTGTTCTGGGAATATAAATTTCTTTTATCTGTATCTGTGGTATTTCAATTCTTGGGATTTCCAAGTGGGTTCACCTTTGGTGGTTCTGGTAGCTGTACAGATGGCCCTGTGAAATCTGGTATCTTATCTCCCATCACATCTGGTAGTTTATCCTCCAGACTTCCCATGATTTTGTTTTTAAGTGTTCTTTCAAACTCAGGGCTTTGCATATAGCGTATTGCTACATATCCGAAAGCTGCCATTGATAATGACATCAGAAATGACAGAATAGAAATAATTTTAATAATTCGATCTAACATACTATGTGGAAAGAAGCGTTTGCAAAGGCACTAGCACCTATTTCTTTGATGGTGTTATTTTTGATTGTTGGCCTAGCTCCACTGTACCTGATTGCTGGCTTGATGACTCGCTTTTCTTCAATGCAATTTGAGCGAACTGAATACCGCCCTCAATCATCAAAATAGTTCTATTTGTTTCATCAAGAACTTGCTCTGCCTGTAGCTTTTTTTGTTTTTGAACATCAAGCTCTGCTTGCCATTCAATAATTTGTTTTTGTGTGATTTCTTTCATTAGACAATAGTAAGAGTTTCCCCTGCTCCTACAGTAACAGTAACACCGCTATCTATAGTAATAGGACCAGCAGACATAGCATTTTTGCCGTTAGTAATAGTATAGTTAGTCGTTACATTTTGGCCATTCTCATAAAAAATTTCATCTGATCCGCCACCTGTAGCTCCAGCCGATATTCCTGTTAAAGCAGATCCATCACCAGCAAATGCTGTAGCTGTACAAGTTCCTGTAACTGTAAATCCGCCCGAAACTGTTTCCGCTTTTTTACTGGCGTCATAGTAGAGTTCTACGGCTGCATTTTCAATAGCCTTCAGCATTTTTTCATTAGATGGACTTATAAGCTGAATAGCACTTCCTCTTAATTTTAAGTCGCCAGTACCTACATCTCGAATGAATGAATCCGTGCCATCGTGAAATATCTCTAAATCCCCGCCAGTTCCGAAATAAGCAACATTATTATCATCCATTTGTAAGTTGCCGTGTACCTCCACTCCCGAACTGGTTGTGTCGAAACGCTTCGTATTATCGTAGTAGAGTTCAACTTGTCCATCTTCAACAAATCTAGCCATGTATTCAGTTGCAGCTACATTATGAATCCTTAAATCATTACTTTGTAAAGATAAAATGCCAGTTCCTACGTCTCTGATTCTGGAGTGACTTCCATCATGTAATATTTCAAGATCTCCTCCAGTTCCAAATTTTGCAATATCATTATCAGCCATATTAATATTGTTACCATTACTTGCTAAGTCACCGCCTAACTGCGGTGATGTGTCATTTACTAAGTCAGTAATGTAACCAGCACCATTAGTAATTGCATTATTATTTAAAGATATATTTGCAGAACCATCGAAAGATACACCAGCAATAGTTCTGGCTGTGGTTAAAGTTGCCGCTGATCCAGTCGTATTTTGGTTAAGTGTTGGTATTCTTGACGCTGAAATAGTGCCAGATGCAATATTACTTCCGTTTAAATCTGTAAGTGCTGATCCGTTAAGTGCTGGTAAAGTTGACGGAAATCTTGCATCAGGAACAGTGCCTTCTCCAAGATCATTTGCATCTAATGAGGCATATTCAGCTTGACCTATCGCAGTTGCACCTGATCCAGAAATACTTTTGATTTTTAAATATTTATCAGCAGCAATTTGATTATCTGGAAAAATTAATGTATATGACTGCCCTGCACTATGGGCTGGTGAAGCTAATTTTATTCCATGACTTTGTGCAGAACAATTAAGCTGTAACTTGCCATCATTACCTCCAGCACCTCTAACCTCAACAACTCCAGTGCCATTTGGTTCGATCTTGACATTACCATTACTGGTTGCTGTGGTTATCTTGCTTGATTGAACATCTAAATCACCTCCTAGCTGTGGTGATGTATCGCTAACAATATCTGCTAAATAACCCGCCCCATTTGTTATAGCATTATTGTTAAGAGATATATTTGCTGAACCATCAAAGCTAACGCCTGCGATTGTTCTTGCAGTAGTCAATGTATCAGCAGAACCAGCGACAATCCCGATAGCAGAACCGCCATCATTTTTGCTGAATAATTTACAATTACTGGTTCTTATCGCTAATTCACCGACTGAAAGATCAGAGGCTGATGGATCACTGCCGCTTGCTCTTTTTAGCTTGATTGTGTTTGCCATTGTTCGACCTCCTGATAATTAGATTCTAGTATGTACCCCCATCTATATTGAAACTGCTGGCACTTTCGTCCTCAAGAAATGTGACCAAATCGCTGAGTGCTACTTGTTTCATTGTTCCAGCATCATTACAAACAAATCTATCTGCGGCAGCCAGTGTTGTTGAAGTTGCTGAAGTACCTCCGTCCATAAGATTCAATTCAGTGGTCGTGGAAGTGATGCCGTCCAAGACATTCAATTCACTCGCAGTGCTGGTCACGCCGTCTAAAATATTTAATTCAGCGGTGCTACTGGTAACTCCGTCTAGTTTATTCAGTTCACTGGTGCTTACTGTTGCTCCATCAAGGATCTGTATTTCAGATGATGTTAAAGCAGCTAAGGCCGCTGCTCCACCAGACTGGCAACCTGACAAAGCATCTAAATCAGCATCATAAGCTTGAACATTTGTTCCTATTGCCAGCCCTAAAGCTGTCCTTGCTGCTGAAGCTGAGGTTGCACCTGTTCCACCATCACTTACAGCCAAAGTTCCTGTGATCGAACTAGCAGCCAAATCAACAGCTAATTCAGTTGATTCAATAACTAAACCACCATTTGCTTTTAGGTCAACACTTAATTCATTGCCAGATTTATCTAAACCATCACCAGCGGTCACATTACCACTTGAAGAAAAAGTACTAAAAGCTAAATTATTTGTTCCTACAACAGCAGATCCTTTGTTACTTGTGCAGACGAAGCCTATATCTGCGTTGGTGCTTCCACTCTCAACAAAGGTGAACGCCCCTGCCGCATCAGCCCCTGTAGCTAAGTCATCAGCCCTTACTGGTGTGTCCCCGACTACGTAAATACCATTCTGGGTCTGAACACTTTGATCTTTGACAAGAACTCTATCTCCATTCGCAAGAGTAACTCCATCTATTGAATCACCACTATTCAAAGCCGTTGCAATGGTGATGTTTGCTGTTGTAGCTACTTGACAACTTTGTTTAACATCTAATCCCTCACTGACAGAATCTACATAGCCCTTAGTTGCAAAATGAGCATCAGCTGTGGGTGTAACTCCAGAAACTGTGCTTGTTGCACTAGCTAATTGGTCAAGTCTGTTTGTTCTAACCTGTGTATCGAAATCACTGACCTTTGATGCTGTTAGTGTTGGAATATCTGCGACAACTAAAGCTCTAAATGTAGGAGCAGCGGCAGATCCAGTCGTAGGGCCAGATAAAATTGTATTTGCAGTTCTTGTATCTGTCTTGTTAAAAAATGCTCCAGATCCACCAATAGTTATTATTGAGCTTGCATTTGGTGGTGTAGATCCATCATCACCAAAGCCATAGTATAATTTTAAATCATTTTCATTAAAAGCTATTTCTGATGGAGATAAGCTTGAAGGAGCACCAGCACTTCCAGAGGCCGATCTTTTTTTAATTCTTATAGTATTTGACATGACCTAAAAATTACCTCCATTGACAAGTGTAAGCTTTGTTGTTGTGTTATCTGCTTTAAATGTATCACTAGCAGCGTGATAATACAGCACCGCATTATCAACTTTGCCAGTAATATCAAAATTTAATCCGCTAATAGTACCACTTGGCCCTTGAGGGCCAGCCGTAGTGATTTCAACTGTAGTAACATCAGATACCTGACTTACAGTGACAGAGTTAGGACTGCTCATGTTGTGTAACCTTCACTTATGTATAGTGTACCCTCTAAATAATAAAATTTGTCCCCATCTGGTTCCGTTAATAAAACATCATATTTTAATTCGTTTGGTGTAAATGCCGCTGTCTGTGTGTCAGTAAGCTTTATATCAATAACCCCACCTGTTCTGTTTGTATAAGTTACAGCAAAAGATCCGTAAGAAGTTGATCTTGATTCGTCATAAACTTCAGCAGCGACAGTGTACCCAGTAAGGTTTATTGCATCACCGTTGCCGTCTTTAAAAGTAAGTGTCAAAGGAAAATCAGCCCTGCGTTGAACAGTAAAATCCTTTTGGGCTGGATTGATCGCCATTATACACTCACTTCGTATGCAGTAATTGAACTTGAACCACCATGAATATAATTACTGTTGTCATTGCTATGAGGTCTATTTAAATAAAAATATCGGCTGTCAAATGAATAAACTTGTATTTTATAAGTTACTGCACTTGTAGTTGCTGGAGTATCTAAAATCTGATAACAAGCGTTATGAAGCTTATAGTAATCGTTATCACCATTTCCACAAGTTGCACCAAATGTACCAAGAAGTTGATTAGATAATGATACAGCAGTTGACGCACCGATATGTGTTGAACCTCTATAAAGATTAATCAAACCATATAAATTTGCTTGTCCACCATAACATAAATCTAATCTTACTAAAATTTTATTACTATTACTTGATGGGGTTATAACCACGCTCATTCCAGTTACATCTGTAAATGAATTACTATTCATTGAAAAAGCGTCAGTTTTTAAAGTCTGTTTTACTTGAATTATTCCACCATTTGAACCGCTTGGTAGACCCCCAGCTGGAACTATTGAATTGACTTTTAGTTGGCTCATAATTAACTAGGTTTTGGATAAGTGTCTTTTACTTCCTTAATGGCAGTGTACCACTCACCTGTTTTTGCATCTTCACCAAACTTTCCAGCAGCTACATCACGAAACAGTTGATCAAATTGTTCTGAAAGATTTGGATAAATTTTTGTTCCGTTACATTTTCTGTCACTTTTATATTTTTCAGCAGCTAAATCTTTTGCTGCTTGGATTTCTTGCTGATCTCTCCAAGTTTCTTGTTCTGCTGTAAATGGAACTTTAACTCCATTAATAAGATAGTGTCTAGCCATTAGCCTTTTAATCCATAAAGTGCGTACTTGTAATTATCAAATCCACCTGATTCAGCAGAACCTGTACCCATATAAAGTTTAAAACCTGTGTGATTTACAGCACTACTATTATTATAACTACAATCTCCAGTTGTTCCTCTCCAGTTTTCTACTTCATTGTGCATACCTGTTTGCCAATGAGCAAAAGAGCCACCAGTACCAGTATTAAAGCCATCACCTGATCTGTTCAATGTTATATCCATTACACCATTTACACCTTCTACAGCAGCTTGACCACCAACTGTATGGTTTACACCACAATAGGAATAATCTATTCTAGCAATCTGGGCGTGACTATCATTTTGATAAGTGTATTGATAACCAAAACTGTAGTTTGAAGTTGTATCGTCTGCTCCACTTGACCCACCTGTTCTAAATCTCAAATTGAAATAATATCCATCAACAGCACTATCAGGTAATAAAGCAAAAATAAGTCTGAATGATCTATAAGTAGAAACTGCTAAATCATCAAAAATTAAAGCAGCACCTAAATCAGCACCAGTAGCAGCTTGTAATTTGACAACGTCAGTATTAGCTCGAAAAGCACTTCCGTCAACATTGGTAATAGCATTAACTTTTAATGTACTCATGGCTTGGGATTAGCGTCTTTAACGGCTTTAATGTGGGTCGCCCACGTTCCAGTTGTATCAAACTTACCAGCAACTAAGTCTTTGTAAATCATGTCTAGCTGATTACCATAAGAATCATACGTTGTAGAGCCATTAGTTGTTCTATCAGTTTTGTATTTAATAGCAGCAGCTTCAGCATCTAAAGTAGCTCTTGCACTATCAATCTTGCTTTGGTCAAGACCTACAGAGTCTCCGTTTGCGTCAAAAGCACCAGCAGAATCATCAATAGAAACCACCGTCCCAGCGTATGCTTTATAAATTGCTTGATGATCTAATCCCATAGTTAGTTTTTAATTAGATTATACACGGAAGTAATCATGCTGACACCTCATAAAGGGTCATTGTGCTTATTGCTCTACCCCTATAGTTGTAATTATTATCACTGTCTGCGGTTGCTCTATTTAGATAAACTGGATAACTTGTACCACTTTCGCCAGCAAATTGAACTTTGTAAGTTGTGGCACTTGTAGTTGCTGGGCTATCTAAGAAAGTAAAATAATAACTACCACAATGGTTTGTATTATAAATAGCACTTCCGTACATTCTAAAACCACATCTAGGTCTATTTCCATCTGCGTCACCTACAGCAATATCTGTGCTTCCTCTTAGGACTTTTCCAAGAATAGTCCCTGCTTCTTGATGTGCAGCACCTATTCCAACCGCTATCATTATCTTGCTACTGCTACTGGTCGGTGTAATAGTACAGTTAAAGCCAGATACATCTGTAAAAGCGTAAGCAGCAGCGTTATATGATTTTACATCAGTTATAACTGTTTGTTGTATTTGAACTATTCCACCACCACCGCCTGTTGGCACTCCCGCTACTGGAATAATACTGTTGACTTTTAATGTACTCATAACTTTATAACCTTAAATTAATTATATACACTTTTATACTACAGTCCATGTTTCCCCCGCACCGACTGTTACTGTTGTCCCGCTTTGTATAGTTATAGGGCCAAAACTTCCAGCATTTTTGTTGTTTGTAATCGTATAATCACCAGTTATCGTTTGATCGTTTTCCCAGAATATTGCATTACCATTTCCAACTGCTCCGCCGCCAGCCGCAGCCCAACTCAGAACACCAGAGGCATTAGATACAAGGGCATAGCCAGAAACAGTGGCATCAGCAGATGGCAAAGTCCATGTCAAACTAGTTCCTACTGTTGCTGGAGCTTGAAAACCTACATAATGTGAACTGTCAGAATCAGCAAATCTTAAATCTGATTGAGCCTGTAAAGTTAAACCATTTTGATCAAAAAATGCTTTTTCTGTTCCGCTAAAAGTGAGGCCAATTTGATTGCTGCCCTTTCTAAATAATCCTGTTGTACTATCACCAAAATGAACTGATGGTGCTGACGCTGAGGCATTTGAAAGCCCAAGTACACCAGTCATGGTTCCGCCAGATAAGGCCAAAAGACCTAAATTAGTCTCACTTACATTTCCTATTGTTATAAATGCTGAGTTTGCAGCGTTTCTTATCTTAAGTAAATTTGTGTCTGAGTCAATGTGAGGCTGGTAAGCTGCAAGGTTTGCTGTACCAGATGGATCTCCTGAGGCACTATTGATGGTGCGTAAAGATTCAAATATATCTTTCATGGCGTTGCGTACTGCAAGACCTGTTCCGTTATCTGGTGAAAAATTACTTGCTGTTTCTTTTCCTGTTGATGATACTCTCGCCATTTAGTTAGCCTCCACGCCCATATCCTACCGCTGAATAGCTGAAATTTCTATCAACTGCGGTATTTGATGAATTTTTGAAAGTTATTCGGAAGCCACTCCCAGTGATGTTGGTGATCTCGAAGAAGTCCCCACTTTCCATGTTCTGTGCTGTGATACCGACACTTGGCGGATAAGCTGATGTACTTCCTCCGATAGCTGAAGTTCCTGTAAAGAATGGAGCCGCAAATGTGACGTCTTTAGCCCCAGCCCCTGATGGAATGATTGATGTGCTTTGTTCTGTTCTTGATTCTAAAAAAGCATCAACACCAAGCTCTTGAATTAAGATATTTTCGTTTGTATCGTCTGTATCAAGTTCAGCTTTAAAATCAAAAGTCCTTGCTCTAAATGTCCCACTCTGAAACTTGTTATATGATCCATAGTTTGAACCATCTGTACTTGTTCTGACAAGCAAAGCCGCATTTACTTTTTCTGCGGCTGCACCATCAAAATTAACTCTTGCGTCAAGATCAGGAATTGAGTCAAAAAGATCAGAAACATTTGCTGAAGTATTGATTATATGGGATTTTATTTTTAAAGAAAAAGTTGCTCCAAGATCCAAAATATTTGCAAAATTATATGAACCAGAGGCATTTGTAGATGGATTTGTAAGTGTTAATTGATTTGAAGTGACGCTTGTATTTGTTTTTGTACCGCTAAATGCTGTCTGTTCTCTAATAGTTGGCAAAGACAGTCTTTCTCTCAATGACTGTGGAGTTGAAAGAATGACAGACGCTTCACCAGAACTGAAATTTCCCTTTAAATCACGAAATTTAACAACATATTCTCCATCTTTTGCGGGGACAATCGCCTCTGTAGAAATTCCAGAAATTGCTTGAATAATATCAGTTGAGTTTGCAAAAGTACCAGATCCATCAGTTCTAGGAGAATGTCTGATGTACACTTGCCCCCCAAATTTCACATCTATCGAGGTTGTCTGAGTCCATCTAAGTCTTACTTGATCGGCACTGATAGGTTCAAGAGTTAGATTTGAAACATCTTCTGGTAATGCAGAAAAACCATCTGCTGTAAATTGCAATGTAGATGAAGTTGCTGATGGCTCACCAATACCATTATATGTAAACACTCTAAATTCATAAGATCCCTGCTTTGTATTAAGTAGCTCTAAATTTGTATCTGTGGTTTCTATCTGGTTAAAAGATCCATTATTAAATCTGTAATAAACTCTATATTTTGTGGCTCCAGTTACGTTTTGCCAGTCAAGAATTATTTTTGTAACTGCTCTTTTATTAATTTCAACTATTTTTTCCTCTGCTTTTAATCCTGTTGGCGGTGCTTTAATTTCAGTTAATGTAGAGAAACTTCTAACTGGTAGTGCTGTGCCATCTTCAACAAAATCATATTTACCTGTGTCATGGCCTAAAGCTGTGACATTGAAAGTTCCGTCACCATTTTCAGAAACACTAACTACACGCCATGTTGTAGGTTGTAAAGTTGATGTTTCAAGAATATAAACTGCATTTGGGTTTGGATCTGTAGAAAAAGCTGATTTTATTTTTATAACATTATCTGAAATACTATCTATTTCTTTTGTTTCAAAAGTATTGTCTGGCAACATACAAGAAATACTAGGATTTGCTGTTATAGATGGAATATCTGTGTTTTCAAAATCATCAAGTGTAATCGTTAGGTTGCTTGCGGATTTGATGCGGCCTCCTCTTCTAACGCCAGCTTTTAATGAATCAGAAACCTCAATAATGTCGCCACATCTTAAAGTCACACCAGCGTCAATAGTGGTTGTAAATGCAATCGACTCTCCAGAATTTTGTTCATTGAAAAGAAACCATTTCCCAAATCTTGAAGCTTGACCCCTTGAAGTTGTACCAAATGCAGTGATATTTTTTGTCACAACTCCGTACTTTGCTTGAGTTGCGGCATCAGCCTCGACAGTTTCAACATCAATATCTTGAGTTTCTAAATCAAAATATGAAACATTAATTACTGTGTGTCTGGTTTTTAAACTTGAGCCTGTATATGTAAATCCTTCTTTTGTAACTGATGCATTTGTAAATAAAAAACTTGATGCTTTTGGGGAGTCTTGACTGATAGAAATACTCCCAGCTTCGTAAAAAGGCATAACCCTCATCACAGAACAAAGATCATTGACCATATCAAAGGCGGCCTGTTGCTGAGTGATATTTACATTTAGTGAGAAACGTGGTTCTTGACCACCTTCTCCATCATCTACTAACTCCCCACAATATTCACTAACTGATTTAAAAGTAAATTTATTTATTTTTGTCTCAGCAATAGAACAGCCATATCTAGTATTTGTGAGAACGTCATACAAAATCCATGCGGGATCTGTTGTCCATTCTTTGTCTGTTTTGAATGTTCCGTTAAATGTTCCAGAATATGTAATTCGTCCAGTTGCAAGGTCGACAGAGGCATTATGAGGAATTTTTACTTTAATACCTCTAAGTCTGAACACTCTATTTGGGACTCTTGGGAACTGTTCTGCCCCTAGTCTTAAAGCTAAATGTGCAGTATTTGCATAAGCATTTTGCTGAAAAATTATATTTGTTGCTGAGGAAAAACTAAAAGCATTTTGTAAACTTGTATCTGTGCTATCAGCAGTAATTCTTTCAATTCTGACTTGCACAGGAAATGAAGTTGAAGTTGTAAATTTTATAAGATAATCTCTAAAATAAGCATTTGACGATCTGCCTTTTATTTTATCTGTGATTACAGTTGTTGTTGTGCCATCATTTTCTATAGTTTTTATTCTTAATTCAACTTCTGTACCATCTATATCTCCATCATTTTGAAATTTTTGTAGTGAACTAAATCGAACTGTTGCTCTTACAGCATTGATATTTGTATCTGAAACTGTATGAGTGACTGGTGTTGATGTGGTTACTGTTGTTCCGATAGGATTTTCACTTTCAATATTTTTGATACCTCCGATAAAAGTTTGATTTGAAGTTCCAAGTCTGAAATCAAATCCAACATCTGAAAAGTTGAAGTCTGTGTCATCTGGATTTTGAACTTTTGCTAAAAACTGAGCATCTGTTAATCCTGATGCAACATTTAAAATCGGTGTTTTATTTAAAAAAATATCGGTTTTGCATGCTGTTTTATATGCGGCATTTGTAGATGCAATTCCTCTTTTGTGTGGTGTTGCAAAACCAGCGATTTGACCTTCTGAGACCACGTCCACGATTGTTATAAATTGCTTACTAGATAAGGCATCAGATGGCAGTTTGGGATCTGATAGAGTTGTATTTTGGTCAAATTCTTTAATGGTCATTATGGCCCCTCCACTTGGACTGTATCAACACCATTTGAAACAGTAATTGATCCGACTAAAATTTCTCCAAAAACTAAGTTAACTGGTACTCCCGCTTGACTTACGTTTGTCAGGCCAGTAAAAGAATAGCTGGCAGCGTAAGCAGATGGGTCGGTTTTATCCATTCCAGATGATGCACTTTGATTATTTTTTCTTTGTGGAGTCAAAAGTTGATTTACTCCAGAAAAAATCATTTGTGTTGCTACTGTTGTTATTATAGTTGTTAATAATTTTGGTAAAACTACTTTTTTTGCAAAAATTTTAAGTCCTATACCAAAAACTAATTGGAAAAAATTACCATGAACTAATGGAATAATTTTTATATCTGCATCTGTTTGTAAATTTATTTGATCTTGAGAGATTGCAATATCTCCACACATTATCGTGTATGGTTGTTGAGCCATATGCTCCTCTACACCTTTAAAATTACAATTTAAAAAACTTAAAGCCTCTAAGGGACTTGCTACGTTAGCCTCAAATTCAGCTTTTCCTAGAAATTTTCTTAATCTTCCATAAACTCTTATTTTCTTCATAATTCTTGCGGTTCTATATGAATGATACTTTGTGTTGATGGTTCTACAAGGTAGAAAGGCACATCTAAATAATTACAACTTGCAATATCATTATCACTAAACTTAAATTCACCTTCTGGGTGACTGTGAACTATACCAACGATTTCATCAACACTATCTTCACAATCCGCCCAGTCCAAAGGATCAATAACAAAACTATATTCTGGATTATTTTTTGCTACGTTATTACACTCCCAATATTCAAGTTCCCCTTTATTTTTTGCCAATATTCCACAACACTCAAGAGGTTGGCATCTTTTAGCATGATCAAAAGCATCAAGTTTCCACTGTTCCATTTATCTATTTAAAAATGATGAGACTGCTGGAAATTCATTTCTTGTGATTTGTCTAGCGGGTATTCTTTTGTTTTCAGTATCAAGTCTTGAAACTAATTCAAATTCTACAATGTCCCTTGTCTCAATAGTTTTTCTATCAATTACAAATTCTTCTTGTGGTAATTCATTTGAGTTTGGAGTACCGAAAGGATTACTGCCACTGCTGAAATTAGCATTATCAAGACTGCTTGCCAATACTTGCAATCTTTTGAGAGTTGCCCCTAAGAGATCATTGTGTGGGGTTGTTAGGTTTACAATAATCAACAAATCAGTGACTGTAATAACACTCCCACTTCTAGTAATACCTCCTAAGTTACTCATTTGAAGTGTTGGTCTAGGGATCTGACCAGTTCCAGCAAACTCAAAACCTGTTGCAGTTATAGGGAATCTTTCATAAGAGTCACCTTGCCAGACGATATTTGAATTACTGTTCATACTTGTCCCAGCGTGAAACCTAAAAACTGTAGGGACTGATGATGGATTTCCAGTGGCATAATGCAAACCCTCTACAAGCTCAAGTTTAAACAACTCAAGAATCGAACTTGGATTGATTGATTGTAATTCAGAGGTAGGAATGGCCATTAGGGTTCTGCCACCTGTCTAAAACTCAAATTCATAATTACTCGATTAGAAAGAATTGCGGTTCTGGTTCTGCTATTGCAAACAAACTTTAATGCTGATGAGTGATGTGGTGGAGTAAAATCAAAACTTGCTTGATCGTCAAATCTTGCATCAAGAAAAGTATCTATTGTTGCGGCATCTGTAGTAGAAACATTGAAAGTTAAATTTAAAGATATAAGCCTTTTATTTGCTGGTAGTCCAAAAACTAAACGCTTTTCAAATCCGTCACCCAATTCAACAACTTGACTATCCTGATTGACAGTTTCTTGTGTCGAATATTGTGGAGTAATACTTGGAAATGTAGCCATTATGCCAATAAGCCTCCAGATCGTTTTTGCTTAACTATCTCCGATTGTATCGCAATCGCTATCTGCTGACCTAGTTCATTTCCTTCAGCATCTGAACCCTGCACTGAACTGCCTTTTGCGTCCACGTTCACAGTGATGACATTTGTAACTGAATCTCCACCAAATCCACCATTAGGAATAATTGTACCTTTTGAGGTAGGAACAAATAGCTCAGGCCCTCTCTCGCCAACTACAGAGATCTTATTAACAGGTGGTTGACCACCATTTGCAAAAAGTCCTCCAAGAATACCACCAAGAAATCCTCCAAGTCCTTTCTTCTCTCCACCGCTTGCACCAGCACCAAAAGCCTCTCCAAAGCCACCAATAAGCTTGTCTATCTGTGCGTCAAGTATTTTATCCCTTATGCGGTTAAGTACGCCTGTCATGGCCTCTCCGAATGTTTTGGCTCCAGTTATTGCGTCCCTAAGATTGTTTTTTATACTGCTTTCAATCTCTTCACCTACTTCTGTCATTTTATCTTTTAATTTGTCTGTCTCTTCTTGTTGTTTTTTTAAAGATTCTTCTGCTTTTTTATTTTCTTCATTTTGTTTTTTCTTGGCCTCAGTTATTTTTTCTTCAGATTCAAGAGTTTTTTGCCTTCCTTCTAACATTCTTAATTGTGCCTCTGCCTCTTCCAAAGCTCTTTTTGCACCTCTTTTTGCATTTCCTCTTGCTTCTTCAAATCTTTTTTCTAATTCTTCAACGGCTTTTTTTTGTTTTTCAATAGCGTCTGTTACTTCTTCTCCCTGCCCTTCGGCTATCAACTCTTGAAACTCTTTTGCTTTTCTTCTGGCTTTCATAAATGCAGTTGCCAAAGCCCCAACACCAACAACAAGCAAACCTATTCCAGTTGTTGCCATAGCTATTTTTAATGCTCCAAGAGCAAGAGTCGTCTTTCCTATGCCACCAGCGGCCAACAGTGCAGATGCTTGCAATGCAGTAAGACCTCCAGAGGTGATAAGACTTTGAACACCAACTGCATTGACAGAAATCAAAAGACCTTTAAATGCGGCTGTTGCAACAGGAATAGCAACGCCCAATAATTTAACAGCCACAGCAATTTTTGTAATTAGTATTGCAGCCTGTCCAGCATCTGTTTCAACAAATTCTAAAATTCCATTAATTAGATCAGTCAATAATTTTGTAACACCTTCAACTGCTGGTCTTAACTCAGTTCCAAAAGCAATGGCTAGATCCTGTGTCGCATTTTGAAAGTTTTTAAATATCTGTGTAGGATCATTTGCAAGTAGTTCTTCTAAGAAACCACTTCCTTCTTTTCC
>VTLG01002927.1_pt1 | contig 15256 bp, 17 predicted proteins | sample 4694571 | NCBI WGS metagenome assembly VTLG01 (sample SAMN12604809, study PRJNA352737) | marine metagenome | biome: ENVO:00000447; feature: ENVO:00000209|ENVO:00000569|ENVO:01000036; material: ENVO:00002151; isolation source: viral sequences binned using virsorter ...
ATGAATGAAGTGGCTGATGAAAAATTTGAAGATAAGGTATTGGAGCAAGATGCTCCTATTTTTGAATAATGAATGAAAATGATAATCCAATCACCTTGGAAGATTTGAATAAACCTATAAACAAAACCAAAGTTGATCTAAAAAATTATGGACCAGCATATAGCGCATCTCTTTCAAATGCAATAGACGAAAAAGAAGCAAAGGAAAAGGAACATGATGAATCCTCTGGATCTAGTTGAACGATTAGGGGTAACTGGTGTTCTTGTATTTATGTGCATTATGTTCATGCATAAATTTATAAACACAGATAAAAAGGTGGTTGCAATGCATCGCAGGATGGATAATTTGAAAGATCAGATTACAAAAGCGATGGAAGAGACCAAAGATGAAATCCAAGAACTCAATAGGGATCTGTTGAGAAATTTTAGAAACGGAGGAAAATAATGCTTAAAAGAATAGTCCAAAGACTAGTACGCAAGATCGGAATGGTAAAATTGTTAATGATGGTTGGAGATGCTGCCGTCAAGTCAACAAAATCCAAGAAGGATGATGAAATTTGGGAAGAAGTTAAGACTCTACTCGAAACTTTTTGAATATTAACACCCAAAATGTAAGTAAAGCTGAAGAAGCTTTGCTAGAAGCCTCAAAAGATATGTTGGCATTCGGGAAGTTATTTCTTCCTGATGACTATCTGAGATCTGAAACACCCTGGTTCCATTATGAGATTGCTGATTCTATAATGGATAAGGAAGTAAAACAACTTGCTGTTATTATGCCCAGGGGTCATGGAAAAACAGTTTTAACTAAATGCGACATACTGTGGTCATTCCTTTTTACTAGGGATGAGCCACTATTTTATGGTTGGGTATCTGCTACAGCAAAGCTTGCAACTGGGAACATGGACTATATTAAGCACCATCTTGAGTTCAATGAGAGAATACAATATTATTTTGGCGATTTAAAGGGCAGAAAATGGACAGAAGAAGATATAGAGCTTAGTACTGGTCATAAACTTTTGTGTAAATCAAACATATCAGGCATTCGTGGTGGAGCAAAGCTTCATAAGCGTTATGACTTGATTATACTGGATGACTTTGAAGATGAAAATAATACGATTACTCCAGAGGCTAGAGCGAAGAACTCAAACCTTATCACTGCGGTTGTTTATCCTGCTTTGGAGCCTCATACTGGCAGGCTGCGCATTAACGGTACTCCTGTGCATTATGATTCCTTTATTAATAATTTATTAACTAATTATTTTAAAGCAGATAAGCTAAAAGATGATTTTGCCTGGACTGTGAAAACTTATAAAGCAATTGACGATAGGGGGAACGCTTTGTGGGACTCTTGGTTCCCAATTAAAAAATTAGAAGAAAAAAAGAAATTTTATCAAGATTCTGGCAGTCCTCAAAAATTCCATCAAGAATATATGATGGAAGTTCAGAGTGCAGAAAATTCGATTTTTAATATGCGACATGTTAAGTATTGGGAAGGGAACTTCTTACATGACGAGAAAACTGATCTTAGTTTTATAATAACTGATGGCGATGCAATACCTGTGAATGTATTTGTTGGAGTTGATCCAGCTACAGATTCAATGAGACGAGATTCTGACTTCTCAGTAATAATGGTGGTAGCGGTAGACGAGGATAATAACATATATGTACTTGACTATGTTCGTGAACGAGGATTACCAGTCCTTGGGATACCAGGTGATGGTCGGGATGGGATTGTTGATAAGATGTATAAGATGGCAGCAATGTATCATCCAATGTTATTTATTGTAGAGGATACAACTATGAGTAGACCTTTATTTCAGGCTTTAATGGCTGAATCTAGAAGGAGAAATGATTTCTCTGTTCGATGGAAAGAAGAAAAACCTGGAACAAGGCAGAGCAAGCTGGATAGAATACAGGGAGTACTCGCACAGCGTATGACAATTGGCTCAATAAAAATTAAAAAAAGTCATTACGACTTACAGCATGAAATTATTACATTCGGACCACGTATGGCGCATGATGATACCATTGATGCGCTTGCTTACGCAGTAAAGTACGCTCACCCGCCCCAAAACATTACCGTTCATAGAGATGGAACTCATAGCAGGAAAACCAGTTCACCCAAGAGCTGGGTATTAGCATAGGGATCTAATGGCAAGAAAAACAGATAAAAAAGCTGAGAAGGTAAAGCAATTATATGACTCTTTAAATAATAGTTTTAGAGAGAAATGGGAATCAACCAATCAGCAAGGGTATGATTTCTACCTTGATAATCAGTTATCTGCAAAAGAAAAAGCAAGTTTGGAAGAAACTGGGATGCCAACCTTTACGATTAATAGGGTTATCCCTGTTGTTGAAATGCTTAATTATTATGCAACGGCTTCCAGTCCAAGATGGCAAGCGGTTGGTGCTGAAGGTTCTGATTCTGGGATTGCTTCTGTATTTGCTGATATTGCTGATTATATTTGGAATAAATCTAATGGACAGGCTCTTTATTCAAATGTCATAAATGATGCAATAACAAAAAGCGTTGGTTATTTATTAATAACAGTTGATCCTAACGCAGACCAGGGTATGGGCGAAGTTGTTATTCAGCAGCCTGAACCTTTTGATATATATGTAGATCCAAAATCTAGAGATCCTTTATTTAGAGACGCTGCTCATATTATGATAAGAAAAGTTTTCACAAGAACACAGCTTCTAAAGACATATCCTCATTATGCAGCTAAAATAAAAAGAGCTTCTGGAAGATATGGAGAAGATATTAGTTATTCTAAAAATGCTACAGATACTGGAGATATTCAATATAAAGATATTACCGAAGGTTATGGACCAGATGGAAGCATAGATGAAATGATAGAGCTTTTTGAGCTTTATGAAAAAATTCAAGTAAAATATTACAATATTTTTTATCAAGTCCTTCCTTCTCCAGAAGAGATGAAAAAGATTAAGCAAAATGTTACAGTCCAAATAGAAGAAATGCAGAAAGAAATGGCTGTGCAAATGCAAGAAATGCAAATGCAAATGAGTCAAGCTGTAGAAATTGGAGAAATGCTGCCAGATAGAATGTCTCTTGAGTTAGAAAAGCAACAAAAAATGAATCAAGAGCAGTTACAAGCAGCTCAACAACAGTTAATGGCTGAAGCTCAGAAAGCTGCAAGTATTATTCAAAATAATGTTGTTACTGCAAAAGAACAAAAAATATTAATGGAAGATCCAAAATTTGCATCTATGGTTGTAGATGTAGTAGAGTTTTTTAAGCCAGCAGTTAAACAATGCTGCGTGGCTGGTGACGTTACTTTGTATGAACAGGAATTACCCGTAGAGAATTATCCTCTAGTGCCCTTTACGTATAAATGGTCAGGAACACCTTATCCAATGAGCGCTGTGAGTCCTTTAGTAGGAAAACAGCGTGAGATTAATAAGGCGCACCAGCTTATGATTCACAACGCTTCTTTGGGTTCTTCTTTGAGATGGATGTATTACGAAGGTTCAGTAGATACTGATTACTGGGAAAAGAATGCTACCGCTCCAGGTGCATTGCTTCCTGTTAACCAGGGATTTGATCATCCAAAGGAAGTACAGCCAGCAGCTTTAAATAATGCATTTTTTCAAATTGTTCAAGCTGGAAAAAGTGATATGGAATATCTGGCTGGTGTTTATTCCTCTGCTCAGGGAGATCAATCGCAGCAACATGAAACATATCGTGGAATGCTTGCGTTGGATGAATATGGGACCAGGCGTGTAAAACAATGGTTAAAGAGTAGTATAGAACCTGCTTTAAAACAATTAGGTGAAGTTGTTAAACAATATTCCCAGGCAATATATAAAGCACATAAAGTATTCAGAATCGTACAGCCGAATGCTTTACAGGGGGATAAAGAAGTTGAAATTAATGTACCAATATTTAACGATATGGGAGAAGCTATATCTAAATGGAATGATTATGAAGCTGCGCAGTTTGATGTAAGAATTGTGGCTGGCAGTACACTTCCATTGAATAGATGGGCTTATTTATCGGAATTAAAAGAATTAATGAAATTGGGAGTTGTAGATGATTTGGCAGTATTAGCCGAAACAGATATAAAAGATAAAACAGCAATAGCAAAACGAAAAAGTCTATATACGCAAATGCAACAATCAATTCAAAGTCTTGAAGAGCAAGTCAAAGATAAAGACGGAAGCATCGAAACCCTTGAAAGACAGCTTGTTCAAGCTGGAATCAAAGATAAGATACGCTCTGTCGAAACTGAGATCCGTAAGGGCGCTGTAAAAGCGCAAGGCAGTATGTCCTTAACCGCACAAAAAGCAGAAGCTCAAAGGGGTCTAGACAAAGAAAAAGCTCAATTAGAACGAGAAAAATCAAAACAATCAAGGAGTGGAAATGGCACAAGAGAATAGTTCAGCAAACTCTGCAGAAGAAACGTTGAATCCTGACGTAGATTTCAGTCAAGAAGACGGTTTAGCTGTAGACTCTGGCGACTTTTTTGAATCATTAGACCGTGAGGTGAACGGTATGATTCTTGATGAAGACAATACAGTCGAAGCAGCTGAAACCCAGGCAACTCAGGTAACTGACCCTGCGCCAGTTGTAGTAACAGACGATCATCAGCACGATTGGGAAAAAAGGTATAAGGATTCTTCATCTGAAGCGCAACGATTAAAAGCGCAATTAGATGAATCTAGTCAATATGACCCTATTATCAATCGGCTAAAAACAGACACGGGAATGGTAGAAGCAATAAAGAATTACATCGATAATGGGAACAAACCCCAGGATGTAAAGCAGGCGCTAAATCTTCCAGAGGATTTCGTGTTCGATCTAGACGACGCAATGGGTAATTCGGACTCCATGAGTGCAAAGGCACTGGAGCATACGATATCTGGCGTAGTGGATCGTCGTGTCAACAGTCAGTTAGAGCAAGACAGGCAGATTAGGTCAGAGGAAACTCAGAAAGAATCTCGAACTCGTCAAGCAGTTGAGTTCAAAGAACGTATGAAGTTATCGGATGAACAGTATTCTGAAATGATGGATTGGGCTAATAGCCATGAAACATCATTGGAGGATATTTATTATTTGAAAAATAAAGACGCTCGTGATCAACAGGTTGCAACGGGAACAAAAGCACAAATGCTAGAACAGATGAAATCCGTAAGAAATATTCCGCAAAGTGTATCAAATCACAATACAACTGTAAAAGATGTAAGACATGAAGATCAAGTTTTTGATTCTTTAAAAGATGTAGATTCTGGTTTGGACACTTTATTCGGATAAAATAAGCGCCTCTCTTTTAATAAGAAAGATGAGGTAGTAAAATGGCTGATAGTCCTTTAACCCTCTCAACCCATGCGCAAGCACAGGTTGAATCTACGTTCAATACAGGTGATCTCAGGAGACGGTATGACTTCTCTAGTAGAGTCTCGGAGTTAGCTCCAGACCAAACTCCTTTTTTCAGGGTGTTGAGCAAGATAGCTAAAAAAGCTACAACTGATCCAGAATTTAAAACTCTGGAACAAAGATCCATGTGGCACAAGCGTTATGCTTATGCAGTCGCATTGGATCTAGACGGTGGAGTCATTGGCTCTAGCGACAACGACAACGAATACATCAATCATGAATTTTCAGATGCAAAATTGCAATTGGATGATGTAGTTAATGTCAAATTCAAAACAGATTATCTATCTGCTGGTAACATCCAGAACATTCTTGGACAAACTGGAACTGCAGTAGGTGCAACTGGAACAAAACCAATCTTTTTTCTTGTAAATCAGATTGTTAAAATTCCAGTACGCCTAGTTACAGCTGCAAATGTTGCGGATGAAACAGTTCCTACGGTTTATACCGATGACTATGTAATGGCTAAAATCACGGCAATAGATACTCCCGATGCTGGCGCAGACGCTGAAGCTGTATATGCTAAATGTCAGGTAATTCGTGGGATTTCTGCAGCAGCATTAGCTGCGCATGATCACACTGTATTGGCTGGCGCACAGCATGAAGCTAGTGGCAATACATGGGATACTGTTGTAACAACTGCTTATGTAGAAAAAGACAAATGCTATGTTGTCGGTTCAGCACACGCTGAAGGATCAAGTTTTCCAAGTACCTACAAAGATACACCTTACAAAGATGTAGTAGGATACACTCAGATCTGGAAAACCACCATGCAGATGACAAATACTGCACGAGCAACTGAGCTTAAACTAGCAAAAGATGAATGGGCAAGAGTTTGGAAAAACAAACTCATTGAACATAAGTGGGACATTGAAACTGACATCCTTTTCTCCACAAAGGCGAAGGATGCAGCTGGTGTTCGTTATACCGCTGGTATCGTTGATTACGTACTTACTAGTGGAAACTTATTTTCCATTGATCTAACGACTGATGGAACTACATCGGATGATTTCTTGGAGAACATGAGTTCTTTTATGGATCCCCGTTATAACAGTTCCAACGCTACTATGTTCATGTGTGATACTGCGACTTATAATTGGTTACATAAATTAGGCGGCTTCCAAAAGAATGACGTTGAAATTAGTGATCAGTTTAGGTTTGATTTTGCTGTAACAGGCAAGAAAAGGTTATTTGGTTTACCAGTAACTCAGATCACAACTCCTTATGGGGACATGAATGTTGTTCGGAATATCCATCTTGATGGATCCCCAGTTAGAATCCTAGCTGTGAACCTGAAACACGTTGCTTACAGACCATTGGTCGGTAATGGCGTGAATCGTGACACTTCGGTGTACGTTGGTGTTCAAAGTCTAGAGAATACTGGTGTGGATAGGCGAATTGACTTAATTCAAACCGAAGCAGGTTTGGAAGTAGTCATGCCCGAAGCACACGCTATCTGGAAATAATGATTTTTAAGGGAGAACCTCTGATTCAAGTTCTCCCACTAATCAAAGATAAATAAGATGGCAAGTTTACAAACACAAGTTCGAGCATTAGCAGGAACGGCTACAAATGAGTTGCAATGGGTCAATGACGGAATAAGAGTTGTTATTGATAGACTTTTATCCATTGATTCTGAGTCTGGGTATTTGTTTTCACAAGAACTTTCTGGTTCAAGCAGTGGCGCAACTGTAACCGAAAGACAACACATATTGAACGTTGCAAAAGGCAGTAAAGCTGCAACTGAAATTTCTCCAGTTAAAAGATTTGCAGCTGCTGAATCAACTTCATTACAAAAAGCAACAGCAGATTATCCGCAATATTATGTTTTAGATCAAAAATTATATATTTTACCATCTGGAAATTTTACTTATAGCGCTGTTGATTATACAACCCTGGTAAATTTAAATGGCAGTACAATTAACAATTTCCCAACAAGTTTTATACCTTTAGTTGTTAATTATGCAGCCATGAGATCCTTACACGAAAAAATGGTCGGCTATACGGGTGTATCTGGTCTGGTTCTCTCTCTACCTTCTGTACCTCCTCAACCTACATTGGCATTTTCAGTGACTGATGGGCTTTCTGCTATTCAAACTGCTGAAATAACCGATGTATCTCTTCCAGTTTATGTCTCGGTAGCCGACCCTGTAATTACTGATATAAATTTAAGTAGTTTTACTACGCCAGCTGCAGTTGCAGATCCGTCGTTTCTTTATACAGATGCTGCTTTAGCTGGCTCTTTCAGCAATATAACACTTTCAATTGGGACAGCACCTACTTATACCCCTCCAGTGATGAAGGAAATAGATTTTACGAAGATAACTTCATTAATTGAGACAGATGAAGACATTGAACTCGCTCAGTCAAAACTATCTGAAGAAACGCAAAAGGTTTCTGAGTTCACAGCTAAAATCCAAGATAGTTTAAATGTTTATAATAAAGAAAATGCTATTTATCAAATAGAATTTCAAAAAGGTGTGCAAGAATTTGAAGCGGAGAATGGAAGAAAGATCCAAGAAATGAGTCTTTCTACCAATATAGACTTACAAAACAAAGCAAAGTCTTTAGAAAAAGAGATGGCAAGCTATAGTTCTCAATTACAAAAATTTGGCACAGAGATGCAAAGAAATCAAACCGATATCAGCAGAGAAGTGCAATCTTGGACTTTAAATAACCTAAATCATAAATTTGCTAAATGGCAGGCTGATGTAGGTGCAAACTTAAATACTTATCAAGCTGAAGTAGGGTCTGCTTTACAAAAATATTCAGCAGATATTGGTAAAATGGGTGCAATTACTCAAACGGAAGCAAGTAAGCTTGGTGCTTCTTTACAAAAAGATGCTGCAAAGAATAATGTGGAATTACAAAGATTTGGAAGTGCTTTGCAAAGCTATGGGCAATTAGCCCAGTCTTATATAGCTGAGTTCAATGCTAATTTGCAAAAGGCTCAAGTAGAATATCAATGGTATGAAAAACAATATGCAATGGTAAGAGAACAGTATGAAAAAGGTTTTGAACCATTCATGGTAAGGAGACAAGATGGCAAACAGAGTTGAATATGCAGTAAGCGCAACCCCAGTTAGAACAATTGACGCAATAGACGGCAAATATGCTGCACAAGATGTGATTGAAGCTGATATAAATAAAACATTAGGGGGAAGTGCTTCAACCCTTGTAATTGGCACAGCTGATATAACCGTTGAAGGTTTTACAGAAGGCGCTGTAGAGTACGGGAACTGTCCAGCTTCTGGCAAATTACCAATAGGAACTGCGAACACTCCATATGAAGGAGTTTTTATAAAGCATACAGGGAATCAGTTTACTAGTGCTACTGTTTTAGGTGCTGCATCCACTGCAACTAACCTACTGATTGTAGAAGTAGAAAAACCTGCAGACACGTTTATTATAATTTGCAAACTTGAGCCAGGTGGTGCAATATATTTACCTAATACGGTTGCTCAAGGAGCTAATACAACATTTCAAGTTAGTTCTTCAGCCTCTGAAACAATAGCAGTAGAATTTGCTTGTATAGCATGATAAAATCTTGGAATACAGTATCTGTGGTTAATAATTTTTCTGTAATGTGGGAACATTCTGCTTATTTCAATGAAAATTGTAATATAGTATATAGGATAGTAACTTAATGGCAACTACTTCATCAGACGATCCTTTGGGAGTATGGAGCGTCACTTCAAGTGCTCCAACAACTTCATGGACTGTAGGCTCTACTGATCCAGGTACGAGTTATGATACTGGGGCTACTGAACCCGATTCTCCTTGGAAGAATTATAAATTGCTTTATTTTAATATTCAAAGCAGTCAGATCTGGGGAGATCTAAACTATGTGTGGGGTGACTAATGACACTTAAAGAATTAATGGAAAGAGCTGGAACAACTAATCAGGGATATTCAATCGCATACTTAAAGGATGCGATGCGTGAAGTGAATATGATGATTGAAGATAATGTTGTTTCATCTAAAGCTAATGTTGTAAAGGATCAAAGATATTACTCTTTTCCAGCTAATTTTATTTCATTGAAAGATGTAATGATATATGATACTTCAGAGACTGAATATGTAAAGATAGCCAGAGTTCTTGAAACCGACAATGTAGATGCGGACTTAACATAATGGCTATTGATTTCAAATATTATCTTAGGGGTGCGAATATTGCGCTTATTGAGAAGGATACAACTACTGGTAAATATAAAAGCCCATCTGCTCTTATAGAAAATGGATTAATGCTTGAATACTCTGCTTTGCCAACTGTTCCTGATAGTGATGATGATGCTATTGATCTTTCAGAAGAATTGGCAATAGCTGCTGTTGAATATATAAAGGCAAGATTCGCAGAAAACGAAAAAAATTATGATAAAAGAAATTTTCACATGAATGAATTTAAAAGATTGGTCTATCAATATCAGAAAAACAGATTTGGTGGGATGAGGAGAGTGATGGACCAAGCACCATACGCAATTATATGAGGTAATTATGGCAACAACTTTAGTCGGGCAAACGATAAGTTCAACATTTAAACAACTTACCCACGTTGATGGTGGAATCGGTGCAACAGAAGCTGCTATTCTAGATGGCGACGGAACTGAATCGGCTCTTCAAATTGGAACAGATAATATAAAAATTTCGACCCATGATGGGTCAACAAAAGGGTTGAAGTTAAATACCACGCTGATAACAGCAAGTGGAACAGAACTTAATCAATTAGATGGAATAGTGGTGGGTGGCACCGATTCGGATGATATCGTAGATATTGCTACAACCCAATCATTAAATAACAAAACAATAGATGGAGGCACATACTAATGGCTAATACTATTCAATTCAAGAGAAAATCCTCTGGTGTCCCTGGGAATAGTGGACATGCCGCTGGTGAACCTCTTTATAATACTGGCGATTCAAGACTTTGGATTGCTTCTGATGCTTCAACACCGAACTGGGTTGGAGCTCCTATTTTGGACGAAGATAATATGTCCAGTAACAGTGCTCTTAAGATTGCTACTCAGCAAAGTATTAAGGCATATGTTGATACTCAAGTTGCTACAGCAGATGCTTTTTCTGAGCTTTCTGATACTGTAATCAATTCTCCTCAAGCTGGTAATATAGCAATATATGACGGAACAAATAGCTGGGACAATAAAGCAGTAGGTGGAGATGTTACAATTTCTGCTGCTGGCTCTGTAACGATTGCTAATAATGCAGTAACTAACGCTAAAATGGCTGATGATGCAGTCGATAGTGCTGAAATTGCTGCTGGTGCGGTAGATAATGCTCATTTAGCAGGTTCGATTGCAATCGCTAAACTTGTTAGTTCAGCTATTACTTTTGGAGCTGATAGCGGAACTGATGACCCAGTATCTTTGGGTGAAACCATTGATATTGTCGGAACTGCTAATGAAGTAGATACAGTTGTAACTGGGAATCAAGTACAAATTGGTCTTCCAGCAAATGTTACTATCGCAGGAAATTTGACCGTATCAGGAACCACTGTAACAGTCGATGCCGAAACTCTGGCTGTGGAAGATCCTTTAATCGCACTTGCAAAAGCCAATACTGGTAGTGATGCAGTTGATATTGGGATATATGGTACATATGCATCTAGTGGGACTAAATATCTTGGAATGTTTTCTGACCAGGACAATTCACACGTATTCACATTTTTTAAAAATAATAGTGCAGCACCAACAACAACAGTTAATACTTCAAATGCAGATCATGTTCTTGCAGGAATTAAATGTGCTAGTGTAGATGGTGCAACTATAGATGGTGGAGCTTATAGTTAATGGCTAATATAGTTCAATTAAAAAGAAAAACTAGTGGGACTGGCTCTCCAGTAGCTGGAGATCTTTCTGCTGGTGAATTGGCGATCAATACTGTAGACAAGAAACTCTTTTTTAAAGATTCATCAAATAATATTCAGGAGATAAAAGACAGTACAACATTAACAGCGGAAGCTTTAGCAGACGCAGTTGCCATGTCAGTTGCACTTGGGTGATAAGGAGAAATTATGGCTAATACTTTTAAGGTAAAGACAAAGTTAGATGTGTCGGGTTCTTCTGGATCTCCGAGTACAATATATACTTGTCCCAGCAGTACAACTGCTGTTCTAATCGGTGTAACATTGGCTAATACTGCAGCATCGGCTTCGATAACTGCAACAGTTTCATTAACTAATAATGACGGAGATAATGTTACCTTACTAAAAAACGCTCCTGTTCCTTCTGGTAGTGCTTTGGAGATGATGTCTGGTAATAAGATCGTAATGGAGGCTAGTGATATATTAAAGGCTTATGCTAGTGCAGCAAGTTCTATGGACTGCACGCTCTCGCTTATGGAGATTACCTAGTGGCTTATTGGGGAAATGAACCTGCCAAAACAGCGGTTAAGATTGGTGATGATGTTATATTGTCGTCCCATATTGACGATGGCGTAATTGTAAATGCTGACATCAATGCTTCGGCAGCGATTGCCACTTCTAAGATAAGTGGTGCTCTTACTTCCGTAGCAGGTTCTCATGGTCTAGTAGCTTCTGCCACGACTGATACAACTAACGCTTCTAATATAGGTTCTGGTACTTTAGCAGCAGCTAGAGTCGCAACCCTAAATCAGAATACTACTGGTTCAGCGGCTACACTTACTACTGCGAGAACTATTGGAGGAGTTTCTTTTGATGGGTCAGCAAATATAGCAGTAACACTAGCGGCTACTGCAACGGCATTAGCAACAGCAAGAGCTATTAATGGTGTAAACTTTGATGGTTCTGCAGCGATTACAGTAACGGCAGCTGCTGGGACATTATCAGGTTCGACTCTTAATAGTGGAGTAACTGCAAGTTCTCTTGTTTCATTAGGTACACTTACTGCTCTTACGGGAGGAACAGGAGATTTAGTATGGGATTCACCTACTTTTGCAGTTGATTCTTCTACTAATAGAGTCGGCATTGGTATTGTGGCTCCTGATGGGAAATTTCAAATAAAATCTTCAGGAGCAGATACTATACCTTTTTCTATATTAGAATCAGGTTCTACACAGATAGTAGCCCAAATTCTTGAGGAAAGTGATAGCACTGGAACCTTGAGGCTTTATAATGGGGCAGATGGTATTGCGATAATGCTAACATCCAAATCAACGGATAATAGTTACATAAATGTCGCAGGAAATTTCGGTATTAGTACTGCGGCACCAGCAGCAAAATTGCATGTTATAGATGCTTCATCTGAAATTATGAGATTGGGTTATAATACTACAGTTTATAATTCATTAACTACTGATATTACAAATTTGGTACATGGAAGTGGTACTCAAGAACACGCTTGGAAACAGGATGGCACAACTTGGATGGCTGTTAATACAGATGGAGAAATGTATTTTGCAAATAATGTCGGCATTGGAGTCACAGACCCTGCAAATAAGTTAGTAGTCCAAGATACCGTTAGTGTTAAAATGGAAGTTAAGTCTACCGATGCGGGCACTTATTCCCAATTTATACTTACTAATCCAGAACGACAATTTATACTTACAAATAATGCGGGTGACGACCTTTTGTCTTTTAATTATAATGATGCTAACAGACTACAATTCAATACAACAAACCAATGGTTTAATTCAGGCAATGTCGGCATTGGAAAGACTGCACCTTCATCTCAGAATAGCACAGCAATATTCTTACATATTGGAGGGGGTGGAGATGCCTCGTCAGGTCTTGTTTTAGAGGACAATGAGGCACAATGGGAAATTCAGAATAACGGTCATCTTCGCATTAAAAGAGCCTCTACTGATGTAGTAGAATTTGATAGTGGTACAGGCGACGCCACATTTGCTGGTGATGTAAATATCTCTGATGGTGAAGGTATGTTACATATTTCAAATACTGCTGGTACGGCAAAAACTTGGAGATTCTGTGCTTGGGATGCAGGTAAGTTTTATATATCAGATGATGCTGGTAATACCAAACCTTTCGTGATAGACGGTGGAAATAATAATATTGGCATTGGTACATCAAGTCCCGATGCTCCATTACACGTTGAAGGACAAACTCAATGTCGTGCTCCTGGTGCTGTGTCAAATCCATTGGTAGTATATAATACTACGTCCTCAACAGCTGACCAAGTAATAGTTAATTTCTATAGAACTGGTTCTGGATTCACTGGGGCTATAAGAACAACAGGTACTGCTACTTCTTATACTTCAGGTTCTGATTATAGATTAAAAGAAAATGAAGTTGCTATATCAGATGGAATTACAAGGTTAAAACAATTAAAGCCTTATCAGTTTAATTTTAAAGCGGATTCAGATAAAACAGTTGATGGGTTCTTTGCTCATGAAGTTTCAGATATAGTCCCCGAAGCAGTATCAGGTGAAAAAGATGCAGTAGATGAGAATGGGGATATAGATATACAAGTAATGGATAATGCAAAACTTGTCCCATTATTGGTATCTGCCTTACAAGAAGCCGTTGATAGAATAGAAGTACTGGAGAACGCATAATGCCATATATAGGACACTCACCAACTCAAGCTGGAACATTCTACATAATTGATGCTTTGACTATGAGTTCAAGTACTAACTACACTATGCAGGTAGGCGGTGTCGATGTAACTCCAAATGTGGATAACTTGTTGATAACTTTGGATGGAGTGATTCAGCATCCTGCGTCTGCATATACAGTAAGTGGATCTACTTTGACTTTTGATAGTGGACCAGGATCAGGTGTTGAATTCTTTGGAGTTGTTATGGGTCAGTCTGCTTACTTTGGTGAAGGATCTGTAGGTGCAGATGAGCTAAAAGTAACTGGTGACGGATCCTCTGGTCAAGTCCTGGCATCCGATGGAGATGGTACTTTCACCTGGACTACTGATACAGAAAATTATTTACCTCTTGCAGGAGGAGCATTGACAGGAGCAGTTACTACCAATAGTACATTTGATGGAAGAGATGTAGCAGCAGACGGAGTAACAGCAGATGCAGCTTTACCCAAAGCAGGCGGTGCGATGACGGGGGCTATCACTACCAACTCAACCTTTGACGGAGTAGATATTGCCACAAGGGATGCTATTCTATCGAGTACGACTACTACAGCAGGTGCTGCTTTACCTAAAGCTGGTGGTACAATGTCAGGTAATATCGCTATGGGCGGTAATGATATATCAGGTGGTGGAACAATCACAGGTACTTTTGTAGGTGGTATAACTGGTAATGTTACTGGTAATGCAAGTGGTACTGCGTTAACAGTTACTCAAGCAGCTCAATCTGCTATTACTTCAGTAGGCACTCTTACTGGATTGACTGTAGCCCATAATAATATAACTTTGCAAGGGACAGGCGAAACGCAATTGGTTGTTAATTCAGCCTCTAATAACAATTCAGGAATTAGATTGCAGGAAAACGGAAGTAATAAGTGGACTATTGGAAATGACCAATCTAATGACAGTCTTTTCTTTTATAACTTTGGAGGAAGTGCAACAAGATTAACTATGTATGAAAGTGGTCAGTGTGAACACGTTTCTACTTCTGATGCTATTGCGGTATTTAATAGTACTCACGCAAATGGTACGTATTTATCATTACAAGCATCAGGTACTCAAATAGGATATATAGGCTCTGCAAAAGCATTAATAACAGGTAGCCACGCAACTAACGATTTGACAATTCGTTCTCAAAGTGACCTTTATTTTACAACGGGTGGTACTTCTGATGAGGCATTAAGAATTGACCCAAGCCAAAACGCCACATTTGGTGGGATAGTTACTACTGGTGGAGCATTAAACGCAGGTGTTAATGGGGTAACGTGTGGGACTCTTACGACTTCATCAAGTGGCGAAGTTAAAGCATTATTTGAAAATAC
>VTLG01003730.1_pt1 | contig 15256 bp, 15 predicted proteins | sample 4694571 | NCBI WGS metagenome assembly VTLG01 (sample SAMN12604809, study PRJNA352737) | marine metagenome | biome: ENVO:00000447; feature: ENVO:00000209|ENVO:00000569|ENVO:01000036; material: ENVO:00002151; isolation source: viral sequences binned using virsorter ...
GCCACGTGGCATGAAGATGGCAAATGCTACGGACAAAGCACGTGAACTTAAAAAGGTTAGAGCAAACATTGCTGCTGCTAAAAAAGCAAACAATGCATCTCTAGTTAAAAAGCTAATCGCCGCCGCCGTAGCTGCAGGTTTGGTGGGTAGTGCAGCTATGCTTGGTGGTGGCACAGATAAGCCAGCGGCAGGTGGTGCAGGTAAAAAGAAAACAGTGCCTACACCTACTCCGAAGCCCAAAAAGCCACGGAGAACACCGGACGCCAAAAAGATTTCACCGAAAGGCCGTCCCGGTGCAACCACACCCGACACTAAAAAGATTTCACCAAAAGGTAGGCCGGGTGCTACTACTCCTGATACAAAGAAAATGCCTGCAAAGGGCCGACCCGTTTCGGCAGGTAAAAATGTAGGATTTGGTCCAAAGGGTAATATCTTCCCAAGCAATGCAGCAGAACGTGCAGCACTGATGAAGATGTATGGTGGCACTGGTAGTGCCGCTGCTAAACGTGCTGCTGACGGAAAACAAGGTGATTTGGTCGCGGGTAAAGCTGCATTTGAAAAGGCCAAGCGTGAGCGACTGAAGGGGAAAAAATAATGACTCCAAGTGAAGCAATGAAAATTATAGATAATCCTGAAGACCACAGTGCTGCAAAGGTCAAACAGGCCAAAAAGGTTATGAAGGCATATGGCGAAAAGACTATGGCTGATAAAACCACGGGCATAGCCGTGTCTATTATGCTGCCAACACCAAAGCCAAAACGCAAGCCTAAAGCAGAGAAAAAGACTAAAAAAGCTGAAATGAGAATGGGTGGCATGGCCAATGGTAAAAAGCACATGTACCTATCTGAAGGTGGTGTAGTGGACAATGCTGGCCTTCGTGCTTTGAAAGCTAGTGGTCCCGGTGGGCGTAAAGCCTATAAACAAATCACGGGTCGTGATGCCTAGCAGCCCCGGATATAAGCGTAACTACAGGCAAGAGGCTAGATATGATTCCAAGCCGAATGTCAAGAAGAAACGCGCCAACAGAAACTACGCACGTCGCAAGGCTGTAAAGGCGGGGCTGGCACGTAGAGGTGATGGCAAAGATGTGCATCACGTTGGCGGTAACGCTATGAATAGGAATGGTCGTACACGTGTTATTTCTGCTTCAGCCAATCGTTCTTACGCCAGAACGAAGAATGCAAGGAAAAGAAACCCAAGGGCATAGCATGGTTGCAAAGTTGTCAACAATACGGCGCAAGATACGCACCGGAAAGAAGATGGGTTTTAGTGAACGGGCGAGAGCCGTAAACAAAGGATTGTTACCAAGTGTCGCTAAAAAGAGTTCCAAGAAAAAGAGGTCAACCCGCAAAGTCTAAAAAGCATAGTGACCTATATACAGATGAGAATCCAAAAGGTACAATTCATGGTCTTAAATTTGCTACCGTCAAAGATGCAGAAGCATCTGTCCGTAAAATTAAGGCATCTGGAAGAACACATGCTCATAAGACACAAGCGGCGATTGCTATGGAACAACGCGCTAGAGCGGCAGGTAAAAAGGCCGCTGCGGCAGTGTATCGAAAGTTTATTGACGCCCAAAAGCGAAAGACAAAGCAACGTGCATCCCGTCGAGCGTGACATACGCACGTGGTCCAGAGACTTTTTAGAAATACCGAATGCTAAACTAAACGGTCTACCACCCTGCCCCTATGCGCGAAAAGCATGGGCAGATGACAAGGTAGTGTTTAGTATTAACACAGGTATAGATGGATTGCTAGATGCCATCCGTCAGTTTGATAGCCATGACTATGATATTGTAGTTTGGGCTGAAGAAGATTTGCCGGACATGGAATACCTTGATGGTGTGTGTGATGGCATGAATGAGTTGATGTCAATAGCTGGTATTGATTTGCACCTGATGGTGTTCCACCCCGACTATGACGCAACAGAGGCTGGTCTTGAGTTTCTTGTAGACGATGAGGTAACTGACGACAGCCTGTCCTACTGTATGGTCTTTGTGCAGAAACTTTCTAAACTTGACGATGCAGCCTTGTATCTGGAAAAGTCTAATTACTACGAACATTTTCCAGAAGACGTTTATGATGCTCTAGTGCTTGACAGAAGGAGATTGAGAAATGCCAATGCACGGTAAAGCTAAAATGGCCAAGAAGAAAATGCGCGGTGGTGGAATGACCAAAATGCGTGGCGGTGGAATGACACGTATGCGCGGTGGCGGCATGTCCAAAAAGAAAATGATGGGCGGCGGCATGGCTAAGATGGCCAAGAAGAAAAAGATGATGCGCGGCGGTATGGCTAAAAAGAAGAAGTAATGCCATATGTTGCAAATTCGGAAATACATGGACTTGGTGTTTTCGCGGATAAGGACTACGCTCAAGGAGATACAATTGAGTTGTGTCCTTATCTGGTCGCGGATTACACTGACGTGGGAGATGAGTGTGTCCTCCATGACTATATGTTCCACACTCCTTACATCGGTGAGGAACAGTATTACATCCCACTTGGTCATGCTATGGTCTATAACCACAGCGCAAGTCCAAACGCTGAGTGGGACATTGAAGAAGAAGACGACCGCTTTGTTAAGTTTTATGCGCTTAAAGAAATAAAGCAAGGCGAAGAAATAGTACATGATTACGGCGATGACTACTGGAACAGTAGAGTAGAAAAATAGGAGAGGAGACATGCCACTTACACCTAAAGGTAAGAAGATACAAGCTGCTATGAAAAAACAGTATGGGAGTAGAAAAGGTGTCCAAGTCTTCAACGCCACAGCTAACAGCGGCAAGATTAAAAAGGTCAAGAGAAATAAAACGAGGCTTTCGCAAGGTGGAGCCGTTAAGAAAGCCCCATCGGCTGGCGCGAAAAAGAAACAGACTAGAACGCTTAAACTTGCGCCGGGTGGTGCGGCAAAGAGCAAGAGTCGAGTTAACGAAGCTGGCAACTACACTAAGCCCGGATTGAGAAAGCGTATATTTAATAGAATTAAGGCTGGAAGCAAGGGTGGCAAGCCCGGTCAATGGTCAGCAAGAAAAGCGCAAATGACAGCCCTAGCCTATAAAAAAGCAGGAGGCGGTTACCGCAACTAACCATGATTCACGTCTTCCTCCTGTTTGTGTATATCGGCATAGGAGAGGACAAGAGGCTGGTCAGCAAAGACATGTACTTTCGTGACTTGAACGAATGTGTGTGGTATGCACAGACATTACATAAGCAGGGAAAAAAGATAACTGCTTACTGCTTACCTAAGATGGTAAATAAAGATACGAAGGTGTACTGATGCTGGCAGAACTAGCGGCTGCAAATGCGGCCTTTCAAGTTATCAAACAAGCCGTATCTAACGGTAAGGACATTGCGGCTGCTGGCAGTGCGATTGCCAAGTTCGTTGGCGCAAAGCAAGACCTAGAACGCAAGTCAATAAAAAAGGGCGGTGGCTCTGACTTAGAAGAGTTTATGGCTCTTGAGCAGATACGTGAACAAGAAGAGCAGCTAAAACAGATTATGATATATACAGGTCGTCCCGGTCTGTGGCATGATTGGCAAAGGTTTCAGGCAAAGGCCCGTGTAGCCAGAAAAGAGGCAGAAGAAGAAGCTAGGCGTAAACGCAAGCAGTATTTGGAAATAGCCATCGTAACATTTCTTCTTATTTTAGGATTGACTATTTTAGCCTGTTTGGTATTATTGGCCCTACATTCACAAGGGAGATTATAATGTACCAAAGTTTATTTTTAGCCACAGGTTTTATTCTAGGTTTAGGTTATCCAACTGCTTTTGTTTGGTGGGTATGGTATGTAAGGAGACTATTCTATGGCACTAGCTAAATCACAAAAAAGCCTGAAGTCTTGGACTAAACAGAAGTGGCGCACTAAATCTGGCAAGCCTTCTGCTAAAACGGGAGAAAGGTATCTTCCCGAAAAAGCAATAAAATCCTTGACAAGTGCAGAGTATGCTGCTACAACTAGGGCTAAGAGAGAGGGAACACGCAAGGGGAAACAGTTTGTACGCCAGCCTAAATCTATTGCTAAAAAGACTGCACGATTTCGCAGAGGCGGGTAATGACCCACGCGAGGTGCGTTTAGCGGATATAGAACCCGACATAGAACAGCGTGTATATTTGATTAAGAAAAAGTTATGGGAAATAAAGAATGTTAACAGCACTGATAGGACCGATAGCTAGTTTAGCTGGCACATGGTTGGAGGGTCACGTTGAAAAAGGCAAGGCTAAGACTGAGGCTGAAGTTGCTAAAAAGAAAGCTGAAGCGGTGGTTTATGAACGTAAAGCCAACGCTGAAATTGATTGGGACTTGGAAGCCATTAAAGGTAGCGCATCCTCGTGGAAAGATGAATGGCTTGTAATATTATTCAGTGTGCCTTTGATATTGGCTTTTATACCCGGCATGGAAGGTGTCGTGGCTAATGGTTTTGAACAGCTTAAATCCATGCCAGAGTGGTATCAGTACAGCCTTGGTGTTATTGTTGCTGCCAGCTTTGGTGTACGCAGTGCTACAAAATTCTTCGGTAAGAGGTAGTCCAGTTGCGGATGTGGAGTTTGCACGAGAGAACAACCGAAGAGCAAGCGAGGATAAATCGTGGCAGAAGTAACGATGGAAAGAATACTCAAGTGGAAGATACTGCCCCGCTTGATGATGTTTATGATGTCGCTATCGGCTTGGCGGGTAGTGGAGTGGTTTATGACTCTACCTTCCCCAAGCCCAGAACAGGCGGCTCTGGTTAGTGTAGTTACAGGTGCCATGACAGGTGCCTTTGCTGTATGGATGGGACACGAGAAATGAAATACGATAAAGACCTTCTGATGCAAAAGCTGGTTGCCCACGAGGGTATGCGTCTTGACGTATACAAAGATACGCTGGGCATCAATACTGTTGGCATCGGAAGAAATCTGGATGACCGGGGTATTACAAAGGATGAACTAGACTGGATGGACTATCCAAGCATTGAGTATGTTTATTCTGATGGCATCACAGAGGCAGATGCTATATACCTTGCACAGAATGACGTACAGATAGTCGAAGAGGAACTGGTTCGCGCACACCCTTGTGTCGAGGAGTTAGACGCTGTACGTCAGCTTGTACTTGTAGACATGGCATTTAATCTAGGTGTGCCACGTTTGTGCAAGTTTAAGAAGATGTGGGCGGCTATAGAGGCGAAAGACTTCCCCACCGCCGCAAAAGAAATGCTTGACAGCAGGTGGGCAAATCAGGTAAAATCACGTAGTACAAAACTTGCTCATGCCATGCATCACGGAGAATTTAATGGCTAGACAATTGACGGGCAAGCAACAAGCATTCTTGAATGTGCTTTTTGATGAGGCGGGTGGCAACATGGCCGTCGCTAAAAAACTTGCAGGTTATTCTGAAACAAGTTCGACAGCAGAAATTGTCAAGGGTTTGAAAGAAGAAATCCTTGAGGCCACACAAATGTACATGGCACAGAATGCACCAAAGGCTGCGGTGGCCATGACAGGTGCTTTGTACGACCCGACAGAACTTGGCATCCGTGACAAGATGTCTGCTGCTAAAGAACTGCTTGACCGTGTAGGTCTGGTGAAGACAGAGAAGATGCAGGTAGAGGCAAGTGGCGGCGTTATGCTTATGCCACCTAAAGCACCCGTAGAGGACGATGACTAGAAGCATAGGTCAGTGGAAACTGCCACAACCAACAGATATCAAAGAAGAGAACGAGTGGATACAAATTCCACGAATTGCGCGTACCGTACCCTTTGGGTACAAACTGAATGAAGAAGACCCCGACATTCTTGACCCTATACAAACAGAACTAGACTTGTTAGAGAAAGCCCGTAAGCACGTAAATCAGTATTCATACCGTGAAGTTGCAAACTGGCTGACTACAAATACAGGTAGATACATTTCACATGTAGGATTAAGGAAACGTCTACAACATGAGCGACAGCGTAAGAACACAGCTAAAAGCCTCCGCAAATGGGCAGAGTATGCGGAAACGGCAATCGCCAAAGCGAAGGAAATCGAAGAAGCAAGAACAGGCGCAAAAGCAAGCACCGCAAGTTGAGAATGTTTCATATGAAACATCTAACATAGAGGAACACGCTAATGTATTGTTCAAGCCCAATCCGGGTCCGCAGACAGAGTTTCTAGCTGCTAGTGAGCGAGAAGTTCTTTATGGCGGCTCTGCTGGTGGTGGTAAGTCTTACGCTATGTTGGCAGACCCTTTACGCTATATGGGTCATCCACAGTTTAGTGGACTACTTCTTCGCCACACAACTGAAGAACTAAGAGAACTTATATTTAAGTCTCAAGAGTTGTACCCAAAAATCTGGCCGGGGATAAAATGGTCAGAGAGAAAGATGCAGTGGACCGCGCCATCTGGCGCAAGGTTGTGGATGTCCTACCTAGATAGAGATGAGGATGTCTTGCGATATCAGGGTCTAGCATTTAGCTGGATAGGCTTTGACGAACTAACACAATGGTCCACACCATATGCATGGAACTACATGCGAAGTCGTCTCCGGTCCACTGCACCCGACCTACCCATCTTTATGAGGGCCACAACAAACCCCGGTGGCCGGGGGCATGGGTGGGTTAAGAAAATGTTTATTGACCCTGCACCGTATAATAGAGCGTTTGATGCGACAGACATTGAAACAGGAGAAGTTCTTCGATATCCCTATGGCCATAGCAAGGCAGGAAAATCTTTATTTAAGAGACGCTTTATCCCGGCAAGACTTTCTGATAACCCATACCTTGCGTCAGCGGGAGACTATGAAGCCATGCTCCTCTCGCTTCCTGAACAGCAAAGGCGGCAGCTTCTTGAAGGCGATTGGGACATCAAAGAGGGCGCGGCGTTTACTGAGTTTAATCGGGATGTGCATGTTGTGGAGCCTTTCCATATCCCTGCTAACTGGGTCAAGTTTCGTGCATGTGACTATGGTTACGGCAGTTATTCTGGTGTTCTTTGGTTTGCTGTTGCGCCTGATGAACAACTGGTCGTCTATAGAGAACTATACGTCAGTAAAGTCTTGGCCACAGACTTGGCAGATATGATATTGGACTTGGAAGCTGAAGATGGAAATATTAAGTATGGTGTTTTGGACAGTAGTCTTTGGCACAAGCGTGGCGATACTGGTCCTTCTCTTGCGGAGCAAATGATTGCAAAAGGGTGCCGCTGGCGTCCGTCTGACCGCAGTCGAGGAAGCAGAGTGTCAGGTAAGAACGAAATACATAGGCGTCTACAGATAGACGAATTTACAGAGGAACCAAGACTTGTATTCTTTGATAGCTGCACAAATGTCATCAGTCAGTTACCGTCCCTCCCCTTGGACAAGAAAAATCCAGAGGACGTTGACACAAAGTCTGAAGACCATCTGTACGACGCCCTCCGGTACGGTATTATGTCCAGACCCCGGTTCTCTATTTTTGACTACGACCCGCAGGGCCGACCAACGTCAAGTATGCCGGTAGCTGACGCAACCTTTGGATATTAAAGGAAAGTAACATGGATGAAGATGAAATTATGATGGAAGACGACGCTATTGCGTTGGAAGATACAGATGATGTAGTTGCAGCAGACGTAGATGTTACATCCATCATACCATTTATCATGGAGCGATATCAACGCGCCGAAGACTATCGTTATCAAGACGAGGAGCGTTGGATTAGGGCATACAGAAACTATCGTGGATTGTACGGCCCAGATGTACAATTTACAGAAGCTGAAAAGTCTCGCGTATTTATAAAGATTACCAAGACCAAAACACTGGCGGCGTATGGTCAGATTGTTGATGTGCTGTTTGCTAACAATAAATTCCCTCTTTCTATTGAACCCACAGAACTTCCAGAGGGTGTTGTAGAAGATGTACACTTTGACCCACAGGCACCGGAGACACCGGGTGGTGAGGCAAGTCCATACGGTTTTCCGGGTGATGGGCGTGACCTACCGCCGGGTGCCACCTCGCAAAGTCTGCTTGAGAAACTTGGTCCGCTAGAAGAAAAACTAGAGCCAGTTGAAGACAAATTAAAAGAAGGACCGTCACAAACACCTACTGCTGTCGAGTTTAGCCCTGCTATGATTGCGGCTAAAAAGATGGAAAAGAAAATTCACGACCAGCTTGAGGAGTCTGGTGCCAGCAAAAGTTTGCGTAGCAGTGCGTTTGAAATGGCACTGTTTGGCACAGGCATTATGAAAGGACCATTTGCCCTAGACAAAGAGTATCCTAATTGGGGCGACGACGGTGAGTATAGTCCAAAGTTTAAAACTGTGCCACATTCTGAACACGTTTCAGTGTGGAACTTTTACCCTGACCCAGATGCTAATAACATTGACGAGGCACAGTACGTTATTGAGCGGCACAAGATGTCACGCTCACAACTGCGTAATCTGAAGAAACGCCCATACTTCCGCGCACAGGTTATTGATGAATGTGTAGACAGGGGTGAAAACTACAATAAAAAGTATTGGGAAGATGACCTGTCTGACTACGCACCTGAACACGGCATCGAAAGATTTGAGGTTCTGGAGTATTGGGGTACGTGCGATATCGAAATGCTGATAGAGCAGGGCGTGGACATTCCTGAAGAACTCAAAGAGTTTGATGAACTGCAAGCAAACATTTGGGTATGCAACGGATTGCTTATTCGTATGGTCCTTAATCCATTTAAGCCAGCCAAGATTCCGTATGTAGCTGCCCCGTATGAACTGAACCCGTACAGTTTCTTTGGCGTGGGTATTGCAGAGAACATGGACGATACGCAAACGCTGATGAATGGCTTCATGCGTATGGCTGTGGACAACGCGGTGCTGTCAGGCAATTTGATTGTAGAGGTGGACGAAACCAATCTGGTGCCGGGACAAGACCTGTCACTGTATCCCGGCAAGGTGTTCCGTCGTCAGGGCGGCGCACCGGGACAAGCAATCTTTGGCACAAAGTTTCCCAACGTGTCACAGGAAAACATGATGCTGTTTGATAAGGCTCGTGTTCTCGCGGATGAGAGTACGGGTTTTCCATCATTTGCACATGGACAAACTGGTGTATCCGGCGTGGGCCGTACAGCCAGCGGCATCAGCATGTTGATGGGTGCAGCGGCAGGTAGTATCAAAACTGTTATTAAGAATGTAGATGACTATCTGCTACGTCCGCTGGGGGAGAACTTCTTCCGCTTCAATATGCAGTTTGACTTTGACCCGGAACTAAAGGGCGACCTTGAAGTCAAAGCACGTGGCACAGAAAGTCTGATGGCTAACGAGGTGCGCAGTCAGCGACTAATGCAGTTCTTGAATGTAGCCAGCAATCCGACACTTGCACCGTTTGCAAAGTTCCAATATATTATACGTGAGATTGCAAAGTCTCTCGACCTTGACCCCGACAAAGTTACTAACAACATGAGTGAAGCTGCTCTTCAAGCAGAGATGATGAAGCAGTTTCAGGCGACACAACCGCAACCACAGGCACCACAAGAAGCACCTCCGGGTTCTGGTGTGATGGATACCTCTGGTGCCGGTGGTGGTAATATAGGCGTAGGACAGGCTCCTGTGCCGGGTGAACAAGGATTTAGTGGACGTGGACAAGCAGCAAATACTCAGCCGCCTCAAGCCGCTGGTGGGGAACAACCGCCAGTGGGAGGCATTCAATAATTATCTTGACGAGGTAATTGAAACGCAACACCGTGCGTTAGAACAAGCAGAAGACAATGTAATGATGTATCGTGCGCAAGGTGCGATTGCAGTGTTACGCAGACTAAAGCAACTAAGGGATGAAGTAGTTGGTAACGACTGAAGCACAAATGCAGGCCATCCAAGAGGCAGAGGACATTGACGCTGGTGTGGATACCCGCACCAAAAAAGAAATGGTTGATGACCAGATGGCAGCATTTTCTGCTACTGCAAAAACCGCTGCTGAAGTGGCACCCGTTATAGGTGACGCTATTGCTGTATACGATTTGCCTAGTGACATGCGTCAAGCGTATGAGTTAGTGCAGCAAGGTTTTTCAGAAGGCGATATTAAAGACATTGGTCTGGGTGCAGGTCTTGCTGGGTTATCTGCTCTTGGTGTTGTACCTGTTCTTGGCACGGGTGCAAAGATTGCAAAGAAAGGTCTTCGTGCAACAATTGATGATGCACTTGTGCAAACAGGTGATTTATTCCGCACTGCATCGGGCATGGATGATACGGGTGGTTTAGTCACGGTTACTGATAGAAGTGTAAAAATAAGTAAGCCCCCAGCATCTGCAGACAAAGGCCCAACCACATTTAAATTTTTTGGTGGTGACAAAGGAATTAGCAGCGACCAAAAATATAAAGATTACGCTGCTTCTAAAAATAAAGCAAGCAAAAAATCTTTTGATAGTAAAACGGACGAAGAAGAATTTATCTTTAGAGATTCTAAAGGAACATATGTAGACCCAGCAGACAAAAAATTTAGATACGAAATAGGAACTGCAAATTTAAACTTTTCTGATGCTATCTCTGAAAGAATAGGAGACTCCGTAAGAGAGGGACCAATAGTGCAGCTATCTTTTGCGCAGCTACAAAATAAAAAGCGTAAGGCTGCGATAGATGCTGGATTGGATGCAGAGGATGGTATTGTTTTGTTACCTGACCTGTTTGAAAACCATGAAATATTTGACGAGTATCCGTTTTTAAGAAATGTTCAAGTTAAAAGAGCAGAAACAGATGACGCAGGACAAGCGTTGTATGATGGCGCATTTGACCCCGGAGCCGGTCTTTTTTCAAGACAGGCTATCCTTATAGATACTGTAAACAATGCAGATAATTTTAAATCTATTCTCGTGCATGAAATGCAACATGCAATTGATTTTTTTGAGGATAGACAATTTGGAGCAGACTTTAATCGTCTTCTCAAAGTTGAAATGGAGACTAGAGGTTTAGTAGATACGGTTGACGACAATACTATGGAGGGTTTAAATAAAGCCATACGCGCTTTTAACGAACTCGAAAAGGCAGAAAAAAAAGAAATACATTCTATAGTATCTAAAAAATATTCAATGGTGGCAGGAGAAGTTGATGCTAGGAATGTTGAATTTAGATTAAGAAATCCTAATTTGCAGTTTCAAGAATTACCTACAAAATTTACAGATGAAAAAGCACCGGAGGGAAAAGATGTTGAGGTGACAAAGATATATGAGGGTCTTGACCCTATTCAATCTACGTCTGTAAAAACACAGCAAGCCTTTGCAGAGCCGCTTGAGATAGGTGTAAGTGAGTTTAACGTAAAAAACTTAGACAATCCAAACATAATAAAAAATTACACTGTTGATGATTACAACGAAGCCATGAGGGCATCTAATGCAGGAAGCACGGCAGGTAGTAAGGCACAAAACAAAAAAATTAATGCTGCTGTAGAAGAAGGCACAGATGTATCTGTACGCCTTAATCTAAATTCTAAAATTGACCCTAGTGGACCAGATGCACCTTTTAACAGAATGCAAACTATACATCCTGTTAATCCAAACACTAAAAAACCTAACTACAACAAAGCCGACTCATACATGAACGCCGTTACGGTAGAAAATGGCGTGTTTGATGTAAATCAAACATCTCGTAGAAACATTGCCGAAACAGGAAAGAAAGTCCCTGCTGCATCTGTGCAGGGCAAGTTTACTTCAACCCGAAATGTTTTAGAAGAGGGTGGAGATGACATAATTGAAATCGGGATGAATCCGCAACGGCAGCATTTGTTTACAGACCTTTCTAATGGACAGGCTGTTAGAAGTTTTGATGTGGCCACTATAATTAGAGATAGGGTGTACGCAAAAGGCGTAAAGTATTGGAAGAAGGCAGATGCACCAACTCCTTTGCCTGCAAAGGGCGACACAGAGATAGACAATCAGGTGCGCTATAAATTTAAACAAGGTGGAGCAATACCTATGGATAGACAAATGGATATGTTTGACGACGGCGGTCTGATGGACGAGGGTGGCACTATAGACCCAATCTCTGGTAATGACGTGCCTTCTGGCTCTTTGCAAAAAGAGGTGCGAGATGATATTCCTGCACAACTTAGCGAGGGAGAGTTTGTATTTCCTGCAGATGTGGTTCGTTACATTGGTCTTGAAAAGCTAATGCAAATGCGTCAAGAAGCTAAGATGGCCCTTGCTATGATGGAACGCATGGGTCAGATGGGCAACAGCGAAGAAGCCACAATGTCTGATGACATTCCTTTTGAACTAAGTGACCTTGACATTACGGATGAACCAGAGTATAATGTAGGTGGTTTTGTTCCGGGTACACCGGGTCAACAACAGTTTGGCATATCAGGCTTTCAACAAGCACAGCAACCCACAACGGGTGTAGCAGCGCAGCCTATGCAAGCAGCATCTGCAGCTTTTGCACCACCGGCTCCGGTTCGTCCGCAACAAGCATTTGTGCCGACAATGACACAGCAGCCTACACCATTTACCACATTTATTGGACCGGGTGTGCCGCAGGTGGATTATGAGTTTGGTACATTTAAAAATGAAGCAGGTCAAACTATTCAGCTTAAAATTAAAAAAGGTAGTAAGGGTGAATTGTTACCGGGTGAAGTACTGCCAGAGGGCTATACATATGTAGACCCGGATGCAACAAAAACGGAAGAAGTAACGACCACACCGACTACGCCACAAACAACCAGTGTCAGAAATCAAGATGATACAGGCCGTGAAGATAGAGATGCCGCACGTCAAAAAGCCCTAGAGGACCAGTTTGGTAAGGGGGGTGCATCGGCTAGGTTAGGACTTAAAGATTTCTTTGGTGAGGGACAGGATTATATTTATGGTGTAAATTATTTGGAGGGTCTCGCGCCGGGTCTATTAGGTGCTGGACAAATCTTATCTGGTAATATTCCAGATGATGCAAAAATTATGTTAAAAAACGGTAAAGATGAAATTATTCTTACGGGTGCAGAATATAAAATCATGTCCGACGAGGTAAAAGCACCGGGAACAGACTACACAAAGACAAGACAAATTATTACTGGCGCACGTGAAAGAGAATCAAAAGAAGCACGTGAAGCAATTAAGTTTGGTGAAATTAGAGATGCTCAAGGCAACATACGTAGGGTATCTGGAGAAGAAGAACGAAGAGATACTGAAGAAAGGGCATCTAAGTTTACTGAATCATTAAAAGAAAATAATCTTGTTGTAGATAGTAAAACTGGTGCTATTAAAGCCAAGCCCGGAGCAACTACAGCAGAGCAAAAACAAGCAGAGCAAGCACTTGCTAACTACGTTGCGTCTATGGCAACAGATGACGATGAGGATGATGGACCTAGTGGTACTTCTTATTCGCTTGACAGTAGCGGTAGTTCATCTCCCGGCGGCACTGGCAGAGGCAGTGGGTTTGATTTTCAATCCGCGCCGCCTGAAGAGAGAGCGGGTGGACCTAGTAGTCGCACTGGAACAGATAGAGCATTTAGCGATGTAGGAAGATTTGGCAACAAAGGTATGCTTGTGACTCGTAAGAAACCCAAAGCCAAAAAGATGAAGCGTGGTGGACTAGCTTCTAAAAAATAATCCACATATGTTGGCTACCTAATCCCCCACCCCACGTGGCTACGGTTGGCCCCAACTTGGAGAAAGTAAAATGGCAGAAGCCGCAGAAATCATGGCTGAAGAAATGCAGCCTGAAAAGAAAGTTGCATTTGCAACACGCAAATACAGCAATGAAGATAAAAGAAAAGAAGAAGAAGAAGAACTTGAGCAGATGCTCAAAGAACAACGTGGTGAGGTAGAGGAAGCCACAGAGGAAGATGAAGAGCCTGCAAACGCAGAAGAAAAAACATTTAAGAAGCGTTACTCTGACCTTCGTAGACATCAACAAAAACAAGCTGAAGAGTTTAAGACAGAACTCGCAGAACTAAAACGTCAGCTTTCTGATGCTACTAAAAAGGAAATGAAGCTGCCTAAGTCTGACGAAGACATAGAAGAGTGGGCCAAAGAATATCCAGATGTAGCAGCCATCGTAGAAACAATTGCTATGAAAAAAGCAAGTGAGCAATCTAGCGCACTAGAAGAGCGTATCAAAGCAATTGATGAAATGCAATCGTCTGCTACCAAAGAAAAAGCCGAAGCAGAACTTATGCGGTTGCATCCAGACTTTGATGATATTCGTGATAGCGATGAGTTTCACGAGTGGGCAGAGTCGCAACCTAAGTGGGTACAGGATGCACTTTATGAAAACGACAACGACGCACGTTCTGCTGCTAGGGCGATTGACCTCTACAAAGTCGATATGGGTATTGGCAAAAAGAAACCCAAGTCGGATAAAGACGCAGCAAAGTCTGTGTCCGCAAAGAATAGTCGCAGTAAACCGCAAGAGAACGAGGAAGCATCCTACCTAAAAGAGTCAGATGTGCAACGTATGTCTGCTGTAGAATATGAAAAGCGTTCTGATGAAGTTATGGAAGCTATTCGTTCTGGCAAGTTTATCTATGACATGTCGGGTTCAGCCCGATAAAAAAAGTATTGACAAATGGTTATTTTTTAGTATAACTATAGTCAACAAAGGTGTAAGTGGGTTCGCTACCTGCTTACACTAATCCGCAAACGCTACCGTCTTATGGATTACCTGACGAGCATGGCCCGTTGAATATCTGGTCGGCCAACTAGATAGAATACGCACCCAAGTGAATCAGCCTCTGATTAGTCTGGTGAGTTTGCATCTGTAAAATGCTAAATAGGAGATAATATCATGGCATTCAAAACCGCTGCCGGGTATGGTAATCTTCCTAACGGTAATTTTTCGCCCGTAATTTACAGCAAACAGGTGCAGGTCGCTTTCCGCAAGGCCGCTGTTTGTGAAGCAATCACCAATAACGACTACTTTGGTGAGATTGCGCAAATGGGTGATTCCGTTCGGATTATCAAAGAACCCGAAATCACTGTAAAGGAGTACGCACGTGGTGCGCAAATTACTCCGCAAGACCTTGATGATGAGGACTTCACCCTCACCATTGATAAGGCAAACTACTATGCCTTTAAGGTTGACGATATTGAAGAGGCGCATTCGCACGTTAACTTCCAGAGCCTTGCCTCTGACCGTGCGGCTTACCGTCTTGCTGACCAGTTTGACCAAGAAGTTCTTGGTTACCTGTCAGGCTTTAAGCAGTCCGCTCTTAGCACTGCTGCTGGCACCGCTAACGATGTAGTAAGCGGCTCCAAGGCAGTAACGACTGCTGGTTCCGACGAACTTCTTACCAGCATGAAGCTGCGTAAGGATAGCTTCGGTAACATCACTACTTCGTCTGCTGGCGACCACTCAATTCCGCTTG
>VTLG01016901.1_pt1 | contig 15256 bp, 23 predicted proteins | sample 4694571 | NCBI WGS metagenome assembly VTLG01 (sample SAMN12604809, study PRJNA352737) | marine metagenome | biome: ENVO:00000447; feature: ENVO:00000209|ENVO:00000569|ENVO:01000036; material: ENVO:00002151; isolation source: viral sequences binned using virsorter ...
GAACACAGTGACGTAACTGAGGCTGTAATTGCAGAACTCGATAAGATGGCTGCAGCATATGATAGAATTGAAATGATTGAAAAATATTTTTCAAAAAATGATGAATAAGTCCTTTACAAAAACTTGTTTTTAATATATAATTACTATAATAATCAAAAATTAGACAGAGGAAAAAATGCAACAACAAGTTGACACAAGAGATTTTTTGTCCCAAACCAAGTTTTACGAAGGATATTCAAGATTTAAAGAAGATGATAATAGATATGAAACTTGGGATGAGGCTGTTGATCGTGTTATAAACATGCACGACAAAAACTATATTAACCATAATAACGAATTAGCCACGTACTTAGATGAAGCTCGTACCGCATATAAAGAACAACGTGTTCTTGGTGCTCAGCGTGCTTTACAGTTTGGTGGCGAACAACTTATGAAACACCAAATGAGAATGTATAATTGTACGTCATCATACGTAGATAGACCAGCATTCTTTGGAGAAGTGTTTTACATTTTATTGTGTGGAGCAGGTGCAGGATTTTCTGTACAGAAGCATCACATTAAAAAATTACCAAAAATTCAAAACAGAACAAAACAAGCGAAAGGTTATGTAGTTGAAGACTCAATTGAAGGTTGGGCTTCAGCTTTAGATGTATTAATGTCTTCTTTTTTCGTAGGTGGAGGTAAATATCCAGAATACGAAGGAAGAAGAGTTTACTTCGATTTATCACAAATAAGACCAAAGGGTGCTTATATATCAGGAGGATTTAAAGCACCAGGGCCAAATGGTTTACGTAGGTCTTTAGACAAGATAGAACATTTATTACAAGGTATTGTATTAGATTCCAAAGAGCCGTTACAGTTGAAACCTATTACAGCATATGATATCATAATGCATGCAGCAGATGCAGTATTATCTGGTGGTGTAAGAAGATCAGCAACTATTTGTTTATTTTCACCAGACGACGATGAAATGATGAATGCTAAAACTGGTAATTGGTTCATGGATAATCCACAAAGAGGTAGATCAAATAACTCTGCAGTTATTGTAAGAGATAAGACTACACCAGAGGAGTTTGGCAAGATAATGGAATCAGTCAAACAGTTTGGCGAACCAGGATTCGTCTTCGTTGAATCTACAGAACATACTACAAATCCATGTGTAGAGATTGGTATGTTTCCGCAGATTAATAAAAAGTCAGGTTGGCAAGGTTGTAACCTAACTGAAATTAACGGAGGCAAATGCAATACCGAGGAAGACTTTTATAAGGCATGCCGAGCAGCGTCTATCCTCGGTACCCTACAAGCAGGGTACACTGACTTCAAGTTTCTAACCGAAACATCAAAACTTATTTTTGATAGAGAGGCTTTACTTGGAGTTTCAATTACAGGATGGATGAATAATCCAGACATACTTTTTGACGAGAGAATCTTGCAGAAAGGTGCAGAGATTGTTAAAGAAGTAAATAGAGAAGTTGCAAAGATAATTAAAATTAATCCTGCAGCAAGAACTACATGTGTTAAGCCAAGTGGTAACGCATCTGTTTTACTTCAAACTGCTTCAGGTATTCACGCTGAACATTCAAACATGTACATAAGAAATGTACAGATGAATAAAGAATCAGAGATAACTCAAGCAATAATGAAGACTAATCCTTATATGGTTGAAGATTCTGTATGGTCTGCTGGTGGAACAGATGTAGTTGTATCTTTTCCAATACTACCAAAAAAAGGATCAATGTATAAAGATGATTTGTTAGGAATAAAACATTTAGAACTTGTAAAGAAAGCTCAAAAGTATTGGGTTGAGGCTGGCACTAATGAAGACCTGTGTGCTGATGTTGGTATAAGACATAACGTATCAAATACAATTATTGTCGATAATTGGGATGACGTTGAGAGATATGTTTTTGAAAATAGAAAGTCTTTTGCTGGTATATCATTCTTACCTATGACAGGTGACAAAGATTATAATCAAGCGCCTAACACAGCAGTTATTTCTGCAAAAGATATGGTTAAAAAATATGGAGATGCCGCAGTATTTGCTTCAGGTATGGTGGTCGATTCTTTAAAATGTTTTAGTAATTTATGGGATGCATGTTCAACTGCAAAAGGATTTGGTGAAGACATAAGTTTAGAAACTTCAGAAAATGCTTTAAAAAGAGATTGGATTAGAAGGTTTGGAAAATTTGCAGATAATTACCTAGATTCAGATACATCACTTGCAGAGCATTGTTTGAAGGATGCATATTTATTACATAAATGGAATAAGATACAATCAACACTTAAAACAGTTGATTGGAAAGAAGATATAAAAGAAAGAAAATATACAGATGTTGATACACTCGCTGCAGCCGCCTGTGCAGGTGGCGCCTGTGAAATCGATTTCTAAAGTCGTTTCACCTTGTATAAAAATTTGCACCTTACAAAATAATTTTTGTATAGGATGCGGACGTTCAACTCAAGAGATAGCAGAATGGTCAACAGCCACAGCTCGAAGAAAGAAACAGATACTTGAAAGATTACCAGATAGATTGCGAAGAATGTGATGAAACTTCATATGTGGCAGCGTATAAAGAACCTACTTACTGTCCAATCTGCGGAAGAAGAGCCGAAGCAGAAGAAGTTCAATCCATGGGTTAGAATAAATAGTGAGAACATGTCTGATAAAGAAAAAATGGATAAAGGTTTTAATGGTAAGACTTATAGTATAAATGGAATAGACGTAGACTTTTAATGGCAAAACCTAAATTTAAAAACCCTGTTGTTAACTGGATAGATTATAGACTCGGTCTTTTTTCTTTCTTGCATCACGAACTTACAGAATATCCTACACCAAAAAATTTAAATTACATGTGGAACTTTGGAAGTTTGGCAGGTATTACACTTGTGATAATGATTATCACAGGTATTGTTTTAAGCATGCACTATACAGCTCACGTTGATTATGCTTTTGATAGTGTCGAAAGAATAATGCGTGATGTTAATCATGGTTGGCTTATAAGATACATTCATATGAATGGTGCAAGTTTCTTTTTTATAGTAACATACATACATATCTTTCGAGGATTATATTACGGATCTTATAAAGCACCACGAGAATTGTTATGGATATTAGGCGTATTAATATTACTTCTTATGATGGCCACAGCTTTTATGGGTTATGTCTTACCGTGGGGTCAAATGAGTTTTTGGGGTGCTACAGTTATTACTAATTTGTTTAGTGCCATTCCTTTAGTAGGTGAGCAATTTGTTACTTGGTTATGGGGTGGCTTTAGTGTTGATCAAGCTCTTTTAAATAGATTCTTTAGTTTACATTTTGTTCTGCCATTCGTAATAGTAGGTGTTGTAATATTACATTTAGTTGCTTTGCATAAGTTTGGTTCTAATAATCCTATAGGTATTGACATCAAGGGTAAGCAAGATACGATTCCGTTTCACCCTTATTATACCATAAAAGACTTATTTGGACTTGCTGTATTTTTAACTTTATTCTCAGCTGCAGTATTCTTTTTTCCTAACTTTATGGGACATCCTGATAATTACATACCAGCTAATCCAATGGTTACTCCTCCACATATTGTACCTGAATGGTATTTCCTACCTTTCTATGCTATATTAAGAGCAGTGCCTGATAAACTTGGTGGTGTATTAGCAATGTTTGGTGCCATAGTAGTTCTATTTGTTTTACCTTGGTTAGACAGACAACCGATAAGAAGTTCTAACTTTAGACCACTATATAAAATGTTTTTCTGGATATTATTTGCAGACTGTATCTTACTTGGCTATCTTGGTGCGATGCCAGCAGAAGGTTGGTACGTTATAGCAAGTAGAATAGCAACTGGATATTATTTCTTTCATTTCTTAATATTGCTACCATTACTTCCTAAGTTCGAACCAACAAGACGCTTACCGGTCAGTATAGGTTCTCCAATATTTGAGGCAAGCAGTCCTCTTGTTCTAAAAGGTGCCATGAATAAAAAAGAATAAATAACTACATGTGGTACTATAATAATGAACTTTTTGAGTTAACACCAGAGGAGTATCAAGGTTTTGTATATCAAATCACCGAACTTCATACCAACAAAAAATATATTGGAAAGAAGAATTTCTGGAAACCTAAAATATTACCCATCAATAAAACACGTAAAAGAAGAGTACGAACGCGTGTCGAATCTGACTGGAAAACCTATTTTAGCAGTTCATCACAGATACAAAAACTTGTGGAAGAATCAGGCGAAGAGAAATTTAAAAGGGAAATACTAAAGCTTTGTAAGACAAAAGGTGAGATGTCTTACTATGAAGCAAAACTCCAATTTGAAAACAATGTCTTGTTTAGAGATGATTACTATAACGAGTTTATAGGTTGTAGGGTTCATTCCAAACATTTAACATGTTAATCACTTTTTTGTGTACATTTACCAAAAAGTATGGTAGAATATAAGTATAATAAAAATTTAGGAGTTGAAATGTACAATTATAATAAAATTATTGATCAATTGGAATCAATGACACCTCAACACAAAGTTGAGTTTGTCGAAAGACTTTGCGAAAGAAATGAAAGTCTTGCCTTCACAATCTGTAACTCCATCGAAGTAACAATGATGGACAAGTTCTACTTAAACAACGAAAAGAAAGTACAGGAGGCAATATGTCAAAAAAGTCTAACGTAATAAATTTTAAAAAAGCAGTCGCTAAAAAATTTAATAAAGAAAATGAAATAGTCTTTACCATAGAAGGTGATGAGTATCAGCTTGGTGAAATGGTTCATCAGGCTCATAATGATAATGGTATGGAGTTTGTTTTTAAATTGGAAGAATATGATGATGACGAACCAGATGGAACTATCCACTGAAGTGGATTTATTAAAAAAGCAGTTAGCAGAAGAAACTAAAGAAAAGTACGCTCTTTATAAACGTATCAAAGAGCTTAATGAGGAGATTAGTTTCTTAAAGAATAAGAGTCCAGAATTATCAAGTAATTCTGGACCTGACTATATTCAAAGGTACAGAACATGACCTTTGTAGAGATACAAGAATGGGCACCACTATTCTTTCAACTCCTCTTCTTCGCAGTAGCTGGTGCTATTCTTGTTGGAACGGTTGTCGCGATAGTAGGATTTATGCTTAGATTCTCTATTGCGATAATTATTTCAATTATTTTGATTTTTTTCCTTTACAATCACGATAAAATGTGGTAGAATATAACTATAATAAAAAAAGGACTATATTATGACAATGCACTTAATGCCAGTATATTACAACAATAACAACAGTAAAAAGCGTAAAACCTTTCGTAAAGCCGGTTGGCAAAAAGGTCAAGCCGAGCATGATGCATGGCTTATGAAGCGTGGCGTACATCCATCACAACTTAAAAATAAAATTAAAAATTCAGGTAATAAGGCTCCTAATTACAAGGAGCATTCACGAGCTCTACCAACAAGTGACTATACAGGTCCTATTGTTGGTAAGTCCAAATCAAATACGTACACAGGTTCTTTTATTACAGGTATCGCAACCATGCACAAGTCAAACATGGTTCCTGTAAATAAGAACACAAAAGGTGCTGATTATGCGACAATGCGTAGAAACTAATTAACATGTTATGTTTATTTTTTAAAAAAAGTGAAAAAAACAGTGTACATTTACTAAAAAGTATGGTAGAATATAAGTATATAATAAAAAAGGGAGTTGATTTTATGTATTATACTATTTTAACAGCAATCGATAACTACGGCGGTAAGTCATTTTTCAACGGCTCAGCAAAAACTGAGTCAAAGTCTGTAGAGCGTGCTATCGAGCAGTTTACTATTCACAAGTTAGATGATGATGATTCAGTTCATTCAATCCGCACTTGGAATAATATCAAGGACGTATCATTAAAAGCGGTACGCACATAATGAAAAATCCTATCGCAAAATATTTAATGTGTGCTTATGCATATTATGAGTTAGATAAGCCACTAATAGAAGATTTTGAATTTGATGCATTAGCAAAAGAAATCTTAGATAACTGGGATAACATTCAGCATATGCACAAATACTTGTTAACAAAGGATATGTTAGTAGCAGGTACTTACTTAGGTGAGTACCCTAACATGGTCAAAGGCGCAGTCGGTAATTATATGAGGGAGAATAATTTATGAGTTTGACAGCATTAAAAGGTAAAAAAATTAAAAAGAAACTTAGAGTAAGAACTCGCACAGGTTTGGCTGGTGTGCCAACCAATAAGGGTTTTAGTTTCTTAAAAAACTATTTTCACATGGAAGTTGATAGAAAAGATTGTATCAATCAAGTTAAAACATGGGTCAAGAAAAATCATGGTCCATACGCAAAATATATCTTATCACATCCAGAATATAAGTTTGCAATGACACATGATGCAGCCACTGCTTTTTGGTACAATAACGATATTCATAAAGAATATGGCGAAGGTCTTGATAATCAAAAAGCATGTGAATTTTTGGAACACTTAATGGACAAGACAATACTTATGATTGAGTCAGGTAAAGAACTCTATAATAATAGAAAAGAAGAAACAAAGGTTGTATCAATATCACCTACTGTAAAGTTATTAAGAAAGATTAATAATACTATAATGCAAGACTTATTGTTCTTAGAAGATGCTTGGATGAATGGTAAAGAAGCTGTAATTAATTTATATGATAGATACAAGTTTCATGGATTAACGGGTGCTGCGGTAGGTCCTGTTAAAATTACGGTTGAGGGCTGGTTGTTAGATTATGAAGATGCATTTTATAAAAGATGCGATCAAGCTGTTGAAGGTTACTCCCACCTCAGTAAATCAGAGCTCAACCGTAGAATTAAAGTTTGTAAAGAAATGCTTTCTGATTTAGATAAAATAAAGTCTGCAAGTAAAGCATCTCGTAACGTTAAAGTTAAAGGTTCAGTAGCAATTGATAAACAAGTATCTAAAGTTCAGTATAAGAATGAAGATACTAACTTTAAAATTAAATCAATCAATCCAATACAAGTACCAAACAAATTAAGATTATATACTTTTAATTGTAAGTACAAAGTTGTTACTGAATACGTAACCAGTAGTCCAAATGGATTTATGATATCAGGTTCAACAATAAAGAACTTCGATAAAGAAATAAGTAGGTCAGTTACATTACGTAAGCCTGATGATTACTTACCAATGTTCTTATCAAAGACACCAAAACAAATTGATGAGGCGTGGAAAGATATAACTACAAAAACATTTGCACCAAACGGTCGTATCAATAAAGATACAATATTATTAAGAGTGTTAGATAAATGAGTAAGATTGAAGAACAATTTCTAACAAGAGCCAAATTCACCAAGCTTATCGAAAGTACGGTTGCAGAAAAGAAGATGCCATATATGGATGCTATTTTGCAATTATGTGATAAGAACGATATTGATATTGAAGATATTAAAAAGTTTATATCACCAATAATTAAAGATAAGCTTGAAGCAGAAGCGATGAATTTAAATTATTTACCGAAAAAAAATTCTCTCGACGATGCTTTATTTGAATAACCCGTATATATATTATAGGTACCTTGTAAGCTAGTGAATGGTTGCCGGGGTACTAATATATACAAACATACTACAGTTAATATTTCAGTTAATAAGGAGACAATACTATGTCATTTGAAACATTAAAACGCAATCGCGGAAGTAACATCAATAAAATCATTCAAGCAGCAGAGGCTACATCAAGTGGTGAACAAAAATCCTACGTCGATGAAAGGATTTGGAAACCTACAGTTGATAAAGCTGGTAACGGTTATGCTGTCATTAGATTCTTACCAGGTAAAGATGGTGAGATTCCTTTTGTCAGATATTGGGATCATGGCTTCAAAGGTCCAACCGGCTTATGGTATATTGAAAACTCTCTAACGTCTATTGGTCAACCTGATCCAGTTGGCGAGTTAAACTCTAGGCTTTGGAATTCAGGTATCGAATCTGATAAAGAAAAAGCAAGAAGCCAAAAAAGAAGGTTACATTATGTAACTAACATTATGGTTGTAAGTGATCCTTCAGCACCTCAGAATGAAGGTAAAGTATTCTTATATAAGTTCGGTAAAAAAATCTTCGATAAGATTTACGATCTTATGAATCCATCATTTGCAGATGAGCAACCTATCGATCCATTTGATTTCTGGGAAGGCGCAAATTTTAAACTTAAGATAAGAAACGTAGAAGGTTATAGAAACTACGATAAGTCTGAGTTTGCTGCGGCTACTGCATTTCAAGATGGTGATGAGGCTAAGTTAGAAAGTGCTTATAATCAATTACACGATCTAACCGAGTTTACTAATCCTAAGAACTATAAGACATACGACGAACTTAAGGCTAAGTTAATGAGAGTTCTTGGTGAAGAAATGAACGTAGGTGCTTATACGGTAAAAGAAGAAAATAAGATTAATGAGCCAGTTGAATCTGTCGCTCCAGTGACTGCCGAAGAAGTTGATACTTCTGAAGAAGACACAATGTCTTATTTTGCAAAGCTTGCCAAAGAAGACGCTTAAGGCGAAAAACAATCTTGTAAGTCATTATTGAACTTATTAGTAATGATAGGAGCACTGTTATTTACATTAGTGCTCCTTACACTATTATCAATAACAGTATTTTGATTACCAGCAGTAGCACCTCTTCTTCTTGTATTTCGAGTACTAGTTATCTGTGGTGGTTCACTTTGTAAAGTATTATTTCTACCAAGTATAGTGTTTACTTTACCAACCTGTGCCACTAGCTGATCAGTCTTAAGATTAGGATCAAGTAATCCTCCACTACCTTCTTTACCAAAAGTTATCTTTCCTAATTCATTATCAAATCCAGCAAACGATAAAGCACTACCAATAGCTTGCTTTATTCTGTTTCCAAACCCTGTCATTTGATAAGTACCGCCATTTGCCATAACATTTAAAAGTTTTCTTGTTTCAGATAATGTTATAGCTAAACTTGAAAACGATTTTGAAAATTCATCAATGTTAAATCCACCGGCTACCTTGTTAAAAGTTACCATGAATTTAGAAAGTGCACTACCTATTGTTCCTAGTTTTTGTCCGAGATTATCTGGTAATTCTTGTAACGGCTTCATAGAATCAACCATGTCTCTTATCATATTTTTTCTTGTAGTCTTTTGGTCTTTAAAATCAGTACCAAATAAAAAATTCATTACTTTCTTAGCACCATCTACAAGACCATCAATAAGTTGAACACCACCAGTTCCAACCATTGCTGCAAATAAAGCAGGTCCTATACCAGCTATCGCACCTATTTTTTTAAGTAATCCTTCACCTTCAATTTGATTTAAAGATGCTAAACCTTCTGCAATATTAGTAACTAAAACTTTAAACGCGCTACCGTCTACTCCAAGTACTGCTCCAAGTTTAGAAAAACCTGCTAAAGCGGTAATAAAACCTCCAATACCTAATCCTATTGCAGCTAAACCTACACTAGCAGCTGCGGCACCACCAGGAAAAAGAGATATTAGTGCACCACCAGCCATGGCTGCGCCAAGAGCCAAGAACGACTTGGTACTAAAAGCATCTAAACCTCCAGCTATATTTTGTAAAAGTTTTTTTAAATTTGCTCCGCCATCACCGTCCATCATTTGTATCAACTTATCTGAACCTGCTAAAGCTGTAAAGAAACCTGCAAGACCTATACCAACCGCAGCCAATCCTTTCATTGTTTTACCTGGAAATAAAACACCTGCAGCTAAAACTGTTCCAAGAGCTATAAAGGCTTTAGTACTGAACGAACTTAAACCTTCTGATAAATTTATTAATAAATTTTTTATACCTTCACCGGCATCACCCTTTGCAAATTTTTGTATTAAAGCTTCAGCTCCACCTAAACCTAAAAAGAAGGCGCCTAACCCAACACCTGCCGGACCTAAAGCTGCTAAAAGTTTTACTGCACCCATAGTTATACCGCCAGCAATTAAACCAAGTGATCCTAAAAATCCAAGATTTCTTAATGAACCTAGACCACTAAGTAAACCTCCGCCAGACTTTTGAGCTCTTGGACTACCACTTGCTCTACTAGTTTGATCTGCTGCTTTGCCTTTACCGCTTTCACGTTTATCCTCAAGACTAGTTCTTTTTAAATCAGCAAAGAACTTACCAAACATATTTTCAAGACCAGCGATACCTTCGTTAATATCAACGTTAGTTTGATTATTTTGCCTTAATTGTTCAATAACATCACCAAGTGTTGAATATGCTCTAGCCATTTTAACCTCTTTGTGCTTCGTTCATTTTCATCTCTTCTTCTTTAATATGTTCTACTAACATATCTACGTATACGTCTCTTTCCCATGGTATCAATCCGTCTATCTCACCTAATGAATACTTATGATGTTGCATTAAATCAAAATTTGTTTTATAATGGTTATGCAACGATGTATGAGATAGACTAATTATAAAAAACTTTGCAGGCCCTCCATCAATACACTATTATCAGTAGCGCATTTTATACATTTAAAATTTGCAGTATGACTGAGCTTTGGAATAGTTTCAAGATAGTCTTTTACTTTTTGAAACTGAGCTTGTGTCATTGATTCTAAAAACTCTTGAAACTCAGTGCTATCAACTTCTCTCATATCTATTCTTTCATTTTCTGTCATAACAGAAACAACAGCTTCCTTTATTATAGAAAATATTTGTTCTGTTGGCGTGCCTTTTGTAAGTGTATCACTATTAGCTAAAGCTAAATAAGAAGGATGTTGCATCTCTATCGATATATTATCTGTTATTTCAATAACATTCGGTGCATGCTTTACTTCCATCTTAATATCATTTAAGTTAATAGTAACTTCATTTTCTTCTTGACATGAAGTACACTTAAATAATAACTTTGCTGTTTCACCTACAGATTTACTTCTTATTTGCAAAAACAAATATTCAATGTCGTATGAAGTAAGTTTAGTAGAGTCAACATCCGTCATTATACAGGATTTTACAGTATCTAATACTGAAGTTGCTATTTGCTTAGGATCTTGTGATTCAACAGCAATAAGCATTATTTTTTCTTCTTTAACCAAAAATGGTCTAACTTTAATTTCCTTCTTACTTGAAGGAATAGTTAAATCATATTTTGGTACATTATTAAGTTTAGGTAACAAACTCATTCATTCACTCCTTATAATACATCAATTCCACCAAGTGGTGTATCAATATCCATGTTAATAAAACCTTGCGTATTTGTAGCTCTTCTCCAGTTAGTATACGCAAACGTAACTGTTAATTGTACTAATCCATCTAATTCGTTATTTAATTCAATAGCACTTGTACCTACAGGAAAGGCATCTAATAATTCAACTGAATAAACACTTCCTCCACCTAATCCTAATCCAAATCTTATTGGACCTACTTGTCTACTAAATCCTTTTAATGGTTGCCTTAATTGATGTATAGTAATACTTTTAGCGTAAGTGCTTTTATAATTACTTGTAAAAGCGTTACTTCCATCCTCTGGTATTGCGCTGTTTCTCCAAGCATCAAAATATTCTTTTACACCATAATCATTCATCAAGTAAAATGTCATGCTTACATCGTCAACAGCATAACCGTAAGCAATCTTTTGAAACTCCATACCAATTCTACGTTCACTAGTTAATGTAACTTTAGCTGGTAAAGTTGTGTTAGAACAAAGTATGTTAAGTTCTCTACCTGATGCGCCACCACCACCGATATTTAATAAACCTAAAACACTTCCAAGTATTCCACCACTTCCACCAAAACTCGTTGGAAAAGTTACTAAAAAACGATTTGGTCTTGCAAAACCTAACTTGGTATTTGCCAATGCTTTTAATTCATCTACACTACTAGCCATTAGCTATCCTTCTTGATTCAGAATATACTCTATTTGCGCTTTGTTTTTGCCATCTTGCTATTGGCAAGAATGTTGCAATCTCCCATTCTGGTGATGCAACTTCAGCAAATCTTGATTTAACATGTTCTAGTAAGTAATGTTTTATACAAGGTTTAAAATATCTATATCTTGCTGCGCCTTTAAGTAAATTATATGTTAATCTAAATCGCGTACTCTCATCATACTTATCGTTGTTTGTTGTTTCTAATAAACTATCTAAAAACTTTGCTCTTAGTACAGGTGGTAAATAATGTAGGTTTAATCCTCTAAAACCACCTTTTGCTGGTTCAACTGGTATTACTAATGGAAACGTATCATAATAGGGTAACTTATCTTTTAACTTTGGATCATAGGTAAACATTATCATTGAACCATATCTTTGTGTATTTGTTTCTTTTACTTCTGGATTTCTTATAAGTTGTGAACGATTAACTCTAGTTAACTGTTGAACTTTTTTACGAAACCATTCTCTTGATTCTCTTGTTCTAGGTGTGATACCTTTTCTAAAAGCTTCTAGTTCAAGTTTTTGAAATAAATTACTCATGTTTCTATTTATAACTTTTTCTTACGTTTTCTTTTACGAAATGGCTTTAATGGTGTATACTTTTTAAGTTTACCTGGTACAGGTTTTGACAAAAGTTTCATTTCTTGTAATGTTTTTTCTGTCCATACTTGAAACTCCCAACCTCTATCTTTTGCATATTCGTTTGCTGCTTCCCATTTATTCATATTCTTAATATAATTTAAACCTTCAGCAATATATTGTTTGGTTCTTTTTTGTCCTGTAGGTGGCATTGTTTCTTTTTCAGGTTTTATTTCAACTAAAAGTGTTTTATCTTCATAAATTATTTTTACGTCAACATAATATCTGTGGTATTTTTTATCGACTTCATAGTAATATGGAATAATAACTTCTTCTGAACTCCAATATTTAACTGACGGATTGTTATCACACCAACCGAATACAGAACGTTCCCAAAGAGACCTATAAATAACGTTATTAAAGTCACCTTTGTATTTTGTTTTATTTTTAACTATGTAACGACCTGAATAAACCATATAAATAACCAATAATACTTTAATATATGTATAAGGAATTATAATGTCAATATTCGATAAAGCCGGTCCGCTTGGTGAAAAAATAAGAGGGCAATCTAACGACATATTTAAAAATTTAGAAAATGCAGCTCCTCAACTAGAAGATTTAGCTGCAAGAGGAACTTCACTTATAAAGTCAATTTTTGGTCTTGGCGGAGGTTCTGGAGAAAGTTTAAACTATCCATTAGACGTTGAAGGTAATCCTGCTTATAACGCTACAGTTTCATTTCAAGTTGTTGAATTTAGATCCGCAGTTCCTGGAAAATCACAAAAAAGTCATTTAAAACAAGTTGATGATAATCTTATTGCACAATTAAAAGCTCAAGATGCTGCTCAAAATAAGGCAGCAGGCGTAGGACAAGTAGATGATTTTAGAGAATTTAATCCAGGGTTTCAAACAACAGACGATACTGAAGCCGCCAATCGAGGAATAGGTGCTCGACCGATAGTAAATGTTGATGATACTGCAACAAGAAGCGTTACTGTTGGTACTACTGCTGTTTCAAACGATGCACAAAGTTCACTAGCAGGTGCAAAGAAAGACAGTAAAGCAGAAGCAGCACAACTTAAAAAAGTAAGTAATACAACTTCGCCATTAGGTTTTTTTCCAAAACAAGGCACTCCAAATATTCGAATGTTTTTTCCAAATGGATTTAATTTTGCTGATGGTGTTGGTTATCAAGCAAGTCCGTTAGGAATAGCAGGTGCTGCAGCAGAAAGTGCTGCGAATGCTGCAGGTGGTGCTGCTGCAGGTGGTGGTACAGACGGTGGGATAACTGCGTTAGGAGCTTTTGCCACAGGTCTACTTGACGACGCAAAGGCAGCAGTTAAAGTAATAGCAGAACAAGATCTCGATATTGGTCCTGCAGGTGTAGAAGCTGTAAGATTTGCTGCTACAAGAGCTGCTGCAAGAAGTAACACTGCTCAACCGATAGTAAGTAATATTACTAAAATGACTGTTAATCCTAATATAAGAACTTTATTCAACGGTGTTAATGTAAGAGAATTTACATTTCAATTTAAGATGATTGCAACATCTCCACAAGAAGGACGAGTAATACAAGACATTATTAAACTTTTTAGAACAGAGTTATATCCACAAGCTTTTAATGTTCCAATCGGTAAATCAAACGTGGAAGCTAAACTTGGTTTTAACTTTCCAAATGCATTTAAGATAAGATTTAATTTTAAAGGAGTAGAAAATCAAAATCTACCTAAGTTAAAAGAGTGTTATCTTAGAACAATGAGTCACACTATAAATCCTACTGGCGGTGGATTTAAAGTTGATGGTAAACCAAACGAGATTGATATGACACTAAGTTTTGTAGAAAATCAAACTCTTGATAAAGATGATATTAAGGCAGGTTTCTAATGTTATATTTTAACGAATTTTCAGATGTTACGTATAGGTTCGGAGACGAAGTCGATCCAACAGTTTTTCAAGATATATCAATATTTGCAGAAGTTGTAGATCAAGTAAAAAATGATATAACTTTTTTAAATTCATTTACGATACAAGAAGGTTTTAGACCTGATCAAGTTTCACAAATATTATATGACACTCCACTTCATTACTGGACTTTTTATCTAATTAACGATAATATAAGAGAACAAGGTTGGCCTTTAATAAGAAATGAATTTGAAGAATATATAAAGAAAGCATTTCCAAACACAACACTTACAACAAGAGATAGTGCTTTAGTAACAAAGTTTAAGGTTGGTCAGACTGTTACAGGAAATTCATCTGGTGTAACTGGTAAAATTATAAAAAGAAATATTGATTTAGGACAATTAATTATTGAAGGAATAGTTGATTTTAGAAAAGCAGGTGAAACTATAAGTTCAACTAACTCGTCAGGCGATGTTGAATCAATGATTGTTGTTTCAAGTACCAAAGAGTTTCAATCAGCAAGTCATTATGTAGATGGAAATAATGAAATAGTTGACATAGACTTTACTGTTGGCCCTGGTGCTTTACTAACTGAAAAAACTCATGAAGACGTATATTTTGCTGTTAATGAAAGTTTACGAGATATTGCTGTGATAAGACCAGAACTAGTAAGCACACTATCAAGCGGTTTTAAACAAGCCATAAGAGGTTAATATGTCTTTTGGCACTGAAAGAACCACTGATTATCATCTTACCGAAGCTATAATAACTTCCGATCGAACAATAACAGGTATCGATATTTTCAAGAATGTTAATTCAATGAAAATATTTGAGCACATTGAGAAACCATATTTAACTATGGTTTTATCTTTTGCTGATGAAGAAAATGTAGTTCAAGA
>VTLG01009001.1_pt1 | contig 15254 bp, 7 predicted proteins | sample 4694571 | NCBI WGS metagenome assembly VTLG01 (sample SAMN12604809, study PRJNA352737) | marine metagenome | biome: ENVO:00000447; feature: ENVO:00000209|ENVO:00000569|ENVO:01000036; material: ENVO:00002151; isolation source: viral sequences binned using virsorter ...
TTGTTCTATAACATTAAACTTTCCACTAGATAAAACAGCATCACTTAATTTCTTAGGAGTGTAGTGAATCGATACTTGATCCATTGAGTAGAAGTCATGAAAAATATGATCTTTCTTTGTACCCCAATTCTTATATAGAACCCCTGTTTTTAATGTTGCTCCAATAGGATTATTAAACCAATTAAAATCTAAACAAGTAGAAATTAACCCTGTTACAGGGATTGTTGTTCCTTGTCCAACTCTTTCTATTGGGTGGTGTTCAGAGTCATGATATAAATCAATTTCTAAATCTGGTTCGTATAGCCTCCAATGAAGTGCTGAAACGCAACCAGCATTACCAGCACCAATAACTGCTAGTTTATTTACCAATGTTAACGTCGTGTTGTTTTAAATGATCTATATAAAATTGTGCCATTTTTTCACTTTGGGTATTATCAGGAGCGTCTGATAATTCAAGAGTGTGTTTTTTATTATTTGAGTCTGTGTATTCTAATTTAGCCATAATTTTTTAATAATTAATTCATTTTAAACGTCTGCACAAGCACTGGGGAAGGTTCTTGTATCACCCGGCCATATAATCCTTACAGCACCGTTAGCAGCTACGGGAAAAGCCTCTGAACAACTTCGACCACTTGAAGGTCCACCTCTACCGCCACCATAGCTTCTACCATTTATATTGTAATTTTGACATTTGGTCTCACCTCCCGTATTATTACAGCCACCATTACCTTGTCCGTCACCACCTTGGCCACCAACAGCAGTATTAGTTCCACCTAGACCGCCAGTTGAGGAAACTGTAGTTCCAATTAAACCAGAACCACCGCCACCGCCACCGCCGTTACAACCGCCTACGTTACTACTATGACCACCAGCACCACCACCGTCACTACCAGCTGGAGCATCATTCCCAGCAGCACCTTGAGCAGCATCAGCACCATCTCCATTATATCCACCTGCTCCTCCTCCTCCTGCGCCCCAACGCCAGCCACCCCAATAGGAGACTACTCCGCCAGCACCACCATCTCCGCCACCATCTCTTTCACTACCTGAACTAGCTCCTCCAGTCATACCATAAGCACCACCAGCTCTAAGAGTACTAAGATCAATAAACCATGAAGATCCAGAGGTGTTTCCACTACCCTGTTGTCCAGCTAATCCGACTTGAAGAGATATTGAAGCACCGGGTGTTACGGTGATGTTATTACCGTAAGCTAGAGCACCACCACCGCCACCGTTTTGGCTGGCATCATCACTTCCTGCACCTATACAAACCACGCTAACTGACGTGACTCCGTTAGGAACGGTCCAACTATTACTTCCAGTTGATGTGAACACAACTTGTCCGGGTGGCTCAGGGGGAACACCGCCGCCACCTAATAACATTTGTTGTATAGGCATTAAGTTAACCCCGCACCTGAGATGTAAGCAGTATCAGCTGCTGTGAAAAGCAATGTAGCCATTCCTCTAGTACCAAGCGTGCGGTTAGCATTAGTTCCGTCTGCAGCATTGTACATGTTTGTACCCTTAGTGATGGTTAAATTACCAGCCGTATTATTCACGATAGTTATAGCTTGACCTGCTGAGAAAACGCTGTCAGGAACTGTAATATTTCCACTAGCTAAGATATGCTTTCCTGCGTCTCCTGCAACCAAGGTATAAGCCCCTGCTTGAGTGTTTTGAACAATCGTTCTTAACTCACCTGTACTATCGGTAACTGATCCAGTAACGGTTACTCCCGCCGCTGTCGTGGTTAATCTGACATTACCCGAATTGTATAAATAAAGAGCACCTGCAGCCGTTCTATAAATGTCATAGTGATTTGTGGTTCCATTATTTGAACCTATCGACCAATCTAAATATTCTGCATTTCCATAATGTGTGAACCGTGCGTCTCCATCATCTTGAACATAAAATCTAAAACCAGTAGCGAGATTATTGTGATATGTCTCATTACCTATTCGACCATACCAAACATTATCATCATCCCCAGAAATATTAATTACTGGTCCTGTACTTCCGTCATCTGTAAATGAAGCTGAACCAGCGGAAATTGTTCCTGTTACTGTTGCTCCGTCCGAGGTAGTTTCTATTTTTTTAGTACCGTCGTGATACAGCTCTACAGCGGCATCATTTTTAAATATTGCAGATTCTTTTGTTCCATATTTTATATGAATATCCCCAGAATCTGAAGTTTTATCAATAATAAAATCAGCAGTTGAAGTATGTTTTACATAGGTTATGCCGGGTACACCTGTTAAATGATAAACCTCTAAATCTAAATCATTACCAAATCTAGCGTAAATATTATCGTTAAACGCAATACTTCCTGTAAATGTACCACCAGTTTTAGGCATTAAATCACTGACAGCTGTTATACCGCCTTGCCAAGCACTACCGTTATAAACTTGTAATTCATTAGAAGATGTATTGAAATACAAGTCACCAGCAGCTAGTGAGTTACTACCACCATCAGTAGAAGGAGCTGAAGAAGCTATTTGATATAAATCATTAAAATTATTAACGTTAGTTATGTTACTTGCAACTGTATTAACATTTGCTATCGAACCTCCAACGTTAGTAACATTAGTATTGTTATTAGCAACAGTTGTTACGTTAGCTGAAATACCAGCGACTGTAGTTACATTTGCAGAGATACCAGCAACTGTAGTTATATTCCCTGCGATACCTGCAACTGTTGTAACTTCAGTTGCTTTAGGTGTTAATCTATGGAATGTATATTCATTTAATGTAGTAGTTGTTTCTACTAACATTCCAAAACCAGCTGCATAAGTAGTGTTTTGTGTTAAACCAGTTATGTTAACAGCCGTACCACCTACTGTTTGAGCAATACTATTATTACTTGTTACACCGCTTCCTGTAACTATATTTTCAGAAAGTGCTTTAATACTAACAATAGTACCAGTACCATTATTTACATCAGGGTTAGCGTTTGGGAAATGGTTTTCACTTGCTATTGCAACAAAACCACCTACATCATCAACAAGATCAATAATTCTATCATTAATAGCAGCAGTTGTAGCTATTGTTGTATCATTATCAGGAAAGGCATCACCATCTTTAATAGTATCCCCTGTGCTTACATTAAAGTATCTAGCATCAGAAGCTGAAGTAGTGAAAAATGTAGAATCATCAACACTATGTGCAGCTTGTTCAGAGTTAGTTACAGTAGCCGCTGCTGCTAAAGCTGTAGCTGTAGCTGCATTACCTGTACAAGACCCAGATGAGCCAGATGTATTACCAGTGACATTACCTACAAATGAAGTAGCAGTTAAAGCACCTGTTGAAGGATTATAAGTAAAACCACTGTCAGTCTCAGCACCTTGAGCACCTGAAACACCATCTACAAATACAGGATAAACTGTTTCATCGGCAGTATTGTTTGCAGTTGTAGTGAAGGTAACAGCATTACCACTAATATCACCTGTAAATGTAGAAGCTGTAACTGTACCATCAAAAGTAGCTGCACCTGTTACATCTAATGTACCGGGTATATCTACATTATTAGTCCATTCAACATCACTACCATTCGCAGCTGTTTGTATTAATTGTCTAGCAGCACCATCTTGTAAATTACTTACTGGTAGTTCTGTAATTTTTGCAGTTATTCTATTCTCAATTGCTTTAGTAGTAGCAATTCTAGTATCATCTGTTGTATACCACGTCTCTGTACTATCTATTGTTTCATCACCTTCGGACCAAGCCTTACCTAATTTGTCATGTGCTTCTTGTGTTACATATAAATTCTGTAAAGCATTTTCATTTAAATCATTAGCTCGTATAGCTGAACCGGGGTAGAAAGTAGCTCTTAAAGCTTCATCATCTGTATCACGATAAAGCCTTATAGCTACTGAACTTTTTGGTGCTCCACCAGCTTCTTGATAAGTTGTAGCACCTCCTGAAGGAGCACTAAATCTTATTGTAGTGGCATTATGTAAGGACCAGTTAGTTGTAATAACGCCTCCAAGACTTACTTTAATGTCTGTTTCGGCTAAATATGGGAATGTAAAAGAGTAATCGACGGTGGAACCGTTACCCGTAAAAAGATTTTCAATTGTTGCCATAATACCTTGTGTTGTTTAATACTTAAGTAGTTGTTCTAACTCCTTTCTACCCTCTAAACTATCTAATGCTTTAGGTATATTACCTCTTCTTAAAGCGTTTTTAACTTGTAAATTACGTTCACCAATAGAAGAATATTGTTCGTGGAATCTCTCTAGAGCAGAGCAAGCAAACCTCATAGCATCCCTATGGATTCTATCTAATTCTTCATGGACTACCAACTCTTTAATTGGATAGTCTGATTGTTTTTGTAGACCTCTAGTTTTCTTATACTCCTTCAATTTTTTGTTCCAAAAATCATCAGAAGCTGTCATCATACCTTCTATTTGTCCAGCTAAATTCATATTATTAGCTATCCAATTATTAATCCATTGACGATCTCTAGTAGTAATAGGCATCTTTGTGATTGGATTAGACCTCATACTAGGTAAACTATCCCAACCAGTACTTAATAACCATTGTCTCCAAGGTTCCATATCACCATTAGATTTAAAGAAGGGCATAAACGCATTAGTTGCAGCTGTTAAAGGCTCATGGAATCTAATTGGTTTACCAGTATACATATCTAATTGATCAACTAAATTAGGAGGATTCAAGAACTTCCATTTGTTAGACATTAAAGATCCCCAATCATTTTCTACATCCTTTAATTGTGGAGCGATTGCATTATTTAATATACTTCTCATTCCCGATGGAGCAAAAGGTATTAATGAATCAGCTTGTCCAGCGACAAAACGTTTAAATGCACCTTCATCACCAGAGAACATAGACACAAGAGGTTCAAATCCACTGAGGAATGTCTTGTTAGCTACATTCATACTAATAGAAAACGCTAACTTCTGATACATTTGTTCAGTAGCAGCTTGATCAATACGATCAGAATAGTAAACTATATCTCCTACTGTACTTAATAAACTATCAAATGGTTCAAATCCTTTATAACTATGCCATTGACCTGTAATTGGATTCTTAATTGAATTGAATTTAGCACCCATATCTTGCATACGTTTACGTTCACCAGCACTATGAGGACCATTACCAGTAAGGTTACCTTCTAATGCCCATAAACCAGCAGCTGTAACTACAGAACCTCCCATCAACTGACGACCAATGTACTCAGATTTTAGAGTGTTAAATGCATCTATACTATAATCTAATCCATGCTCAGCTAAAGCTTCTGTCATTGTCTCAACTGTATCAGCAGTTAAAACTTTACGTGCTTTAGTATAAGCTGGTAATAAACTACTACCGGGTGTGAATGACCAAGCAACTTGTAATGAATTAATACCAGTTCTTGGGAACATAAATAAAGCTCTAGCAGCTGGTACTTTTTCAATAACTTGGTTAACTCTATTAACTAAATCATTATCTAAGTTCAGTGCTATTTCTTGTGCAGAATGTTTAGCTGCTTTATCTCTTAATAATCCAGTGTGATCAAATGCATCATCATATAATCTACGTTGTAGTTTATTAAAAGCGTCTTTACTGAATGCACCGTTTGTTTCTTCCATTAACTGTGCATAAGCTTTAGCTCTAGCACTACCACTAGCCATCATAGAGTTAGTGAAACCATCAATAGAATACATAGCATTAATACCCCATTTAGTAAATGGATTATTATTATACCAATGCATACCTTTAGCAAGATTCCACAAAGCGACTTTACCATTCTCGCCTTCATTCCTCCAAACATCAGACATAGCTTCTAATGCTTCAAAGTTATCCATCTTAGCTGAACGTAGATCTGCACGACCACGCATCATAGCTTCTTCTGGTTTTAACTTAGCTAGTTTCCATTCTTCTCCCATCACTTTAAAAGCACGTTTAAGGTTTTCAGAGAAACCACCATATGTCCACAATGCTTTTTGGAAGGATTTTGCATCACCTGTAAGTTTTGAACCTACTAATACTGTAGCTGGTTTAAGTGCAGTTAACATAGAGTTACCAGTGATTGCACGTAAAGGTGCAAGACCACTTAACATATGGTTATAACGTACACCGTTTAAACCTTGTACTACTAAACTAGGTACTTCAGGTTCGGCATCATAGAATGCTTTTTTAACTAAACCTATATTATTTTCTGTCCATCTATTTAATTTATGGATTTGATCTACTTCACCATTAGTAGCTTCTATAGCTAAGACAATTGGTTTTAAATATTCAGGATTGGTTTTAGCTATCTTATCTAAAGTATCATATGTTCTATGACCTTTCCATTGAGCAGCTTCTAATCCTTCAGCAAATTCATCAGCTTGATTTAATAACCATTGATTAATAGCAGATTGATTACCAGCTTTAGCTATTTGTTTAAACTCCTGAGCTTTGCTAACAACATATTTATTAGCATTAACTTCTTTATTTAAAATCCTAAGTTTTTCAATTATGATTTCTTGTTGTCTACCTGTATCTGCTACATCACCTATAAGACTAACAGCTGCTGCTGTATCTGCTGCATCTCCAGCTACTTGGTTTGTTACCATAGCTGATGCTCGCATAGTTTTAGGATTATATAGATCAGAGAAAGCTTGAGAAAAAGCTTCTGCTAATACAGGTCCGTGTCTATGATCTACTGAAGCAGCATTATAGATATTACCTTTCATCTCATCAACAATAGCCTCAACCTGTTTTAAACTGACCTCAGGTCTAAATACCTCATCATATAGTTTAGTAACTGCTTTATTAATTTCAGCAGGTGGTATTACTTTTTCATTGATTCTAGCCCCTACAGGAGCAGTGAGATCTTGTTCAAATAATTCACGTAATTGAGTAGCTCTTTCCTTAGCAGGTGCGTTAGCTAACTTTTTAAGGAATACTGAATCAACAACAGGTCTAGCTCTACCATTTGTAGTGCCTACATTATTTTGAATTCTATAGTTATCAATCTTAGCTTTAACTGGATTAGGTTCTAAATCTGTTACAGCTCTAGCATTAGGTCCAATTGGAGGATCATTTACAAAGGAATCATATTTAGTATTTTGTGGGTCTTTTAATATTCTTGCAGCAGTTTCCCTTTTAACTTCTTTTGATCTTGCAGCTCTACGTGATAGTACTGATTCAGATATAGGATCTTGACCTTCAAAACCTGTAGCATGTTTGGCTAAAGTTTTTTCAGCTGCTTCATTAGCTGGTATAACTCTCAAAGCTTTTCCTAATGCAAACGAAGCTAGTAATAGATCTACACCAGCACTTAAGCCAGCTGCTTCCATTACATTCTTTTTCCTTATAATATCTGGACTATCTGTATCTCTAGTAGCCCAAGGTAGATCCCAACCTAACCAATCATTCAATGCAGCAGCTATATTATCTTGGTCTTTTGAATGAGAAGAAATAGCAGTCACACTAGCATCTACACCTGCATGAGCAGCTATAGTACCTAAAATACGTGTAGCTTGTGGTATACTTCTAGCAGCCGTAGCTGCTTTTAAACCACCAGTAACCACACCACCAGTTGCTAATGTAGGTACAATAATAGAAGACGCATCTCTAATAATTTTATGTGCTGGATGATTAGATCGTGGTGAGTTTTCATCCCACCATTCATCAGCAGGTTTTAACCATGGAACTAAACCAACAACATCACTAATAAAATCAGCTGTACCTAATGGTATTGCAGCTGCAGTATGTCCTATATTATAGACAGCACCTTTATCTTCCTCAGGTTCAGCTTCCTCAACAGGAGCTTCAGATTCAGTAGAAGCTGCGGCTTTAGCATCTTCTTCAGATTTCCATTTTAAATACTTTTTATTATGCTCATGCTCAAGACGTTCTTGATCTGTTTGAGGGATATAATCTTGATTTATATCACTTGAAAAATCAGACATTATTTACCACCTCCCATATCTCTAAACATCTCTAAAGCTGACTCACTAAATTTATATGGATTCTCTGAACCTGTATAGCTATCAACTAATTGCTGTTTATAGAATTTAACATTAGGAGGTTGTGGTATTAAATCTAAATAAGTTAAGATACCTAGTGTTCCTTCTTTTGTTGCATGTGCAGTGTACATAGACTTATGATATTCTGGTGGTATTTTACTTAGATTTGCCTCTTCAATTGTTTCAGTATTTCCTAATGTTTCAATACCTTGTGCCTCTGCTTGTGCTTCTAATAACTGTTGTGGAGTTATTAATGGTGCTCCAGTTTCAGGATCTCTTGGTACTTTAGTTGTGACAAAATGAACAACAGCAGGTGGTAAGTTATGTTTATGATGCTTTAATCCGTTGAAATAATCTTCTACTACTTTCCTTGGAAATATAGGTGTAGTAGATATAAGATCTGGATTAGCAGCTATATCAGATGCTTTGATATTACTATAAGGATATGGTTCTCTAGTGTTATCTATACCGGGAGCAAATAATTTAAACTCAGGGGATTGTACTGTTATTTCTCTACCATCTTTTCTGATTAATTTACGCTCAACTATATCATACACACCATCAGCTATATCTTTATCTACTTGCTGTTTAGCCCATGCTATTGCATCTAATCTACCCATATCTTTCAATAAACCTTGTTTGAAGTAGTTACCTAGTTCTCTTTTGATTTTGAATTTAGTTAGACTAGATGAACTAACACTTTTACCTTCTGCACCATATTGTTTTAGTATATCTTCAACAATAGTACTTGCTTGATTTGTAATAACAGTTTGTTCATCTTTAGTAAAAGTAAAAGGACTTGCTGCATCAGCACGCTTTAACCATTCATTAGTTTTCTGTGGACTTAATTTCATCCTTAGAACATCTCCTCTAGTTAAAGTTTTTTTATTCAGTAAATCCCATAATATAGGCTCACCCATCTTATCATTCATTTCAGAGCCTTGTGCTAAACCTTGTAGCTCTAAATACATCTTTTGTAAGTGAGTATTAGGACCAGCCTTTTTATACTCATTCATTAAGAACATACCAACATTAGGTATATTCTCCCAATTACTGATGATATCACTTCTTACAGCTTCAGCTTCAGCTTTTTCTTCTGAAACTCTACGCACTCTATCAACGTCTCTTATAGATGCTCTTTCATTTTCATAAGTTCTAAATGCTTTTTCATATTCAAACATTTTCCTATGATTTCTTTGATGCCAAAGAACTGGTTTACCACCATCTCTAGGCTCCATCATATATACCTTAGCTTCGTTTAAATGTACTTCATTTAATACACCACTTTGGAATAACTCTACAGTTGCTTTATGTCTTTTAGCTTCAGCTGTAGCAAAACCAGTTTTTCCAGCTTGTAAAGCAGTCATATCAAATACAGCTTTCCAACCACCTGTTTTAAATTTAGTAGCTAAAATATCTTTGAATTGATTATCAGCAGCTTCTCTAGCATCTTTGATCATCTTTTGGTGTAGATATGTACGGCTACGACCATGAACTAAAGCTATCTTTTCACTGGCATGTTGTGAAATTTGATTATTACTAACATGTTTTAATCCCGGTTGATTCCAATACTGTCCAGCTACAATACCTTGTAACTGTTGTAATGCTACAGTGTCTCCCATTTCATCAGCTTGAGCCAATGACATTGGAGGTAAACCGTTAGGTCTTTCGATAGGATCAAGATACTTACTATAATAATAACCTTCGTAATTATCTGCAGCTCTGACAACTTCACCTTCTCTTAGACCACGCATAGACCAACCACTTAGGTTTTTAATTTGGTTTATACGTTCAAAACTAGCACCTTTACTTAGTAGTTCGTTTATTAATTCGTTGTTTTTCCCTTCGTAATCTTCTAATCGTCCATCAAGAGTTCTTAGATGTTTAACATCAGATTCAGATATATCATATTGTATGGCTAAGTTTTTACCATACTCTTGTCTATCTTGTACATAACCTTGTGCTATATTAGTCAAGCCTTTAGCAAGAGTTTGAGAGAAAGCAGCCATCTCTCGTGCTCTTTTTTGCTGTGCATCTGCAGCCTTAGCTGCACCATCTATCTTGACTTTATGGTTATAGTCTAAGGCTTCTTTAAAATCATCAGCGTAATGCTGTCTTAATTTTCTATTAGTAAGCCTTTCTTGTTCCTCTTTTTTAAAATTAGATTCTAATTGTGCTAAATATGTTTCACGTTTAGATTGATCTTGTTGAGAAACCTTACTCCATTGTTGTAAATACCTTCTACTTTCTTGTAAAATCTTTTCAGAAGTATCAGGTAATTTTATTATGTTTGATTGAACGCTGCTTTTCTGGGCGTACCCACGAAATTGGCTCATAATTAATTGTTAGTTAAGTTTAAAATAAAGTTTCCATTGCTCCGCTTGTTGCCATATCTAAGCCTGTTCCAAACAGTGCCGTAGAAGTTCCTCCAGATGCAATCATCATACCAGCTCCAGCGACAGTTTTCACAAGACCCGGTAATGCACTCTTACCTTCAACTGTATCTACTCCCATCTGTGGTAATGGAGCATCACCCGGTTTAGGTAAAGTTGATCTGTATTGTTCTGGTTGAATAATTGGAAGACTTTCAACAGGTGTTGCTTCAGGTTTGAGTTGTAGACTACCCCATGCACTAAGATCAGCTTGGAATTTATCCATAAGTATTCTCTGCTGATCAGCTCCATATTGTAGTTCTGCACTATCTCTAGAAGCTGCTACTTGTTCTCTACCAAACTCAGTTCTACGTCCAAGCTGGCTGAACTTCATACCTATACCTGCTTGAGCATGTTGTGCTTGATCAACAGTATGACTTAAGTTCTTAGCAATTTCAGCATAACGTAAATTAGTTTTGTTAGCAGTATTTTCTAAACCTTCTGAAATCCTTCTAAAATTTAATGCTTCGGATGCATCAGCTCTACTGATAGAATCTACAATAGCAGCTTGTGTGGCCCCGTGGGACGCTAATAAAGCTTGTATTGCCTTTCCAGCTGAACGACCTGCTTGTCCTAAATTACGTTGTGCTCCTTCTTTTTGAAGATATTCTTTTCTTAAGTCTTGCATTTTAAAAGCAGCCTTAGCTCTGGTTTCATCTAAACCTTGTCTAAGACCTAACTTATCTAATGCAGCTTCAGCTTGTGCAATATCTTTATTTAATTTAGTTCCACGAACTTGTAGTTGAGCAACCTCGTCCGCTTGGTTGATTCGTTGTGTTAAACCTTCAGTTTCATAAGCAGCTGTCTCACCACCTTCATGGTACTTTAAAAGTAGATCTCTATCTTGAAACCCTAAAGATGTTAAAGTATCTTGATAAGCACGTGCTGCATCATTTAAAGCTATTTCAGCTCCAATACTATTAAAGCCTGTTTGTTGTCCGTATATTTGTAAACTTTTTTCATATGCCCGTCTCTCTTGTTTAAGACCATATTGACGTATTGCTTCACGATCCATCCAACCTTTCATGTCGGATTGCATCTTATAATTGATCTTAGCCTTTTCGTTTAAAATACTAACATATTGCTGTTCTAATTGATGGTAGTAATTAGTCCACTGATTAGCTTTATTAAAACCATAATTATCAGTTGCCCAATCTAACTGAGCATTTCTTAAATTCTGATCTATTTGATTAGCATCAGCCATACCTAAGTCCTCCTATAAAATCGTGGTGAGTAGTTTCCTTCCCACATCATTGAAGTCAAAGAGACTGGGAATGGTGAGTCACTAAAGACTCTTAATAAAAAGTTATCTGTACGTTGATGTATAGGTACTGTGTATATGTTTTGATCTGTCATAGGAACGTCATCTGCTAAGTACTCATTTGCTTCTTGTACAGGTTGTATATCATACCAGTTATCTATATAAATTTCAATTGAATCTGCAGCTGTTGTAACATTAGCAGCTGTACTAGCAGCAGCTGGAGCTGAGTTAAACGTAACTGTAATTCTATCTGGTAATGTAGCATGATCAGCTATTGTAAAACCTGTTGTTTGAATCTCACCGTTCTTTTTAATTTTTATATTAGCTCTATCTTGTACAGTAAAATCAGGTGAAAATACTGTATTACTGCCATCCCCTGTAAATGTCTGTGTACTACCTTTGTAACCATCAGATTTCAATTTAAATCCAATAGTACTAGATCGACCAACAGAGAACTTCATACGTGCAATTGTTAAAGCAGCTGTATAATCAGCTATACCTTTATCTAATTGATAGTAAGTTTTAGGTAAGGTTACATCATAATTATATCTAAATCCTACAATAACTTTAGTTGCAATAGAACTGAAATCTTTATTTTTTATAGCAAAATAAGGACCAACACCATCTGAACCTCTATCAGCTGCTTGTGTAAAACCTGAATCAGTATCACCAACACCACCAGCAATTACAATGATGGGTTCTAGTGAACTTATATCAGCATAAGGAAGGTAACATCTAGAGCCATTAAATACTTCAGCCGTAGCTGCTGCATTAGACCCTCCACCTCCGCTAAATGTGACTGTAGCACCATGTAAATAATCCTTACCGGGATTGGTAATAGTAACACTAGCCACAGCACCAGAATTAAGAACTGCTGTACCTGTAGCATTTGTACCACCGTTCAAAGCTGTTATAGTTACAGTCGGAGGACTACTATATCCAGATCCACCTGCAGTAACTGTTATAGATTCAATAGGAAGATGTGATACTGAAGAAGCTTTTGAATACATATCCATATAAGGATTCAATTGTATCCCACTCTGAGTGACAAGAATTTCATCCTCAGGTGTAGCACTTAAGTTACCACTTACTAATTGATACCCATTAGATACTTTAAGTATAGCATATATAACATCTGAATCAACAACAAACTCTAACACTTTACCAGCTAGTTGCCAGTTAAACCAAGCTTGTAATACTTCTTGCTCACCATCTGTATGAGTACGATAGAAATATACTTTCTCAGAATCAGCACCAAACATTGCAATGAACGAGTTCTGAGGACTAGCTACTAGGTTGTCTATACTCTCTGGTATATACTCAGCTACAACTTTACCTACATCTCTTACTAAAGGTACCTGACCTTCACCTCTAGGGGTCATGCCAAATACTTTAGAATAAGCAGGTGTTTTACTAATAAAGTTTACTGTAGTACCCACATCAACAGGGTCTATTTTAGTGTCCATCTCATAGTTAGAGAGTCCACGTATCAGAGCTGTAGTTGGTGATAGGTTACCATCAGCAGAATACATAATAAACTGTTGATTCTCAGAGAATAGAATTAAACCAGATGCTACAGGTATAATACCATGTAGTACAGCAGGTCTAATACTAGAACAACTAAGGTCAACAGGATCAGCTGCACTAACAGTTTGAGCTGTAATGTGGTAGAAATTATAAAACTCACCAGACTGACTCATAGATACATTATCTTCAGTCAAGAAACCTAATCTATTATTATAGAAAAATGCTTGTTGAATCTTAGCGTCTTTAAATGAAGGATGTGAGTTAGTAGAATCATCACCAACTAATCTTGCAGTCCATGTAATAGGTCTGAAAGTAAACGCATTTGTACCAGTATTAACTAATTCATGTGGCATGGTAGAGTCAGTTAAACCGGGAGACATACCATAACCTAATGCTTCTTCCCAATAACCGGGACCAGAGACACCATTAGTTGCTACAAATGTGGAATAATAAGTATCATTTGCATTAGCTGTATTAATAATCTTTACCTTTCTACCGTTTATAGATTCTGTAGGTAGGTCAGCTACACTATTAACTGAGTCTTGGAAACTAACTAGCTCTGTACCAGAGGTACCACCTTTAGCACTAAGAGTAAAAGCAGTGTTATGAGTTATTTCTAAGGTTGTAGAAGTAAGAGTCACTGACATATTACTATTAAAACCATCAGCATTAGCTGCTATTTTATTTTCAATTAACTGTTTTAAACCAGCTGTCTGTGGACTATCTACTGCGTCTGAAGTGTTACCTAAAATATGCCAAGCATTTAGTTTAGGATCAGTAGTAGTTGTACTACCAAATGAATCAGATGCATAGGTAGGTCTTGAAAATGTTATCTCAGAATTACTACCTACTTTAATTTTAATTTCATATGGTGAGCTATATTCAATACCTTTTAGTCTAACAGTTGCATTTTTATTTGCAGTATAAGAAGGATCTGCTTGTGTAGTAACAGTCTTCTGTTTGTTAGTTATAATAGAAGTATCTTGTACAGTTAGTATATGGTAGTCATCTTTTGCAACAGCACTTAAGTAAGCTTTGTGAGTATTAGTAGCTGTTACAGCACACTTAACATAATCACCATTACCATCAGCTGTAGCATTCCAGATATGTATAGCTGCATCAGCTGCAGTAGCATTACCTAGAATACATCCTATATATTTTTCATCATTAGCACGATGGATGTAAAACCATTTAGCATTATCTAAAGATGTACCTGTAAATTCAGAACCACCAGTAGGTACACCATCTTTAAGTTTCGTAAGGAATTTAGTTCCGGGTCTTTTTTGTAAACCAAAGGTAGGGTCAGGGTAAGCATTTAAAGCTTCACGAACTTGACCGGGAAACTTCTTATCATCTGGTTGCTTAGATACCCCACCTGTATAACTTTGGACACGTTGTGTAACACTTGCCATTAGCGTTGTAAAGCGTTGTAAGGTTTGTAACTTGTCTTATACCTCTGTCCTTGTGGGTGTCCAAAGAATGAGAAATCACCTTGGTTGCACTCATATTCTAAAGCGTTGGCTCTAGCTAGTGCTTCTCTTTGTTGTAAGGTTTGGATTAATTGTGGATCTCCTACAATACGTTGAGCTGTAATTGTAGCAGCTTTAGATACAATATAGTTTTGTACTGGTTGAGGTAAATCTACCCAATCAAAAAACCATACTACATCTGTTTCATACTTAGTGTTTGCAGTATCACCTAAAGCATAAGTATGATTATATCTATCATATAATTTACCTGATCTTCTGACAACATCTATGTCACCAGTATAAGAATCAGAGAAATCTATCTGTAATATATTATTTGGTATTGCATATTCTTTATTAGCATCAGTAGTTATTTCATATTCAAATTCTTGATTGAAAGTCCAACCTTCTGCTTGTACTTCTTTAGAGACCTGTAACAATGTATCGTATGCAATCGCAACGTCTGGGTTGGTTTGGTCTAACGTAGTTACAGGAGCCTGCCCCACTGATGCGAGTATTTGATTAACAGCAGGTAATTCTTCCGTAGCATTAGTGGTAGGTATAGGCATAATAATATTTGTAAATAAAAAAAAGGGAACCGAAGTTCCCC
>VTLG01011703.1_pt1 | contig 15254 bp, 9 predicted proteins | sample 4694571 | NCBI WGS metagenome assembly VTLG01 (sample SAMN12604809, study PRJNA352737) | marine metagenome | biome: ENVO:00000447; feature: ENVO:00000209|ENVO:00000569|ENVO:01000036; material: ENVO:00002151; isolation source: viral sequences binned using virsorter ...
ATTTAAGTGCACGAACAAGCTCGTAGTCAAGCCTCATCTTTTCTTCTTGTCTCTTAGCTATTTCTTGACATTGTTTAGTCAAGTCACGGTTAAGTGGCACTGAAAAGTTTATTTGAAAGCCCCAGTTCTCTGATATAACATAACCTTCATCGTCATACGGTGAGGTGTCATTACCCATATAAAAGGGGCTAAACGTCATTGTTGATCCATTACAAGATATGGCAGAACCATATTGTTGTCTAGACGGTGCTCCATTATTTTGAAATTGCACAGCCTGATTGGTAACATTTCCTGTTGCTGCTGCCACAGGGTTGGACGTGTTATTGGTGTCTCCTTCCGCATATACTGGTGTTATTGTGAGAATACAGAAAGCGAGGTAGTAGTAGAGTTTATTGTAAAGTTTCTTGTGGTATCCCATTGTTCAACTAATCCAGCGGATCTTGATGTGGTTTCTAGTGTCCAAGGTAAAGTGGTGTCTGTTACAGAAAATGTAGTACCAGTGCCAGTTATATCAGCTGAAGGTGTTACATTTGTACCGTTCCAAGTTTTTACTTCTGCACCGAAAATTTGTTTTTGCTCTACTTCGGTTACGGTTTGAGTTGTAGTGGTGGTTGCGTTCATACTTCCTGTTGTAAACTGAGGAGTTACAACATTAGCATATGCACCTGCAGGTAACAGTAGCATAGCAATAAATAATTTTTTCATTGTTTTGGTTTTTCTTCTTTAACCTTTTTACTATTTCCCGTGGACAAGCCAAAAGTGGCCAATGCCCCCGTAAAAATCGAGGCTACGAACGTGATGTCTGATGATGCTCCCAAAGGTTTTTTAACCATAGGTAGCTCAACATAATTAAGAGTAATAATAAAACCAGACCAAACTACAACTCCTAAACGCACTAATGCACCTAGTATTTGCATCTGTTCATCATGGTCGTCTACATTCTCTTTTATCTTTTTTAGGAAACTTTTTGGTTGTCCTTTAATGATTTTTTCTTCTTCCATTTATCAACTTTACCTTGTATAAACTTTTGTAGTTTTTTCTTTATAGTGTCAAAAAAAGGTTGAGCAAACGTAGTTACTGCTACGGCAGATACCGCTGCATAACTTGCAGCCACTACTACTTCTGTGGTAGGCAGTGGTACATTTATGTCAACCATTGGTATATTAATGCTCGGTGCTGGTTGTTCTGTAGTTTCTTTAGTAACTGGTTGTGTACCCTCTGGTTCTCTAAGATCACTAGGGGGTACTACCAAAGGTACATAACTAGGAACGTCAGCAGTAGGTAAAGGTATGGATATTGTTTGTATTTTTTCTACGGTAGGGATGTAGATGCTTGGTATTTTTTCCATGCCTCTTTTACTTCATCCGTCCAAGCTGCATTACATATAGCACTAACCTCTGCTGGTTCTGCACTTATGTCTTGGTCTGGATGTAAAACGTATCTTTCAAAAGATCTTGTTAGTTCTTTGTCATCTTTTTTAATGACTGTTGCTTTGCGGACTTGCACTGCTTTGTATGGTCCGACAACTTCTATTTTGTCGTATTCTAATGATTCCGTTAATGCCATAATTTATGTGTTTGTAAAATAATGTCCAAAGACTTGTAGGTTAAAATTATTGTCTAGATTACTTGCAGTAAGTGTACCGTAATTACTACCACCTTCTATGTTAAAAGTATAGAAAAATAAAGAACTACCACCTCCTTCAAACTGAGCAAATATTTCGTTACCAGAACCAGCGTTAAGGCCGACAATAGGTTTTGCAACCACATTCTGATTACTAAGTGTACCTGATGAAGGGAAACAAGAATAAGGTAATCCTGACATTATAAGATTTCCACTTCCAGCCCCTTTGTTACTCATATTACATCTTGCTTGAAAGAATACTATATTTCCAATCTTGGTATATTTACCCGCCTGACCAGAGTGTGTAACAGCAGTCGAGGTACTATAGTAACTAAATGCGGGTGTAAAGGTTCCTTCTTCATAGTCTCCAAGAGCATTATCAGCACTGGTATCATTATTAAATAAGATTCCAGTTGCACTGGTACTAACTATTTTTGTACCATCGTGATATAACTCTACTCCAGCATCTCTAAAACAAGCAATACTATTTTCACCAGCTTTTGATCTAATATACAAATTATTTGAAGCACTTGTACTATAGTTATTTTGAATGTAAAGATCACCTGTATAGTTTTCAATTACACTGTTATTACTATCATGCTTAAATTGTAAATCCATACCATCACCAGCATAGATTACATTTACCCAACTAGGAGCTACATGATCTCCAGCTCCTAAGTTTCCTACTGAAACTACACCGTTAGTATGAGTATATAACTTAATAGAACCCGCATGATATAATTGTACAGCTCCTGTACCTGTAGCAGAGTTTAATTCTAAAGGAGTTCCAGAAGCCGCTTCATTTACAGCAATATTACCTTTTAACGTACCATTATGTTTAAAATCAATAAACGATAATTGATTACCAGCAGCACTGCCTGTTCCACTATCTAAAACAATATGTGCATTACCAGCAGTAGCGTTAGTTAAACCGCCACCCATAGAAATAGGCCCTGTAGATACTATGTGTTGACTTCCAAAGTTTGGAGAAATTTTAGTACCAGCTATTGCTGCACTTGACCCTATGTTTGCGTCAACGATTGTACCATCTAATATTTTAGCTGAAGTTACTGCGTCATCTGCAATAGTCAAAGATGTAGACCCAGTTACATCACCTGTATGTGTAGCATTAGTTACTTTATTTGAGTTAAGTGATATAGCTGAATTAACAGCAGTTGATAACTTAGCAGAGTCAACAGCACCTCCAGCTATCTCACTTGTTCCTACTGCATTCGCAGGTATTTTACCTGACGTAATGGCATCATCATCGACACCATCTGTTGATATTTTTGTTAATGCCACTTAACCTCCATAAATTGTTTTACCTTTAACAATAGCTGCATCTATATCAGTAAAACTCTCGCTAGTCCAAATAGATGTAGTATCATCTTCTTTTTTATATGCTTTTATAGTTTCAAGATGTTCTACATTACGTTTAATACGATCTTTCCAATCATCTACTGTCTCATAGCTATACTTTGAAGTTTCAGTATTAATTAAAGTAACGCTATCACCAGCAGTTTTAAAAATTTGTGCTATCTCTTCAGATGTTATTTGTTTCATTTATTTGCCCTCCAAGGCTGTTACTTTTGCTGACAATTCTTGTACTGCTTTAACTAATGGCATAACAAACATTTCGTATGAAATACCTTGTTCTCCATCATCTCCTTCAGTCCATCCATTAAAATCAGTAATATTATGTTTTTCTAATGTTGCTTTAACTTCTTGTGCTATAAAACCATACATTTTTTGTTTATGTGCCGGTTCGGTTTGAGTAGCATCATAACTTGTAAATGTTTCAGGTCTTTCTGACGGTGCTTTCCATTTATAAGTTACAGTTCTTAAATCATTTATAAAATTTAAACCACAATCAGTATTAGTTAAAATATCTTTTTTTAACCTTTCATCTGAACTACGTGTCCATGTAGCATTAGTATTATATTGGTTATAAACTCTTCCTTGAGCATCAGTACCTAAAGTTACATAGTAATCACCAACAGCTGTACAACCATTACCAAGAACAAATTGACGATAAGCATTAGTACCATTAGTAACAGTACCTGCTCCAATACAAGTATTGTCAGTACCTGTAGTTACAGTATTACACGAACTTATACCAACTCCCACGTTGTTGATACCCGTAGTTAGATGATAACCAGCGTTTAAGCCGAGCATTGCATTACCACTTCCAGTATTAATGCTCAGACCAGCTTGCATACCAACGCAAGCATTACTATGACCTTGAGTAGTATATCTTCCCGCTATTCTACCAACAAAAGTATTGTTTGATCCTGTAGTAATAGCATAACCAGCACCTTCACCCAGAGCAGCATTACCAGCACCAGAAGTGCAATCACGCATAGCACCCACACCAACAGCAGTATTCACATACCCCGTAGTATTAAGACGCAGAGCACTGTCACCAACGGCAGTGTTACTGTAACCCGTAGTGTTTGCACCTAACGCTTCATGACCTACAGCAGTCATACTGTTTATACCAGCACTTAAATTGTCTAAAGCATAGTTTCCAACAGCAACATTATAAGCTCCTGTCGTGCTGTGATGTAACGTATGAAATCCTATGGCTATATTGTTATGTCCCGTGGTGTTATAATATAAACTATTTTTTCCAAAGGCATTATTATTTGTTGCTGTAGTAGTTAAAAATAAAGCACCGCCACCAAAAGCACAGTTTTGACTACCAGTTGAAAGTGTGTATAAAGCAGCGTCACCAAAAGCATTGTTATGATTTCCTGTAGTTAGATTATATAAAGAATTTACTCCAAAAGAATTATTATAAGATCCTGAAGTTACTTTATGTAAAGCATTTACTCCATGTCCATTATTTGCAGTTCCTGTTGTATTATGACGTAACGCTGCTACACCAAATGCTGAATTGTAAAATGCAGTAGTATTTGAAAGCAAAGCATCAACTCCAACAGCCGTATTGGAACTTCCTGTATCATTATTATTTAGTGAACTATTACCTATAGCTACGTTGGAGGTGCCTGTGGTGTTAGTAGTCATAGCACCATAAGCCATTGCGGTGTTGTTTGATCCTGTAGTGTTATTTGCCAAGGCATATCTACCAACAGCAGTTAAGGCACCTCCAGTCGTATTATCTTCTAAAGCTGCAACTCCAACAGCTGTATTATCAGCTGCAGTATTAAGACCTAACGCAGAAGCACCAATAGCCACGTTTGCATTGGATGAAACGTTTGAATCTAACGCATGATAACCAATAGCAGTATTGTATGAACCTGAGTTATTAGCACCCATAGAATTTTCTCCCATCGAGGTGTTAAAACTACCACTTACGTTTGTATCTAAAACATAACTACCTACTGCTGTATTACCTTGTCCAGCTATGTTGTTTGTAAGTGCATTAAATCCTACAGCAGTTTGAGCACTGGTAGTAGTATTGTTTGCTAAAGTACCATAACCAACGGCAGTGTTAGAATTTCCCGTTGTGTCTGATGTTAAGGAGTTATAACCTAAAGCAGTATTATTTCCACCAGAAATAGAACCATGATCTAAAGCATTTTCTCCAATAGCAGTATTACCAGAAAGAGAGTTTGCACCTTTACCTACACTTATAGAATTTATTGTAAAATTTTCATTATTAGATATTTTAGCTGCTGTTACATTATCATCTGCAATCTTAGCTGTTGTTACGGCATTAGCAGCAATCGTTAAAGATGTAGCTCCTGTAACATCTCCTGTGTGAGTAGCGTTAGTTACTTTAGCTGTGTTAGCTGCTATTTCTGTATTTATAGAGTTAGCAAGTTTAGCTGCGGTAACAGCATCATCTACAATCTTAACTGTTGTTACTGCATCATTAGCTAAACCTGTAGAACCTACAGTGCTCCAAGAAGCAGCTGAACTAGCTCCAGTACTTGTTAATACTTGACCTGATGTACCATAGTTAGCACCACCAAGACCAATTTGACCATCTTCGTTGATTCTAAACTTTTCGTTACCATCTAGGTTGACAACAGCACGTGATGTAGAGTTGTCATCAAATATGTCTACATTAGAGTTACCTTCTATAATTCTATCACTAGCTACTGTAGCTGATTGTTCTATAATAAATATGCTAGAACCGTTAGTAGGTGCTGTAGCAAATTTAAGTGTAGATCCAGATATACAGTAACCTTCTGCACTACCAGATATAGTTGTACCAGCGTTTGGTTTTTGTACAACACCATTAACACTAACAATTAAGTTTTGTGCACTTGCTGGAGTAACTGACATGCTAAAATCAGTGCGTGTCCCATCAACACTTTCTGATATGGTAACAATATTATTAGGTGCAGCAGTGCCTCCACCGCCTCCACCGCCAGATACAGTATCCCATGAAAGAGTACCAAGTCCGTCAGTTTTTAAAAATTGCCCATTATCCCCGTCATTTACTGGTAATGTAAGTGTGTAACTTGCTCCTGCACTGTGAGGTGGTGATTTTATTTTTACACCGTGACTGTTGGCTGAACAGTTAAGTTGTAATGTACCATCGTTACCTCCAGCACCTTTTACTTCTACAACACCTGTACCGTTAGGTGTTACTTTAATATTACCGTTTGTTGTACTTGTAGTTATTTCACTACTTTGAACATCTAAGTTACCACCAAGTTGTGGTGATGTATCTGCAACAACATCAAAACTAACAGAGTTACCTGATGCTGCTGTAATACGTCCTTGTGCGTCTACAGTAACTGTTGGTATAGATGTAGAGTTACCATAAGTACCAGCTGTTACAGAGGTGTTAGCTAGTTGATCTGCTCCAACAGCATCGTTTGCTATCTCGCTAGAACCAACAGAGTCTTGTGCAAGGTGTGCACTTGTTAAATTATCACTAGCTAGTAATGATTTAATTTCAGTTGATGTTTGGTCTGCTGTAGCATTTGATTCTACATTATCTAATTTTGTATGGTCAGCATCTGTAAAGACATTAGAGTCTGTAGCTGATTCTACAAGTGCTCTTATTTCAGCAGCAGTCTGGTCATCTGTAGCATTATTGTCAATACCATTTAATTTACTATGGTCTGCATCCGTAAACACGTTGCTATCACTAGCACTTTCAACAAGTGCTCTTATTTCTGCTGCTGTTTGATCTGCTGTAGCTCCAGACTCTATACCAGCTAATTTAGTTTTTATACTTGTATCTGCAGGGCCATCAAAAAGTTTACCCTCTAAATCAAATGCTTTGTTTCTACCATCTTGAGCTGTAAAATTAGATTCTTGAGCTGAATCATTAAGGTCTTTAGCTCTTATAGTACTACCATTAGCAAAAGCTGTATATGTGCCAGATGCGTCTCTTGTTCTACGTTCAATAGAAACTACTGCACCGTTTGGTAAGGCAGTGCTAAATGTTATTGTATTGTTATCAGTGGAAAGCGTGTAGTTATATAAAGTTGTACCCGCTGTAACGGCAGGAAAGTATAATCCATCTGTATTATTTACTTGTGGATGACTAGATGTTGCAGTGCTACCAGTAGATTGGAGTAGCTGTAACACTCTAGTACCACCCGACAATGTAACATAAACATCTAGATCATTTTGGTTATTCAGTTGTACCTCAACGGGGGTAAAGACAGTACTTGACTGTCCATTTGCACCCACTGCGTTAGGAAAAGTTTTTTTAGTTGTAACTGCCATTGATAATCAATGTTAAAGGTTTAATACCCGACTTTTCTCATTTCTTCGATTTCTTCATTAATGTCATCGACTGAGTATCCAGGTTCGTTTTCTAAATTAGATTTTATTTCTCTCACGTTTATTCTAAATTGTAAAGACTTAGGATCTTTAAGATTACCAAACTTAGTATCTGGGCTTAACATCATATCCATTGCTCTTTGTTTTGCATCCATCATGACGTTATCTACCATTTGATAAAATATTGCATTTTTATAATCATAACCACCTACTTCATCTCCAGATATACCAAACCTACCAGACTTAGAAAATAAACCTTTGTCTACTTTTCTGTTGTCAGCTTTGTATTGTGCTAAAGATTCTTTAAATGGTTTGCTTTCAATTACATTAAGTAGCTCCTTACGTAAATGAGGATCCATAGCTAACTGTCTTTGAAACTCAGATTGCTCTGGGCCAGTAAGTTCTTCTCCTTTATATGATGTCATATTTGCATTAAGATCATATCTAATCTCTAGTAAAGCATCAGTAATAGGATCTTGTTTTTCAAAATCTATACCAATAGGAGATATAGTTGAGAACATTCTTAAGAAGAAATTATCTGGTAATCTTCTTAGTTTTTTAGCTTCTCTTTTTTCGTTAAATACATCATAGCGTTGTGGTAGAGCAGCTCTAAGAACAGAAGTTCTATACATTAACTTTTCGTTTAGACTTTCTAATTCTTTCATACTACCATCTACAAGATCATTTATATCAGCAACTTGACCAGTAAAAGGTGCAAAAGAACCTAGTACGTTAGCTCCACTAGATGTAATCATATCATTTGGTTTTTCTGCTTGAAATATGTTAGCAAAATCTGTAAGACCTTGTAATGGGCCATTATCAACTAACAATGAACCAGCAATAAATGATAGTTTTGAAAGAGCATAGCTTACCTCTGATTCTCCAAGTATATCTCCTTCATGAATAAGATTAGCAACCACTCTAGCAAACGTAGTCCATATCTCTGCTCCAGAAAAACCTACATATAAATCTTGACCTGTACCTGGCACTTTAAATCTAAAAGATAATGGCTTGATTCCTGCTTGTTGCCACATTTCTCTATCGCCTGGATCTCTTGGATAGTCACCTACAATACGACCAGTTGCTGCTAATCTTGCCATATATGCTATAATACCAGTACCAAATGCCATTTTACCTTCCATTTCTGCTATTTCGCCTGGAAGTGTACGGGCAGTTATACCATATTTCTGTAATTCAACCATATCACCTCTTAACATAGCATGATATTTTTTGTTAAATACAGCAGCAGCTATACTATGGTCAAATCCTAATTTTAAACCATTAATAGCAGGAGTTAAGAATTTAAAAAATATTGAAGAACCTGGAATTTGCCCTAAAAGTTTAGTATATGCTTTTTCTATACCTTCTAAATTTTTAGTAAGTGTAGCTTCATCTCCACCTAATCTAGCTAGTTTATCAGAAACAATTTTATGTTTAATTTTAGTACCATTTTCTAGAGTTTCTTCTTTATATCTAAAAATTTTTGACTCAAATAATTCCTCGTACTTATCTCTAAACTTTACAAAATCTTCAACACTTGCACCAGACTCCATAGCTTCATGAAATGCCTCTGACGCTAATCGTTGCATACCAATATTATATCTTGCTGCAGCATCACCAGCTCCCATAGCAAGAGTAGAGTGCCTTATATAAGGGTTAGTATTAAAGTTTTCTAAAAATCTAGCTCCTGCATAACCCATGTCGGTTAGCTTATCATCAGTATATTTATTTTTAAAATATTGTAAATCTTTAAACTGTTCTGATCTTCTTTCTATGGCATACTTACCAGTATAATCCATATCTTTCTTTTTAAAACCTAACTTATAGTTACGTAAAAATACCTTTAAGGTATCACCCATAGATTTAGTAGCATTATCTAATTCAAATAATGCAGATAATGTTTCTCTTTGTAAAAACTCTGGATCTTTAAAATCTGGATATAATGCTTTGTATCCTTTGGAGTTTAAAAAACCTACATCTATTTGAGATCTAGATATACTTAATGGATTTAAAAATCCTAATGCCTTCATTATACCTTTGTAATAAGCAAGAAAACCAGTATTTACTATAGCTTTTACAGGAGTTCTTACTCTACCTAAAAGAGCATTAAAAGAAACACCCATAATTTCTTGCATCACCTTAGAAGGCATAGCTTTATATCTTTGTCCTGCAGCTCCTGTGTACCCTAAAAAATTACCACCGTAAAGGTATGATCTTAAGTAAGTACCTATATCATCTAGAGATAAAACATCACCATCTGTCATAGCAAAGATACGCATTAGATCTTTTATACCTGTTTCATCACCTGTTTCTCTTGCAACTTTTTTTAAGGCTTTCATATTTTCTTTCAATATTTCCCCATCTCTAACAGCTTCAGCAAAAGAAGAACCTCGTTTACCTGATTGTAACGTATCTAATACTTTAATATTACCTTGTTGCATTAGTCCATCAGTACCCCAAGCATACATATACTCTTTGGTTTTAATAAACACTTCTTTCATAAGATCAGTTAATTTATCATAGTTTTGATAAACTGTCAGACCATTTGACATTTCCAATGCACCTGTAGATAAATCAGAAATAGTTTTAGCTATAGAGTTTAGTATAATCATATTAGCATCTTTTTCCAAAGGGCCAATAGTTTCTAAATACCTAGGTTGACCTGTTTCTGGATCTTTACCATATGAAAATGTTCTATATTCATCACTACCTTTTTTACCTTTTCTTAAAGCAGTAATACGTTTTTTATATTCATTTAAAATACTCTTAACATCACCTTTGGTAAAGTCAGCTATCTTGTGTAAGAAAGGTTCAGCTCTGTCTACAGCATATTTAGCAAGTCGTTCATAATCTTCAGACTTGTATGTTTTAGATACTTTTTTTGTAAAGTCATCCATAACTTCTCTGAATATCTTGGCTAGGTTTTGATCCCCTCCAGATACCCTTTCAATCATGTCTTTAGTAACTTGTTCTGCATTATGTACAGGTGTGTTAGCTTCCTTAAAAATATCAGCTTCATCAATTAATGTAGTTGGTACTACCTCAGATTTCTTTGCATTGTCTGCCATATTCTCTATAGCATTAACATCTTTAGCGTAACTAACCTTTTCAAAATCATCAAACTGTTCTGGATTGACGGTAGGATCTGGTTGTCTACCTGCATTTTCAGAATCTAAAGATGTACTAGAATATCTCTTATCATTCCAGTTATCACCAACACTAGCACCTTGATTTTTAGCTTTTTGAGTTAACTCTTCAATAGTTGCTTTTGCATCTACTCTAGTATCAATGTTACCAGATGTTGTTTCTTGTATGACATTATCATAGGTAAGTAAATCTTCTTCACTTAAATGTCTACGTACATACTTTTCTAGAGGATCCATAGGGTCTATACCCTTACCAGATGCTAATTTAACTACAGACAACTTTTGTGCAGCTCTTTCAGCATTGATAACTTCTTCAAGCATGGCACGTCTAAATGCTTTAGCACCTTCTTTGTTACCAATATCAACTGCTTCTTGAATAGATTTACCATTTTTTAATGCTTCTCTAGCTGTTGATCTTGCAGTTTTAAAACCACCTCTAATCAAAGCACTAAAGAAATAACCAATATGATTAAGACCAGCTCCCGTAGTTACAGTCTTAAGTCTAGCTTCCCATGCAGTATCATCTTCATCTACAGCTAATCTTTCCATAATTCCAGGTAGTAACCAAGGAGTATGTTCTTGAGCTAAGTTAGCAATATTAGCATATTCTGATGACTCAGATATAAGTTCTGCTAGACCACCTTCTGCAGTAATTTTCATACCTGTTGTTAAAAACTGCATAGGTCTATTAGTAGCAACAAACGCTCCTGCAGCTTTAATCTGTGGTACTTTAGTTAATCCTTTACCAACTAAACTTAAACCACCACCTGTCCATTGAGTTAATGTACCAAATTCTACTAAGCCTCTACCTAGTTTACCTAAAGCAGTAGTGTTTTGTGGTTCATAAATATCAGGTATTTCAAAGTAACTTCCACTTTGGTATTGATCGCTAAATGGATTATTAGTTGGATCTACAGCTTTACCCATAACTTTTTGTAAACCTGTGTTCATACTGTCTACACTAAGTTTAGCAAAACTACCTACACTTTCTACAGCGTCAATTTTACCACCTATAAGAGCTTTAGATACCTCAGTAGCTACTGGCATATCTTCTCTTAACTGCTCTATGTTTTCTTCGTTACGTCTTTTACTTTCTTCTCTGATAGTTGCTCTATCTTCTCTGATCTGATCCTTAGATCTTTGATCTCCTTGAAATGTGTTGTCAACAAAATCACGTACATTAACAGCAGCATCTTCTATTGCACCACTAACTTGATTAGCAATTCCAAGTATACCACTGCTTTGTTCATTAGCTTGTTTTACAGCTTCTAGTTGAGCACCACCAAGATCTGTCATGTCTGGTAGTGCTAACTCTTCTTCTTCCACTATCTCCTCTTCTCCCCCTTGGGGAAGTTGATTTTCTAGTTCTTCCATTAATCTAAGACTCCTTGAGTTCTGAGTTTATGTATATATTTGTTAGCAAAAGCATTGATAGTAGGAAGTTCGTACAAGTCCATATTACCTCTTAAAACAAAAGCTACATGATACCTAGCTGCTAAATGTAAGTCACCTTCGGCTTTACGTAGAGCTTGGTTCCAAGATTTTTTGTTAAAGTAACTCCATAGTTTTCTTTGTACATCTTCATTCTCTCTATAACGACTTAGTGCCTTAGCAACATTAAGACCAGAAATTGGATTTTCTTTGTCTTTGTCGTTTGTTAATCTACCAATCATTCTTGCTGTAAATGGATATTTACCTATAGTAGGTTCTAACCGTTTACCAATAGTTAATTTATTTAAGTCAGATGCTGGATCAACAGTTTTGCCATCTACTACTTTTTCAAGATGTAAATGTTCTCTATTACTTGCACCTGTGTTTCCTATCTCTCCAATGTATTCTCCATTGTAAGCAGCACCTTTAACTAATTTTGGATTATAGTTTTTTAAATGTGCAAATCTATATGTAGTCCCTTCTGTATCTTGTATGTCCACATAAATACCATACTTGTCATCTTGACCATTTTCAACAACTATACCATCTTTCATTTGAAAGGCAGTATGAAAACCTTGAGTACCATAAGTTCCTATGTCTATACCAGTATGATAAGTACTTGCACCTTCAACGGGTGCTTCACGTGTTATACCAAATCTATCTGTAATTCCTATTAATCTATGACCTACATACTGTTCTCCATCAATAATTTCTATTTCACCTGCATCAAGTTCTAAACCTTGTGTTGTTACCTCATTACGAATAACAGACGTAAAATCAAGGTTTTTCCAGGCTTCAGTTAAAGTTCTTTCATTAGTACCATAAAAATCATTAAGAACACGACTTACAACTTTAGGGCTTGTATTACCTTTAGATTGCAAATTTCTCAAGATAAAAGCATTATCTGAGCTATTCATGAGGTTTTTTAGTACATCAAAATCTATAGGTGGTTCTGCATCAAAGTCCATATTAAATACGTTACTTTGTAATTTAGCAAAATCATAATCTGGTATATTAAATACTTGTGCTAATTTAGCTGCATTAGGGTCTGATAAAAAACCATTTTCAGTAAGATCTACATTATTATATATCTCATCTGTGCTTAAGTCTAACCCTTCTGCCTTTGCAGTAGCTATAATATCTTTTAGATTATTATTATCTAAATAAGGATATATGTTTTGTTCTCTAGCTAAGACTTGAAAACCACCACTACCTTTTAATCCTTTCTCAATAAAGTATATACTGTTTTTATCAGAACGAGTTTGTGCATTGTTTATAAGACCACGCATTTCTATGTCAGCTCTACGTATAGCCTCACCATAAGTAATTGGTCTACCATCAGCTTTTGCAGCATCTTGAAATTCGTAAGCACGTCTTTTAATATCACTTAAAAATCTACTGTATGCAATACTAAATGTACCAGATGCGTCTGTAACATTACCTAAATTATCTATAGAAAAGGCTTTACCTTTATCAGCTAAATACCTTTTAAAAGATAGAGCAACATCATCTACATCTTTCTTTTCAGATTCTGGATATAACTCATTTAAAACTTTTATTTGTGGATTAGCTTCTAAATAACTTTTAACTGCATCAATATCTAAAGATGGATCACTTATGTCTTGAAGTAAAATAACACCACCATTATCAATTATTTTACCTTTAATTTCTAAGATACTATCATAAGCATCGTTAGGATCTATAAATATTCTACTTGTAGAGTCAAGAACTGATTTAGTTGCAAGTGGATTATTTTTAAGTAACTTTGTAACAAAGTCAAACTTTTCGCTTTCAGTTGCTCTTTCTTCTTTAGGTAAATTACGTTGTTCCTCTAGAAAACTTGATACTGCAGTCTCAACTCTTGCGTTTTGAAATTTTGTGTTTATTGAGTATCTTTCAGTAACAGCTTGTTGTTTTAGTATACTAATAGGTACAGCACCAAATTTAGCTACATGTAATTCAGATAAACTTTTAAAACCAGCAGGTGTTTGACTTTTTACTTGTAACGCTGCAGATACTCTTTTATGTAAATCATTAGGATCTTTAGCTCTTGTAAAAGCATCCTTAATTAAACCTTCTAATCTAATAACAGCTTGATTACCACTAGATGAGTTTTTACTAGCCTTTAGATGTGGTTTGACTAAATTGACATAACTGTTTAATGCTTCATCTATAGTAGGAGCACCCTTAATTCCATCTAGGGCGTTGTTAACTTGTAAGTCTGCACCTTCTAACATACGAGCAGCAAACTGATTATCTAACTCACTAAACTTTGTTTTTAAATTTGTAGCTAAAACTTTTCTAGCTGGTTGACTTAATAATTGATCTGTACTAATGTCACTTAAATTACCTCTATTAGCATCTACCCACTCACCTAAGATATAATTAGATGCTAGTGCAAGTTGACTTTTAGTTAAGTTAGGATCATTTATATCAAACCTAACACCATTTTTATCTATTAATGTTGTTGTGTTTGTTTTTAATTGATTATCTAAATGAGCAGCAAAACCTTCTACTTTAAGTGCTTTATCTCGTACTTCATAACCATAGTTATATGCTCCAGAAAATATACCTCTAACTTTTCTAGCTTTTTCTTCACCAAATGGATCACCACTATTTTCTAATTTAGTAGCAAGATCATTACCAGTTTTTGTAATATTTAGTTGTTGATCTGCAGCAGCTTGTATAACATCAAACCCAGTTGCTTCAACTTCTCCTTCTTCTGGTGTTTCTTCTGGAGGTGCTGGTTCTACTTCTAACTCTTCTTCCATTCTAGCTGCAGCTCCAGCAGCATTATTATACTTAATAGCATCTTTAGCTAAACTAGGTACAGTGCTAGTTAATAAATTCTGTAACGTATTACTAAATTGACTAGCTAACTGTGCTTCATAATTAGATACTCTAAGAATGTTATTAGTTTGACGTTGCTCTTCTTTTGCTTGTTCTGCAGCGTTTTGTACTCTTTTGTTAATTTCTTCTTTTGCCTGTTGCTCCATCAACTTGTTACGTTGGAGCTTTCTTTTTACATCAGAGGGCATAGATCTTTGTTGAAAACCTACCTGCCATTCTCCTTGTCTACGAAATCCTTTTGCCATTATGATCCTGATTTAGTACTCCACCAAGGTAGAGTTGAGTCTCCACTAGCATGACCAATGCCAGATCCAGTTTTTACTGCTGCACTAAAGCCTGTCATAATCGACCCTAACATGCTTGGTTTTTCGGGTGCTGCCATCTTAACTGGTCTTACAGTCTTGAACTCAGCTACAGGAGCCATAGGTGCAGCTATGACACTGTTATATGCTTGAGAATCTGCAGCATACTGACTAAGAAGTGTATTATATT
>VTLG01016902.1_pt1 | contig 15252 bp, 13 predicted proteins | sample 4694571 | NCBI WGS metagenome assembly VTLG01 (sample SAMN12604809, study PRJNA352737) | marine metagenome | biome: ENVO:00000447; feature: ENVO:00000209|ENVO:00000569|ENVO:01000036; material: ENVO:00002151; isolation source: viral sequences binned using virsorter ...
CCCTTCAGCACAAATATGTCTTATTCTTTTACCCTTTTCTTTAGGATGTGAGATGTCAAAAGGTTTATTCCTCTGCGAATAACCAGTAAAAGTTACTCCTGTGATAAAATTAATATTTGCAGCAGGAGTGGTTTTTCTTATACCACTATCACAAGATGCACCCATCCTTGCTTTAAATCCTGCTTGAGATTTTGCCCCAGTTTCACTTTGAGCACCTACATCGTTCTGTGCTCCTGCTTGATTCTTAACACCAGCAATATTAATAGTAGGACTAGCAATATTAATAGCTACTGACTCAATAATATTAATGGTCATGGAATTGATAGTAATTCCTACCATCCCCACTCCAGGATCACCCAACATCACGTCCAGAGGAGTGGGGGGACTTGGTGGCATCCCTTTATTAGTTACCTTCAAAAGAGATATACACTTTGCTCCCATTGGATTAACAGCAATATTAGGTCTCGCAACCATCAATGCCCCTTCCTGAAGAGGAAATGCTGTAGGATTTCCTATTAAAACATTTCCATTCGCATAAATCGAACCTGGAACTGATGCCGCACCTATTCCTAAGGTAGTAGGAAGAAGATCTCTGCCTGGCAAAACAAAACTTTCAGCCGCTCCAGGAATTGTTCCTACAACTGTTAAAAGGTTTCCTACATGAAGTTCTTGTACTCTTGACATTTAGTTAACCTCCATTAATCAAATATACTCTTAAGAGTTCTAGCCAGAGTATCGGCCCATTCTAAAATAGTCTCAGAACCACCACCAGGTAATCCCACATCCACACCTTCTGCTTCTCTATCGACATTAGAACCAGCAACCGTTTCAACTTTTCCAGTTGTAATTTGTGATATACTTCCATCTCCTTGTATTGCTATACTATCACCTGCTTTCCATTTAATATCATCAGAAAACCCATGTATCCTACCATCTGCCCCCATTAAAATATGACCATTTTTCTCTCCATTACCCTGTGCTAAGATTTCAATATTCTTTGCCTGTAAAGTAATTTTTCCCTGTGGTGCTCTTATATCAATATCTCCACTTTGGGCTAACCATACCCCTGCTTGACCATTGACAGGTTTTTCTCCACAAAAAATTGAATAGACTGCAGGAGCACTATTAATAATAGAACCCCTCATTTTTCCACTCTGTTGTAATCCAATATATTGCCCATTTACAAAATTAGATGGAAAAACAGCACGAAGAGCAACAGCCATTTTGGCGTTGTTCTTCATCACATGCCCAAAAAATAGTCCACCCTCAGTGGTATTAAATTGATTTTTACTATATGATTTAGTTTCAGCCATTTACTTTTGTTCTCACAGAATTTCCAACATGTCCTACACAATCAATAACTTGTAAGACATTAGTACCTTCAGGTACATCCACTTCCTCTGGTTTATGGAATTTTAAAATAGGTTTTAACACACTATTATAACCAGTAGTAGTATTTATTGTAACTTCAGGAAGAGATGTAAACCCTGCTCCACATCTAGTAACTCTAATTTTTCGTATACCACCATCACATTCTTCAATGACAGCTTCTGCTCCATTATCAGGAATAATACTAACTGTATCATTACAACAATCGTATCCAAAACCAGCAGCATCTATATAAATGTCATCAAGACATGCAATTACAGGATAAGTATTATCAGCAATACAAGGATCTTTGGGACATCCAGGAGCAGTAAGAGATACAGCAATCTCACTACAATTACCCCAATTAGAATCATCTAATTTATCTTGCATACATTGATCTAAATTTATATCAGGATTTGATTCAAGAAAATGCCTAATATCACAATCATTAAATCCTAACAATTTTGCTTTATTATAATCTTTTACACATCCAAACCATCCAGTAGGATCTCCTGGTAGGACATCTTTTATAGTTTCTACACTATACATTTTAACAGCGAAATATTTACTAAAACTTATCTCTTCAAATTCAGTCTCATATGGATCCAAAGAAGTTTTAACTACTAAACCACGAGGATCTCTTAATACCCATCCAATTGCACCAGGATTTTCCTCAATGGAACTATAGTCACCAGCAGTTCTGCCTCTATGAGGTATATTTTCAATACTTGCAGTTATGGTATGCACATTCATTCCAAACTCTTCACCAGCATATGCATTGGAAATAGTAAACTTATTATGACCAGCAAAAGGTGGTGTTGACGCTAATTCAACTCCATCCCATGAAATAGTACCAATATTATCGGCTTGCATTTCAAACGTATAAGTTCCTGGTAAATAAGTGTTAACCTTCCATGTTGCAGTATGTTTTCCAATAATACTATACGTAGGATCAGCAGGAGAGGGATAGACTCCATAATTTTTCAAGAAAGGAGACCATCCAGTTGTTAAAACCCAATTATTAGCAGGTAATGTATCTTGTGCTCTTAACCACGGCATTTGATACATTGTAATATCAGGAAGTTTAAAATCAAATTGCCTATTTCCTATACGATATAAAATACCATCACGATAAAACTGAGGAACTTCTGCCACATTATTTTGTATATATTTTCCAATAAACTCCCCATCTGCATAAAAATTCCATATTGCTAAAGGTGAATTATCCCGATCCAACACAAGTGATTGAGTATTCTCATCCCATTTCTTTACCTGAACTCTTGGATCAGTTCCATCAATTCTCTCAATTCCATATTGACCTTCGGGTACAATAACAACTGGATCCTCTACCTTTTGCCAACTAAATCTCTCATCTATAAAATTTATCTTGGAGAAATCAGTAATAATATCATCACTTTGATTCGTAAATGTAGTAGATAGAGGAAAATTACTCATATCTTTGGGTACATATTGATCAGTAATAATAGTAGATCCAGGAAGTTTACTCACATCAAAATTTTCATCAATACATACTACTGGTTTACTAGGAAGTCTAACACAATCCCCTAAGGATAAGGTAATCAACTCTCCTTCATCAAAAGGAACATCCCAGTCACCATCTGCTCGATGAACAGTAGTTTGACATCTTCCAGCCCACGTTCTATGATTTCCACCCTGACTTCCATCAGGACCAGGAAGATAACCATAACCCGATTCCATCATTAAAACTTTCTGAACTCCATATCCACTGGGTCTTATAATCTTTTTAGCAAATTTAGAGGTAATAGTAACAATATCTCCTACAGCATAACCAGAACCTTTATTATTAACAGCAAGAGCAGTGATGGCACTATTGTAAGTTTTCAAAATATCAACAGTAAAACTAGTTCCATTACCACCAATGGTTACCACATTCATAGAACATTCATTATATCCACTTCCACCAACAAGATTTCTAAAAGCAACCACTCCTCCGTTAGTATTAACTGCCGAAATTTCAATCGTAGCATTCCTTCCAGGACCATTTATAACAACATCATCTTCCCCTATACCAGTCGTACCATCATCACCTATTACATTAATGATGCCTCCCATCTTAGGATGATTTTCACAATAATAATATAATCTATCAGGAGTATTATTATTCACTACCATCCTTGAATAAGCGGCATCAGTATTCGACTCTCCTAATCCAGGAATACCATCTATCGTAACTCCTCTCGTATATTCAACACCACCTCCCCATATACCACTTTTTGTCTCTGAAAATCTAAGAGGATGACCAAAATTAGTAACATCTTGTTGATCTAAAATATAAGTATTTCCTCGTTCAAATGTAAGAGTCTTTTGTTGTTTATCATCAATAAAGAATCTATTGTCAGTTGCACCCACTACTCCTACGGGTGTTAAATCATGAACGGTTACATAATGAGTAATTCCGACTCCTGCAGTTGTACCTTGACCTCCATCACCAGGATAGACAGGATTATATAAATCAGTAAGAATTCCCGTTACTCCTCCAGTAGTTCCGACTCCAATTGTACCAATTCCTGTGATAGGGCCTATGATAACTTCTCCCCATCCTCCATGACCATTATCACACGGATCATCAAAGTCAATATAAGCTTCTTTAGTTCCATTCACATAATCCTCATATTCCTCTTGACTCCATTGTCCTTGATTCTGAAGATCTACTCCTACAATTTCACCATCGGCATTTATAACAGCATTTCCTAAAGCTCCATTTCCAGATCCATCACCACTACCCCAGAATGTAACTTGAGGAACTCCACAAAATAGTGGACCTGGATCACATTTTTCCCATACATCATCAAAAGTATCTCCTATATTAATATTAAATTTATAATTACTGATATTTTCAGGAACATTAGTTACTGCCTCCCATGCCTCTCCAACTGCTTCTGCTGATTTAAAAATATCATTAAGATTTATAGATGTTGTACCAGGTTTACCCCCATTGATCATATTCCAATACTTAACTTTTTTTCCTCCTTCCGTTACTTCACAAACATCTATCTCACAATTGATAAGACTTAAAATATCCGCTAATAATTGACCTACTGATGTCAATAAGTTTAATCCTTTTCCTAAAAGATTAGTAATAGGCCCAAAAATACTATTCAATAACGCACTTAATTGACCGATAAGTTGACCAATAAACTGTGTAAGAAACTCTTCTACTACACAAGTTACTACGTTAACAATCTTATTAATAAAAGATAATATGGATTTCAATATCATATTAAACAAATTACTAATAAGTAACTTAAAGATACATGTAATAGCTTTCTGCAATATATCTTGCCATGCACTGATATTCTTTCTTCCTGCACTAGGATTCTTACTCTTAAAAAGATTAAAACCTACATTAGATTTGCGTATAACTTTAGTCTTAAGTTTTAAAAATAAACCTGCAACAGCATCTACTATATTATCAATAAAAGGTTTTATCGCTTCTTTTAAATCCTTGATTTTTTGCTCATAATCCTCCTGAAGATCCGTAACATCATCATATATTTGCCGTAAAGGATTATCTCCACCCTCCTTTAAACTCTTTTGAAATTCCTGAACCTTTTTAACAAGTCTATCTAGATTCTCATTAGTACCTGAAAGAGAAGATTTTCCTCCTTGTTTAGCACACCATGTTTCCCAATCTAAATCTTCATCAGCCGCATTCTGTTTCTTATCTAATTGACTTTCTGGAAAATTATCAATTACTTCACTACAAGATTCTATACTTTTCTCATCAGGAGAGATAGCATTTTCAGGAACAAAATAACGTTTACTCGGTCTGAAGATACCATTCAAAGTAGGATTTTTGAATCCACTATATGCTATATTATTAAGATCACCAAATTCCCCTTCTGTCTCCGACAAAAACTCACAAAGTGTGTTTACAGAAACATGATCAATATAATATTTGGATCCTATCTCTCTTACATATACAAATGAACCAGGAGCATAAGTAGGAGTTAATTGAGATTCTCCTCTTAATCCTGATCCATTGTATCTAGGTGTAGCCCACGGTAACTTATCAAGAGGAATATTCTTACGCTTTCCATTTTTTTCAAAATGCTCATTAAGTAAATAAATTTTATACTGTGGAATTTTCTCATATACTTGCTCTTTACTAGTACGATCTAATTGTTTTTTTGAATATTTACCTTTATCTGCAGTACGAAAAAAAGATTCATCATCAGCAATCTGAGCCAATAATAATTTGTCGGGGATAAGATAATCCATCTTCCCCTTGAAACTCTTCTTTGATAATGATGTTTTTAACGACATTTTCTACTCTTAATCGTCGTATACTTTACACTCATCTGCATCTGGATGATTATCACAATAAATTTCTAGATGACTATCTTCATGACGTGTATGATAATCATTAATCTTAGCATCATTAGGATCAATTACATCACCCTTATGATACTCATCATAATAAGCATGAGAATTTTCTAAGTCTTCTTTAGTATATTCATGCATACCATGATTAGTATGCTCCTTACCATCTTTAGGATCAATGTAAACTTCGTGATCTAAATCGTGCTTAATAGTCATGTGAGTTCTCCGTGAGTACTTTCATTATATCATGAAGATGAGGATTTAACACCATAGGCATCTCTTACTAAGTGCAAACCAGTAAAAGAATTACCCACTTCACCATAATGACATAAATCCGCTATCATATATATACCACTTTTCCTATCCTTACTTCCAGTTGTAGTTTTCTTTGTAGAGAGTTCAGGAAACTCACAAAATATTAAATCTCCTGCATGTAAACTTAAATCGGCATCAATCACAATATCCAACGAAACAGTCATCTTCTGTTTATAATTCTGTTGAGATTGTATAACAGTGTCCTCAACAGAATAAGCAGCTACATCCTGTTTCTCTATTTGAGTATCTAAATCATCATTTCCAATGATAGTTTGACCTACTTGATTTTCATCATAGTAATTAAGGGTAGGTAAGGGTTGCCCATCATCATCACAGAATTCTTTATTAATACGAGGTAAATGTTTTCCCGCACTAATTCCATTCCCCGTACCCTCAGATGTAAGAGAGGTGGTAGGGAAGTCCTTAGTCACTGGATTAAAAGACTGCATTATACTTGACCATGCACCACTTTCAAATTGGTCTAATGCATTAACATTCTTAGGCATATTAGAATAAAGAATTTTTGCATCATAAGAAGGGGGTAAATAATCATCACCTCTACTATTTTCAATATATCTTCTTATAATTTTTCCTTCAGTATCAAATAATTTATCCAATGATCTAAACTGATACCCCTCGGAAGTTTGCCAAAAGAGAAATCCTGCAGTATTTCCTTTAGCACTTTCAGTTTTATTTTTTTTACTAACTACAACATCAGGAATGGCTAATTGTTGTAATTTTAAAATTAATTCAAAAGGATATTCCTCATGTCCCCAAGAATTATAATCATTTAAAGTATCATCCACCCTCAATTTCTGTGCCTTGGGATTAAGTGCTTGTTTCGGACTCTTTAAATTATCTTTAACAATGGCTCTTACAATATTAGATATAGACCCACTATATTGACCTGTACATCTATTCTGTACCAAAGTATTATTAAATGCTTCTGTAGATACAATGCTTAATGTAAAAACTTCTTTTTTAAAAGACTGAGAATCACCTGTTACCGAAGCAACTCTTAAATCATACTTATTAGTCAAATTAATTTTATGTCCCTGCGTATCTTCAATACTAAACAATACAGTTTCAGTTCCTTGTCCAAATCCTGCTTCTAATAATCCAACTCCCCCATCTGATCCATCATTTGCAGGTAAAGTATTACCAGTATCTATAATATGAGCCACAACTTCAACATAAGGCAGAAAAACACTCTCCCGATACTCAATAACAGGGTTTCCCGATCCCATAAGACTTACCGAAACACTATCATCTTCATTAGAATACATCTCAAAAATATTAAATTTTAAAGATTCTGCTGCCATTTTTTTAATTAGTAATAACTTGTTCTTTTAAAATATATACTTTACCATCGATAGTTCTTTCATCCAAATCATATTCATCAAGACCTTTATGAGGTTCAACAGTACTCACACCAAATATCGCATCATATAAAGCACGTCCTGCCATATCACCCATCACACCACCTGCTAAACCTCCCAAAAGAGTACCAGCAAAAGGTATTAATGAACCAATTGCTCCACCAACAAGAGTTCCTAAACCCGCAGATGCAGCGATAAAAGCAGATTTTCCTAAAGGTTCTTTGAATATAAAGTAGTTCATCAGAAAATCAATCAAAGTTCCAACAATAGGAATTTTCTTCAGAAGAGGACTAATAACTTTTCGAGTTATTCCTAATAAGACTCTAGTACCCTTTCTACCAAGAACTTGCATCACTGCCTTTCTTGACATATTGGTAAAAGCACTTCTACCAAATTTTCCCCCTGCACCACTTAAATTAGAAGTGACCATAGATCGACCCCCAGATCGACCCAGAGAACGACTGCCACTCGATGGTGTGCGACGACGGCGACCCATATCTCGAAAACGATCTCCAAATCGACGACGAGTATCATGACCTCTGGTTATCGGTGGTCTTGAACCACCTCTATTACGACCCAGACCAGGAAGACCACGACTTCGCAATCCAATCATTGCAGCAATAATAGCCCCATTAATTACCGTATTCAATAAAGGCATAAATTTTTCTACCTTCTCTCTCAAATCTTTACCACCCACATCTTCTACCTTTTGCATTACAGCATCATAACCCTCATAACCTGCATTAATCATATTCATTATTCCACTCAATACAGTAGTAGTAAAATTCCAAATACCCGCAGCTATAGATTTTAAAATATTACCAATACCAGATAAATCCTTTTGAAGAGATAAAAACTTATTAAGTAAAAGTCCACCTGCTAAAAATAAAAGAAAATTACCAATCGAATCAAAAATACCAGTTCTAGGAAGGAGTCCCTTAAATGGAAGGGGAGCTTTTTTCTTCTCTTTTTCTATATTCTCTTCTCGTTGGTTTCTTTTTTCTTCCTCTCTTCTTCTCTTCTCCATGATAGACTCATCTCTATCACGTTTATATCTTTCACTTAAAAATTTCTTAATTGCTTCAAATTTTTCTGCAAGAGAAGAATTTTTAGTTGCTGTAATTTCAGAGGGTTCTTTCTCTACAGGTTTTAAATCCCGTAATAAACTTGTAGAAATCGTTTTCTTGGATACTCTTAATTCAGAAGAAGGTAAAAGTTTTTGATTCTCTACCTTCACTTTTTTAGATTTTTTTGGCTTGGAAAGTGCTCCCTTTACCAAATTTGTCGCTAGTGCTCCTAATACCATCTTACTCCTCTAACCCCAAATTCATTCTAACCAACGCTCTCATAGGTAAATTAGTTACAATCTTAAACTGAGGAATAGTAGTACCACTTATTACTTTTTTAGATTTACGTAAATCGGTTACCTTAGTAGGCAATTCAATAACTTCAGGAGCTGCTGGTCGTGGACGAGGAGGTACTGCTACCATTCCCTTAGCTTTCACAGACGACCAACTACTAGTACCATCATTTGAGTCCCATTTGTTTCCCCTTAACCGACTCCACATATCCCCCATATTTCCCAGAAATCCCCCACCTTCTGCAAAAACCATCCCATCTTTTACTTCAGGGGTATTCTTACCCCCTCCCATTGCGTTTAATAATCCAAAAAGACCAGGACCAAACTCATTTACTGCAGAGGAAGACACCACAAACTCCTCATTAGTAAGATACGCAGGTATTACATCTTTTCCTGGTGGTCCTAACACCTGACCACCTTCAAAAAAAGCACTAAAATTCATATTATCATTTAAAGGATCATTCTGAGGTCTCAATTGAAGCATGTCAGAAGGATTTCTCAAATTATTAACACTTCCAGGACCACCAGCATCTGGTAATCTTGTCGAATCTGATAATACTTCTGCTGAACCAGGATCCATTCCCTCTTTTACAAGGGCCTTCATTTTTGTTTGCTTCTCTTCTGCTAAATTTTCACTCACCTTATCCTTCTTCAAGAGTTTACCAGTCCCATATATTGCCAAAGCACCTAAACCCAAAGTTGCTAAAAGAGGATTTCGTGCAATAAGACCTACCAATTTAGGAATAGCCCATATTAATAAATTAGTTACCCCCGCTACTAAGGTTCCTATGGGTGTAAAAAATAATGCAAACCCTGCTAATAAAGAAGGCCACCAATCCTTTAGAAATCTTCCAAAATTTGCTATTTTCTTCTGATTTTCAGGATCACTAAACCATGCTAAACCTTTATTAAAAAGAATTCCAAGAAGAGTGAATTTAAGAAAATTAGTTATTGCCGACAAAATTCCTTGAAAGGGAGAAACCAAAGTAGATACTATTTTCTTACCAGCATCCGCAGCACCTTTTACTCCCTTTCCTAAACCCTCTATCATTCCCTCTCTTTTTTTTCTTCTCTGTCTTTGCCTTTCCCGTCGATCTTCCTGAGAATCTTTCTTGTCTTGTTTGTTTCCTAATTTAAGAATATTTAATATCCCATCTATGCCCTTCTTAATTACACCAATCTTTTCTTCATCCTTACCTCCAGTTTCTGCTGCTGGTAATAATGCCTGTGGTTTAATTTTACTAGCAGGTAATATAGTCTTTTTAGCAATTAGTTTACCTACATTTACTTTTTTTCTTTTTTTATCTCTTAATCGTTTAATCTCCTCTCTTAATATTCTTGATCTCTCATCACCTGCCTTATTTTTTGAAGCAACTTCAATAGTACTAATACCTTCTTTTAATGCAGACATGTAAGTTGCCTCTGCATTCTCCATAGCATAAACATCTACTGGTTCTATTCCTAGATCCAGTAGAATTCTTGCAATTTCTGGTTTAGCTGCTACGGCCATTAAGACGATGATTGTTGCTGTTGTTTTAGTTTCTCTTCTTCAAGATGTGCTCGAAGTAGTTCAACATAAATGTCTCGTTCCCAAGGGATCAAGTTTTCTATCTCAGTTAATGAATATTTATGATACTGAATCAAAGAAAAATTCAGTTTATAATAACTCTCTAGATCCATATGGACTAGAGCTAACCGAAAAAACTTGCTAGTCCCTCCAATAATACATCACTTTCCACTCCTGTATTAGGATTTTTTAATTTAACACTATGAGATAATTTAGGCATCGTTTCAAAAAACTTTTCAATCTCTTGGAATTGAGAAGAATTCATTTGCTCTAAGAAAGTATCAATTTCCTTCTTAGTACAATCTGCTGCTGCCCATACTTCTTCCTCACTATAAATTTTATCAATACAAGAAGCAATCATTACAAATGATTGATCCATTACATTAGTATCATTAACATCAAAATTAGTTTTAATAAATTCAGCAAGAGATGGATACTTCATTTCCATCATCAAAGACTCATCCAATTTAATCTTATTAGTATGACCTTCCACTCTACTTATTTTAATATCATCAATACTAACCTTTACCGAAACCTGTGTCTTTCCATCATCAGGGCAGATAAGATTAACTTCAAGTTCTTCTCCTACAGATTTACCACGAATATTGAGGAACAAATATTCAATATCAAAAGTAGGAAGAGTTTCTACTTTAATTCCTCTTGTTTTAATACAAGATTTAATTACATTTTTAATTGCAGTTGTTATCTCTTTTATATCCTCACTTTCTAATGCAAGAACTAAAAGTTTCTCTTCTTTAACTAAAAATGGTCTATATTGAATTGTTTTTCCTGTCGAAGGTAATTCCAACTCATACGTCGGTGTCGCAATCTTTGGTAATGGCATAATATCTTACAAAGAGTTCAGTGTGTTTTATTTAGTGTAGTTTTAAACAAATGTAACTAACCCATCATCGTTAATAACAGGGTTACCAATCGTCGGAAAGTTAACACCAGGAAGGTTAATATCAGGAAGTGGGCCCATAATAGGTTGATTATACACTTTATTTACCAAATAACGAGAGAAATTAAAATTAACTGTACATTTTAATACTTGAGATCCATCATAACTAACTGGCATCGAATTAATACTAATAGGATACGCCTTTAAAAACTTATATTCCAATATTCGATTACCATAATCTCTTTCAAACTTTTTAAGATAAATGGATGTTTGATATAATACAGGAAAATTTACTCTATAAAAATAATTAGGGTTAGAAGGATTATTCGCAGAGGAATCTTGCATATGATCATAATTCTCATTCACAATATATCCAATCCACTTTTCAAAGAAATTAATAATCTTATAATCATAATCAACATAAAAAGTAAATGAAGCAGTAGTGTCATACTGTCTTCTATATGCATGTCTCTCTGTCACACCTGTATGATCATTAGTAATTTCAGTAGTGGCTAACGATGTTCCAGGTAGGGAAGCTTCGGCACAAGATAAAGACCACAATCGATCATCATTTACTTCTGTTGTTGGTAAAAGAGATCTTACTGGAGAGGGTGGATAAAACCAACATTGAAAATGCGAAGTAAGTGCAGGATTTAAAATAGATGCTTTTAAATCGGACAATACTTTCTTATGAGGTCTTGGCGTATTATTCTGTGGTGTGCCAATTACAACAGACATATTTCTATAAATATTACTACTGATATATTATGTATAATGGGAGAAAGTAAAAAGAGTTTCTTCAGACCCTCTTTTCCCAGAAAATACAAGGGAAATCCAAATAATATTATATGTCGTAGTACTTGGGAAACCAAATTCTGCAACTATTGTGATTTGAATGAGAATATTCTTGAGTGGGCAAGTGAAGAATTTTATATTAAATATGTCTCTCCTGTTGATAATCGATCTCATCGTTATTATCCCGACTTTCTTATTAAAGTCAAAGAGAGCAATGGATCAATTAAAACTTATGTGATTGAGGTAAAACCCAAGAAACAAACTCGACCTCCTAAACAAAGAAAAAAAGTGACTCAATCATATCTCTATGAATGTAAAACCTATGCTGTTAACACAGCTAAATGGAAAGCAGCAAGAGAATTCTGTAATGATAGAAAAATTGAATTTAAAATCATCACTGAACAAGAACTAGGAATATATCATGGTAGATAGGCATCTTTGGAAAGAAAATCCATTTGATGAGGAGTATTTTGAACAATATTCTCAACAGGTAGGTGATAATAGGATCGAACCTATCATGGAAGAATTAAAAGAGATGAGTGATCCTGAAGATATGATGCTTCTTATTATGGATACATTAAAGGATACTGAAGTAGTACCAGATGCAGGGCAATATTATACCTTCTTATACACTGCTAAAACCCCCCGACTTACCTATGATCAACATCCCCTTGTTGCAGTAACTGACATTGAAAGATGGGGATTTAAAGGTATCAATTATCACTGGGGTAAGTTCAGAAACTATACATGGGAAGAACTGGGAGGAGTCCTCTATGTTGTTAGACCCAGTGAAATAAATGACTTACGTAATGTATCATATGCATATTTCCTCCGCACTCTATAAATAAAAGAAAAAAGATAAATGTCCACCAATTCATTCACAACTGAATCAAAAAAAGTTTGCGTCAAATATCAGACTGGAAAGGTAAAGTCAGGAAAAAAGAAACCCTGTGTACAATATACATTTGTCAAATTCACAACAACATACTCCACCAGTTCTGATGGTACTGCAACGAGCGAGATAAAAATAATCTCAGATGAGGGAGCTAATAAGGGGGACACAATTGGATATCTTAATGAGAATGGAGGAGTAAAAATACCTTGGAGTGAGAATGCAAAACTCCATTTAAATGACGCTCAATCTGATAATAGAAGGAACTTGGTGATTAGTATTCAAAACCTTCGTAATCAAAATAATCTTATAAAGATTGAGGATATAATAAATAATAATGAACTTTCAAATGCACAGAAAGTAGCTATATTAAACAATCTAGGAGAGAAAAATAAAGCAAAAGAAATTACAGAGTTACAAACAGAAACAGAGAAAGCAGCAGCCAATAAGGAAGGTAAAATCGTAGAAGCGAATATAGAAGAAGGTTTAGAAACACTTAAGAACATTCAGGTAGGGGGAAGAACGGCAAGAGGAGTATATGGAAGCGGTTACCCAAACAATAATTATTATTATCCTGCAGATCTAGCCTCCAATAAACAAGATAGAGTCAAATTTACAATGGGTTATAGTGAAGGAACAAAGATTGATGCTACCGTAGAATCGGGTATAAAAAACTTTCAAAAGAGAATCAGCAGTATAACTGGTTCAGTAACTCTACCTATTGTAACAGGTGTTTCTGATCAAAGTAGTGTAGATTGGAAAGGAGCAGAACTCAATCCACTTCAAGCATTCGCTGCTGCAGGTGCTTTAGATCTTTTCAAGGAAGCACAGTCTAATAAAAGTCTTTCTAAAATTGGATCAAACGCAATGAAGACAGCAATGGAAGGAGTGCAAGGAATGGCAGATAGTGGTCTAGGTGATGCTATTAATGTATGGTTAGCACAAAAAGCAGTAGGTGCTCAAAACCTCTTATCAAGAACTACTGGTGCAATTGTTAACCCTAACTTAGAGATGCTTTTTAATGCACCACAGTTAAGAAACTTTGGATTCTCTTTTCTATTATCTCCCAGAGATGCTGATGAAGCAGATCAAGTAAGAAGAATTATAAGATTCTTTAAACAAGGAATGTCTGTTAAAACAACAGCATCGAATGTTTTCCTTAAAGCACCTAATATTTTTAACATAAAATATATGACCTTTAATACAGATGGAACAGAAATTCTTCATCCTTCTATAAATATAATTAAAACATGTGCTCTTCTTAGTATGGATGTTCAATATACTCCTGCTGGAACTTATATGACCTATGAAGACCCATATAGAACAATGACTGCATATCAATTAACTATGCAATTTGGTGAACTTGATCCTATCTATGACAGTGACTATACAGAATTGGATAATGATAACGATACAGTAATAGGTTACTAAAATGCCATCTTATTTCCGTCACATTCCAAATTTTGAATATGTTAGTCGGACGGCTGACACTAAAAATATTTCAGAATATTCTCCAGTAAAAAACCTCTTCAAAAGAGGTAAACTAAAAGAAGATATTTTTAATGACCTTACAAAATTTACACAATATAAGATTATAGGAAATGATAGACCTGATACGGTAGCATTTAAAGTATATAAAGATTCAACCTTGGATTGGTTAGTTCTTCTTTCTAATAATATTATGAATATTCAAACTGAATGGCCTCTGGATCATCAATCATTCTATGATTTTTTAATTGACAAATATGGAAGTGAAGAACAAATTCATGCTGTTCATCATTATGAAACCATCCAAGTAAGAAACACAGAACAAACAACTATTGTACCTGAAGGAATAAAAGTCCCTAAAGATTATTCAGTAGAATTTTATGATAGTCGTCTAAAAAGATATACAACGGTTTCCAACATTACTACCGAAGTAACCAACGAAGATTATGAAATTGAAATTGAAAATAACAAAAGAAATATCTATCTCTTAAAACCAGCATATATAAATCTTATTCTTAATGATATGAGTGAATCTATGAAATACAAAGAAGGTTCCACCCAGTATGTGAGTGAAACCTTAGTAAGAGGGGAAAATATTAGATTATATTCCTAATTATTCCTCTGCAAGTTTTTGGAAATAAGAAAGAGCATCATCCTCATCTGAACTAGCAGATGCTACAGGAGCAGCAGCCACGGGTTCTTTACGAGCATTGAAGTCTGGTGCATAAGAACCACGACTGTTATCTTCCTCTGCTACCTCTTCGTCTATACGACGTGCAGGTTGCTTCTGTCCTAAAACATAGTCCAAACGCTTCTTCAGGT
>VTLG01002928.1_pt1 | contig 15250 bp, 11 predicted proteins | sample 4694571 | NCBI WGS metagenome assembly VTLG01 (sample SAMN12604809, study PRJNA352737) | marine metagenome | biome: ENVO:00000447; feature: ENVO:00000209|ENVO:00000569|ENVO:01000036; material: ENVO:00002151; isolation source: viral sequences binned using virsorter ...
TGACCAATATTGTCGTAATGATATTTAGGATTCATTGACCACTCGCAGCTTTTTGTAGTTCTTCATGATATTTACCAGCACCAAAATGTTTCATGTAACCGGAATAATTATTTCTTATTAACCACGTTTGAAGCATGGTTCTTTCGTCAATCCAGACGTAAGCCAAATCCCTCCCGTACTGACCTTTTCCAAATATTTCTAGCCTTATTTTGCTTTTACTCAATAGCTCAGTTACTGCTTTTGCAGCCTCTTTTCCTTTTTCAGTCCCAAGTTCTGGTGTATCGACGTTGGCAAGTCTTATTCTTTGATCTCCAATAATTAATGTATCACCATCAATGACTCTTGTTGTTTGATAATATTGGTTTGATTGTATATTGCTTTCGTCATGCACCTGACCTGTATCTATCATCATTTCAACATCTTCTAAATAAGTAAGATTTGGTTCTTTCTGAAGTTTCTCAATCCTTGCTTTTGCAATGTTTTCAAAGGGGTTAAATACAGTTAATTTGTTTTGATCCCCTTTGGCATTTTTAAAAAGATTGTCAATAACATTTTGAACAGAAACATCAGTTCGCAACATAATTGCTTCTTTAAGTCCTTTGGAAACTTCGTATGCATATTCATTCAAATCATCGAAAGTGACGATGTTTGCTCCAAGTCTCGTTTCCAGGGTTTGTCCCTCATTATCCTTTTTTAATAAAGGATTCCCTTGTTCTGTATCAGGATTAAATATCTTGGTCTGAAGCCAATGAGCGTAATTCGTTAAGTGATTACCTAAATCAACACTGCTGGTTATGTAATTTGGAGTAGCAAGATCCCATTGGTTATCAGCAATTCGGTCTGCTTGAGCAAAATCATCTCTTTTCATTAAAGGATATTTTTTCCTCAATTTTTCATAACCATCTTTTTGACTTCTGATTGCTCGATATTCTTCCCATTTGTTGTGAGCAAAGTTGACTAGGCTATCGGATTGCTCTTTTGTTCTTAACTGTCTCCTGCGTGTTTTAACTCCTGATCGTAAACGATAGAACCATCCAGGAACCTCCCCGTCTGGGAACAATTTTTCCCGTTCTTCTAATTGTTCCATAATCCCACCCATTTGATTTGAATGGGTTGCTTGATCTGCCAGTTCGCTGATACGTCCAGAAAACGCACTATCTGCATCGTTATCAGGCTGAGACAAACGATCCGTAAGGTTATCTTGTGTTGCTTTAAGACTTCCTTCTAAGAGTATTTGCTGGACTCTGGTTACGTCACCTTTGTCGTCATCTGTAACTTTTAGTATGTCTAAGGATCTTCTTACTGAATCAATTCCCTGCTGATCTGTTATATTTCTAATTGCTTGCTCTAATCCTGTGTAATTGACGTTTTGCTGTTTAGCAATCTTGTTTGAATCCTTGGTTTCAATTTGGTCTTCTAAACCAATTTCCATTCTTTCAAGAGTCGTATTTAGTTGTTCAGTATCGACCCGATTTCCTATTAAAGTTTCTACCTTTGCTTTGATTGCCTGAAATTCTTCCAGGGTTTCTGCTTTGAGTGCTTCTTGTATGGTCTTTTGGAAATTAATGGCATCCTGCTCAGTCTCGAATTTGGTATCTAATTCGATCTGTTTAAGTCCTCTTATTCCTTTGAGATATTCTTTTTGAAACTCTGTTAACTTCTCTCCATCTTCAGTTTCCAATCCATCGATGTGGTCATCCGTCATCAAGGATTTGCTGTCTTTGGCTTGCTGGATTTTATTCCGTTGCTTTAATTGGAGCAGTTCCTGTTTCTCTAATTTTTTTCTATTTTTTTCGGCTTCTTCTTTTGCTAAAAAATTTGTTTTAGCCTGATTCAATGTTGCTAACAGGTCCTGATGATCCGCAAAACGGATGGATTCAGGTCTTTGTTCAAGACCTTCAATCATTTTTTGAACGCCACTTGATGAAGTGACTAAGGAAAGGTTTTTACGGAAGGAAGCTAAAGTACCCTGACGGGCAGTTTCTTTGAAATCTCCTTTAGCTTGAAGATAAAAAGACTGGAGATCACCAGGACTGGCTAGTCGAATATTTTGTACTAATTCATTTCCTGTAAGTTCACCAAGGTCATCAACTATATCAGGAAGGACTTTGGCAGTTTTTGTATCAACAACTTTTTCGTATGTATCGAGAAACGTCTTCTGATTTGCTTCATCTGATAAAAAATTACTGATATATCGGGAGCTTTTCTGATTATTTCGGAGTTGGTTTTTATTATCCAGAAAACCACGTAGACGAATCTTATCCAATTCTTCCATATCAGAATTGCCATTAATCCGTTCCAGCACTGTGTTATAGTCCCAATTATCCTTATTTAAGACATTCTCTATCTTTCCTGTTTCTTCAAGTGCTCGTCTCTGTTTAAGGGATTCATTGCTTTGAATATGTTCTTCAACAATGCCTATTGCTGTATTGACTCTTTGTTGATTTTTAAAAACTTTGCTGACTGCTTCGTCATTTACAATAGTTTTCCCGTTGTCGTTTAATTTGACCAGTCCTCTAAAAACAGCACTATCTTTGACATTGACCCGTAACCGTTGCAGTTCTCGATTTTGTAAATAATTAGTCTGTTTTTCTTGAAATAGTTTGGTTAATTTTATTTTGTTTTCGTTGCTTTGAATGCTGTATGCAGGTGTTTTTTCAGTAAGTCTTTCTGAAATGTCACTTGGAAGCACATTAGGATTATCAATTAATTCAACAAGACTGTCGTATGCTGCTTTTTTATCGGTTTCCGCATGCATGTGCCAATGGTCAAAAAGCTCCACGGGATCGGCTCCTGGGAAACTCGCCTGGACTGATTTAAATGTTTTTCTAGCCCATTCTTTAGGTTTATTGCGAAACGCCACAATTGCACGGGTTCTTTGAACCTTATCTGTTAAAATCCTAAGTTGGCTATTATAAACTAGATTTCCTACGGCTCCGTCTTTTTTCAAAGGGCCAAAAGTATTTTGGAAATCAGCAGTATAAGTCTTTACATCAACATCCTGACCCGTTAGCACTCTCTGCATGGCATCGTTTGCTAATCTTTCTCCTTCAGTATTGATCAGAACATTGATGCGATCCGTGCGTTCCTGCATCGTTGCACCAATGGCCTGTTTGATCATTTTGCTTTGATAGGCTTTTGCATGATTTTTCAGTTTCCGATTAAGCCGATCACTATCTGAATATTTTATTTCTTTACTCCAAGGTCCAGTATGTCCATCACTTTGACCTAGAAAATAGTCTCTGACTGAAGTGTGGTTTAATTTTTCAAAACCATAATTTGGTAATTCATCAAATCTCCAAGATTCATAATCCAAGTCCATTTGTTCTTCCATGGATTGTTTCTGCTCCTGGAACTCAAGGTCTTCATTTGATTTTTGTATTTTGGCAGCAACAGGTCCAAGCTTTGCGAATACTCCTTCCAGATTTTCAAACAAGGTTGCCGTTGCCTTATTTGCACCAAAATCCGTATCTCCTTGAGGTACTTGGGTCTGAGGGGCTTGCATCATTTGAGTCTGCCCCTGCGGTCTTTGGAAGTATTGTCTTGGAATTATCATTATGCACTCATCATGGCGTATGAACCTAATGCGCTGGTAGCTGCAGAGAACATTCCGACAGATTTGGCATATTCAGCCTGTTCTCGTTGTAGATATGCGGATCGGTAAAGATTCTGATATGTCATTATCGTTTGTTCATATTCAGCATCTTTCCATTGTTTGTATCCTTCTTCTGCTCTATCTATGTCGCTATAAGTGTCTGTTGTAACTTGTTGCTGTGCGTACCAAGCATCAAAAGCCTGTTCGACGACAACATCCTGTGTGGTTCCTTGCCCAACGACTGCACCTGATGCAGATACTGCAGTTTTAGCTGTTCCAACGGCTCTGTCTCCTAAACGAGCAATTTCAGCAAACTGCCTACCACCTTCATCTGCACGTTCTGTTACAAATCTGCTTAAATTTGTTCTCTGTCGTTTTGCATTTTTATAAAAGTTGGCAAGTATCTGTTCTGCATATCTCTCTTTTTCACCAGCATCCTCATACTCCGATTGATGCTGAAAATGGGTCTTTGCCAATCCTGACAAAAACTGACCTGTTGCTACTGCACCCTGCGATCTTTTAGAAGTCCAAAAAGGGGTTTTTGCAGATGTTGAATTTGGTTGTGCCCAAGGATAACCACCACGTTGACCGTATCCTGATGGGTTCCAATTATTTCTCATATCAGACGTTCATTTCATGTTCTGAAACTAATGCAACCAGAGTCACCGGAAAAGGCTGGTCACAAACGATTTTAATAGATTCCTCATCCAGGGATCGGCTCATGATATTTGCCGTTTTGGTTCCTGTAAAAAGAGGGACTTTGGTATTAAGGGGGTCTGCTGTAAGACGAAATATGAACTCTTCCATTTCAGATGTAGTCATAGAAGAAAGTCCTATTTTAACGCCTAAAGAGTCGTGTAATGAAAGGTGTGCTTTTACGACCCTATCTCTGCCTACAACAAATAAACTTCCGTCTACGGCTTGTTTCGGAGTTAACAGGACCACATGAGAGTCATAAGGAAGTCCTCCTACCAATTTAGTAACCGCAGAACCTATGGTAATTGTTCCGTTACTGTCGGTTCCTACAGTTACATCATTCTGAACAGCACCATCTCCTAATATCCTGATAGACTCGTTTTTAAGATGAGCAAACTGTGCGGTGGTAAATGAGGATGCCGTTTTGTAAAGACCACAATCAACAAAATGGGCTAGTTCCTGATCTGTTTCAGAAGGCTCATAAAACTTTTCAAGAAACTCTACATACCTGACTGTTGAACCATGAATATCTCTTTTGACAATAAGCCATAACTGATCTCTTCCGTCATGTGGGATCACTGCCATTGATTCGACTTTGGCATGATTGTCATAAATATTTTTATCTCTAGTTATCGTTACTACGTTTTCTGCTGGATTTTCTACAGTCCATGCCTCATTACCTGCTTCATTAAGCATGGTATAAATATTATCTGCCGTTGTATTATTATTTGCATGTAGCATCCATGTATTATGATTTGTCCCAGAACTTCCTGATCCTCCACAATTAAATGTTTTAGTATTTCCGTATTTATCACTTAAAATAAAATAATCATTTGAATCTAAACTTGAATAATTTGTTATAGTTATAGTTGCAGTTTGTGTGTCTCCTGAACCTGTAAAATTAGTTACAGCAATATTAGAATCAGATGATTCAACCAAATTGCTTGAATGGGTTCCTCCAATGGTATGATGCCCCCAACCAACGACAGGCATTGTATCTTCAAAGGATAGTGATGCTAATGTCCCGTCTTTGAGTCTGCACCATGTCAAGGAATGTGGTTGTTTCTGATAAACCAGTTCCTTAACTTCTTTTCCTACCAACTCATCTGCTTGATATGAAATTTCAGAAGACTCGTATTGAACGTCTTCCCCCGAAAATGTCAGAACCCTTAATTTCCTGCGGTTAAACTGGACATAGATCATTGCGTTGCCAACACGGGCAGGTTTAATGTCGGCAGCTTCCCAGGACGTATCTCTGATTAATGAGAAGTTTGTGGGAGTAATGGTGTAGGAAGTTTCAGAACCATAGAGATTAAAAATCCCTCCAGAAGTTCCGATAGCAAGCTTTTTTCCTTCCTCGATCCAATAGATTTCATCAACTGTGTCAGAATCAATGGTCAGGCTAATGGCATTGTTATCCAGGATCTGTTCTCCCATGATCGTTTGACCAATCGAATCGGAAGAACCAGTGGAAACACCAATTTTAGAATCAGGAGCAAAGCTCAAAAAATCACCTGCTTCTGACAGCCAAATTGTTGTGGGATGTTGAAGAGATGCTGCAACTACAAGACGTTGCTGATGAATTTCTATGGCAGAGGGCCATTTGTTATCTCCTCCTAAAATGCCCATACGCCATTCACGGGTATTAACATCAACAATTCCTACTTCACCTTGAGATGTAGCAGTTATTGATGCTCCTCCAGACGCTACATTAGTAATCTTAAACCATGTCCATCGAATCCCTTTGGTCTTTTCTGCTTCTGATCCTGCAAACGTATTGACCCGAATAAGTCTTTGATCATCATCAGCATCAAAAGTATGCCCTGTTGCCGTTATCGTACAGGCACGATCTTTTTTAATAACCTTTTTCTGAACTTCTAATTTTCCTGTCCATTCTGTCAATGTTGGTGTTGGAGGAGTACCGGAAATCATTAATTTAAATTCGAGTGGTGAGCCTCCTAAACTGCTTGCAATCTGAAATGAGGATGATTGAGCATTGATAACATAATAATCAGTATTTAATGTTGGGAAATTTCCAGAGGATACAGATGTATCAGACGATGCAGTGACTAAATTACCAACACTTAATCCTGTCGTGCTATCAAGTGAATTACCATCGGTAGGAAACCTGATTCTGGTCCCATTCATCAATCCATGACCATAGATCACAAATCGATCTGTAGCAGTATCAACACCTACTCCATCAACATGAACCCATTCGTAGTGGTTTGAATCAACTGCAGTAACTTTGACCAGTTTTGTGTTGTCAATATTTACGGCATCCCATGGTCCATCTAAAAAATCGACATCGGTTAAGGTCCATACTGAATTATCTGCTGCTCTGGTCCCAGAAGATGCAATTGTTCTGGCAAGTTGTTTTGGTTTGAAATCTTTGTGGACTATGTAAAGAACGTCTGCAGACTGAGTAAAATCAATCTCTAAGCATTGTGCTGCAGTTATTCCGGTGCTTGAGACTTCATAAGGTGTGGTCCCACCATTGACCAGTAATTGACCATTTTGGGAAAAGAATCGGATCTTTCCGTTACTGAATTCAAGGACATAACTTTGTCCTTCTCCAAAATAGAACGGAACTAAGCGAGATTCATCAGAAGTGTTGGTAGTTGCATTGGCAGCATAATAGGTTCCTGGTCTTCTTTTGGCAGGTCCTTGAAGAAGTGGAACAAAGTTCTTCATCTCTTTAAGACCTTGTTTATACAAATCTGCATCAAAACGACCATGCATCTTCGGAGACAACTCGCCTCCTGCAAAGCTGTTTTGAACCCTGTATTTAGTTGCCATCAGATTTTAGAATAACCTTCTGCAGGTGCATCTATTGGTTTCCAGGGGTCTGTAAATGCCCCCATTCTTCCGTCAAGCCATGTCGATCCGTGGTAATATTCTGGTGTTCCTTCTGTGGCATCCATACTTCTGGTAGTTGCCAATTCCATTGTAAATTTCTGCCACATTTCCTGCTTCAATGCAGTTTTTGCAGTCAGAGGTTCTGCAAGTTCCCATGCCAGTCGTATCCCTATGAGATTCACAACATTGGCATCCAATAGGGTTAAATCGGAGGGACGTTGAACGTATTTAATTTTAATGGTTCCCGAATCGGTATGGAGTTTAGATCCCTCAATTCGGTAAGCAATGGTTGCATCATGAATCGAAAGGACTCGGATACAATCATTTGGAAGAGAATACTGGTAGGTATAACCCCAGGATGGAGTTTCCGTATCTCTTGTTAGGACTGTACGGGCCGTGACGCAATTCCACGGATGGAGTCGCAACACGGAATCCCGCACATCATCAAACCGGAGTTTGCATAGACGGGCACGTTCATTATTCTCATCAAGAGAAACAATCTTTTGCTCACCTAAGTTGGTCAGCGCAATATTGCAAATATCAACCGCACCCGCCATTCAGCCTCCTTAATCGATGGTATAAGTGACATAAGAATTGATTGTCGCTGCACCTGCAGCACCTGAACCACCAGCATGTTTAATGGTAATCCAGGATTCGGCAGGAAGCTCAAATCCAATTCCAGCTACCACCATTCCTGACTGACCTGCTACTGTCCATCCAGCGGATGTTGCATTCGCAAGAGCAAAGAAAGTGGCATCATCACCTGCTGTTGTCCCATCTGTAGGAAGATAGCCAACAGAAATCTGCTTACTTGATCCAAGTGTTGCAGATTGATACACCTTAATTTCCCAGACTTTCGCCATTTTGGGCAGAACTGCAATGTGAACAAGGCCATTTAAAGCCCATGTTCCAGTAGTTCCGACGACATGAGTGTCATGCGCCATACGCATCCGTCCACTGACATCTGCAACATTGAGCATAACGGGTTTTGCATTACCGCTTTGTGCGGTTTTGCCCATATTCGTAGCGTAGTACGAAGGGGCAGTTCCTGCAGTGATAGCTCCCATAATTCTCCTTTCAGATTAAGCGTTTTTGCATTTGATTTTGATGACACGCTTTTCTTCCAAACGTGTAGCACCCATCGTCATCCGAAAGTAGATATACTGGCTAAATCGCTTGTCGGCTCGTTCATCTACACGGGCAACAATGTCTTCCCAGATGCAGAGTCCAAGTCCAGCACGATGAAAGCAGAGAACATCTTCCACGTTACTGGCAACTGTGGTTTTCTCCGTCCTGATAAAGTTAAATCCCATGAAGGAATCTACTTCACCTGTATACAAAGCATACAAAGGAGAAAAATCACGATTGACGAAGCTGGAATCATTCAACATGCCTTCAATCTGAGCAGATGAACAAACAATGAATAATGGAGATCCTCCACCTGCATCGTAGTCATCGGCTTCATTTTGCTGAAGTAGGCGTTGTGCTCGGATGAGCTTGTCTACTGTTAAAGTAGCGTCTGATGTTACAGACGAATCTTGATGAAAATTAACAGCAATTTCCTGAGTACCAGGAAATGTGATTGGTGTATTAGCATCTGATCCGCTGGTGTTTTCAGAACCATAAGCAGTTCCAAAAGCAGCATCGAGAATGATGTCATCAATCTTTCGTCCCATTGCCATTGCAGCCGACTCAACGTAAGCACTGGCAGGGTCCATGATCAGACGTAATTTATCGGGGTTGTCTACGAGTTTGCCCCAATCGTAATCTTTCGGTGTTACCCGTCTACGATCATGTGGGACATCCATCAGCGGGGAATCCGCATGACGATTCGTGACTTCTACCGCATCGGTAGCATCGATACGATCCATGAAGACTTCTTCACCGACCTTACCTGTTTCGAGGGTTACAGCACCTCGGAGCCTTGAACCTCTTTGTTGGAGCAGATGCTGCACATTTGCAGAATACTGCTTCACCATAGAGGTATTAATAGCATCGTATGCCATAGAATACCTTTCTGTAGTTTTAAGTTGGGTTGTCCAACTGCCAAAGGGAGTTGCCCGTTACCGGACTCCGAACCCTTCCTACAGGGAGGTCGCTACTGCGATTGTCTCCCGAAAGGTTTCACATGGACTAAACGCTTACGACTATTCGTATGCGCTTTGGAACAAACGAGTCATCTGCTGAACTGCAGCTTTATGATTCGGATGCTCCTTGTTTAAATAAGCTTCGTTAAAATCCTTATCTCCGAATTTTTCTTTAATTTTCTCTTCTGCATTAACAGGAGAGATTTGTGTTGGGGATTCGGTTCCCACCAACATGTTATGTTCGGCAAATTGTTTACCAATGTTTGCCATCATTTTGATAATTTCAGGGTGATCTCCGAGTCTTGTATCCTCCACGAATTTCAAGAGATCAGGAGTTGCAAACTGACCAAAAGCACGACGAGCATACTCCATGTTCTTGTCATACTCTTTTCCAGGCCATTCCTTTAATAAGGCTTGCTGTCCCTGCATTTCCAACTGTTCCATTTGTTGAGTTTGGGCTGCTGCATTTTGCTGCGCTTCTTGTGCAGATACTTCCAGCAACTGTTCTGCCTGACGTTGTGTCAGTCCCAACTGATGGGCTTTACTTCTGAAGTCGTCTAACTGTCCTGGTTGATTCTCGAAAGTCTCAAACGTGTAGCCTGACGGATCTTCTGGCCTTCCTAGTGCCTTATATACTCCATCCCAGGATTCTCCTTCTTTAGGGACCTGGACAAAGTTTTCCGGTGGTGCGCCCATCTTTTTGACAAGATGAACGTAGCTTTGAGCCAGCTTATCGACAGAATCGAAATTACGCAGACTCGGTTCTTCAGCTAAATCTCCAGGGAGGGCGGTTGAATCAAAAGATGAATTATCCGCTGGAGCTTCACTCGCAACGGGTTCACTGATCTGTTCTTCCATATTCAGCTTCTAGTTTTTTGATGCGTTGCAAAATCTCCTGTGGAGAAGATCCTGCAAGTTGGATTAAGCTCATCACAACGGATCGTGCTCCCTCGTTAAAGGCAGACAGGTGAGAATCACCTTCCACGAATGTTGTATTGAGCACCTTATAGTTCCGACTGAGATCGGCTAAAACCTCTTTCCCAGCAGGACTGTTAAAAAGCTCGTAATATAAAGTTCTTCGACGTTCCTCTTTTTTGAACATCAATTAATCCTTCTCTTTGCTTCTGCATCTGCAACATTCTTGTCAACTTCAGAAGCCATTTGGGATGCCAGCATCTGCTGTTCAGCCATTTGCTGTTCCTGCCGTGCTTCCATAATTTCCTGCATCTCTTCATTGGTTCTGATGGCAGACGCAGGAGCACGTAGTATTTCTGCACCCAGTTCAGTAATTCTGCTGATATTAAGTCTTTCGATTGCCATTGGATCAATCTGTGCCAAAGGCATGATAAACTGCATCAATTGAGAAACTGCATTGAGTTCTACTGATCTCATAGACACGGATACGGGATTCACATATTCGATCATAAAATCGACATCAACCATTTCCTGCGGAGGAGGAGGTAGCATTCCTGCTCTCATCATCAGCATGAAAGTTCGTTCTATAAGTGGAGATAGGAACTCTGCTTCTTGACGGGCGACAATTGGGCCAAGAATTACCAAACGATCCCTTTGCCTCATTGCAATTTCGGTTGCTGTAAAACGCAAAACATCTCCGTCTTGGGCAACTGGACCTGGAAGTTCCATCAGATCAAGGTAGAATGCTTTGTCAATAGCTTCACGGACCTGACCCATCTTTGCATCGGCATACCTTGGTTCTCCTGTTGGTATTTCACCGATCATGTCAGATGAGGTGAACCCTGCACGGTGAAAGTTGAGTGCCCCAGCATAGGTTTTCAAGGGAGAAATAAACCCATCATCAGGCAACGTCAACGCAGGGTCCACCTGCTTCTGAAGACCTTTGAGGTAGGTTTTTTCCATTTCGTTGAGCATACGGATGTCTGGTAAAGCATCCCCTCCTGGTCCTCGTCCATATATCTCAATGGCGTTTCTAGCCCATCTGCTACACACGTATGGAAACTGATCGTATCCCCCGATTCCAAGAATCTTTTTGTCATCCTTTAGGATATGTAGTGAAATCCAAGGCTTTTCAATAGTCTGTAAAGGACTGGGTTTTAATGAATGCCAAGGTTTGACTACATGAAAGCACTCGAATGTTTCATAAGGCTTACCTGCCTCCATACTCTTGATTACCTTTTCTGAAAGGTTTTCAGGAGGAAACTGTTCTATCAGTGCTTTTGCTGTTTGTTTGTGGTGTCTAAATACAGTGTCGATTCTGCCGTAATTGTCAGTAGCAAGGACACAATCGGATAATGGGAAGTTCCGGTACATTGGACCTTCTCCAGGAACATCCTCAATAAACATGATTGCTGTTCCAAATGCTCCGAGATCCGCATAATACTCATAGACTGCAGGATGGAAATTGCATTGTGGACGTGACATGAACATCTGAATCTGCTTGGTGGTTTCTTCTAACCAGAGATTGACATTCCTGTTCTGCTCCAACGCTCTTACTCTTGGCTTCAAAATAAACCAAGGTGCTGCTGCAGGAGTCAGAATATTGTGCATTCCTGCTGCAAAGCGGGTTAATGCCCTTACAGGAGTAGAGTCAAATATCTTCTGCCTACGCTCATTTCCTGGGTTCCTGTCCCGATTATGGAAATCCGCACGTCGAGGGATTACCATTTCGGCAATCTGATTCCATTGGCCTTCCCATGCAGACCGATTGGATTTCAGATGCTCGTATTCTTTCAGAATATCGGATGCAGGATTATCCTGGTCTTCGTATGCCATTAATATCCTGTGCTTCCACTAGCAGTTTGCCGTGCTCTAATTTTTCCTGCAGATGTACCACGGGTCAGAAATGTACTGGTCCTTGTGGTTCCCTGCCCTTGTTGTGCCCTTACCCAAGATCCTGGTGCTCCTTGAGAAACATTCCCAAATTTAGTTGGATCAGCCACATTTCCAGTTGCATTTCCTCCTTCTTCATTTGATTTAGGAAAAATATTTGTAGATGAAATCCATCCAAAATCTGGGTTTAATACCATCCCTGCAACACCTCCGAGCAAATTCCCGACATCGCTTGTTCCAACAAGTTTAGAAAAAGGTGTTTCTTTTTCTTTATGTTTATCTACGGCCTTTTTAAAAGGCTTTTCTACATTTCTATCCCACGCATCAGATAACCAACTCATATACCTCCTTATGCAGCAAAATATTGATATTCGTCATCGTATGTACCGATGGCGTGATCCATTCTTCTGGAAAAGGTATTGCCTTTGGCATAACGGAGTGACATGACTGCATAACGTGCTGCAGACATCAGGTCATCCCGTTCCTTCACCACTTTTCCATCCTTCCTGTGGTACATTCTCATTTCCTCGAAAAACTCTCCGAGATGATCAAATACCAATAACCTCTGGGTCTGGAAACGCTGTAGCATCTCCATGAGTCCTGGTTCGACTCCTTGCCCTCCTTCAGGGTTCTCAAAATGCTTTGGGAACATGTTGACTCCTGCTTTCCGGTAAATGGCAGCAAGAGGTTCCCCAGATCCTTTATCGTGTTGTGCTCCGTCATGAGGCCAGATAACGGGTATCCAGTCTCCACGGGCTTTGATTGATTGACCATGAACTAGAGGGGTTTCCCCAGACTTTCGGTAGATGTCATACACGTATGCAACATCGTGGTCCCGATCATGAGCAATCCAAACAGCAGCAGTAGGGTGATCATATCCAAAATCAAGAGCACATATCCTCGCCCAGTGTGCTGGTATGGCAAAAGCCGGCCTTTTGATTTGTTCAACATCAACAGGAAAAACGAGACCGCTACCAAGTACGGGAATACCCTCAGAACGCATCTTTCTTTCATGCGGAGGTAGTGCTGCAAGAATCTCTTCTTTAACCTCATCATCGAGGTGTGGTGCGTCATCCCATGTTGCGTTATATAATTGCTGGTGTGGTTTTAAATTGTTCATGAACTGGGCAACCACATTGGTCATCCCAGATTCGGGCGTAAATGTCATAAAGGTCAGACCACCGCTTTTGAGAGAAGCACGTAATGCCTGACTGTAAATATCCTGCGGGGGTTCCTCGTCCATCCAGACCACATCGACTGCTTTCCCCATCCATGCCTGTTTCCCCTGCTCGTAAGACTTCATAAAGCATTTGGAATTTCTTCCTGACGCATGCTTTACAGTTACTGTCGAAATGGCGTTTGGTATTCCAGGCTGACGTTCCCATTTTATTATTGATTCCTTTGGTACTGCTCCTTTACCAAAATCCTCATCATCTCCAGGTTCCCCGAATAGTTCTGCTTGAACGATGTCTCTTGTGTTTGCTGTTGTATTTCCTGCTGCCCATGCCTTGATTGGTCCCTTAAACCGATAGCCTTTCCACCATTTGGGATATTTCCCTGTTAAGTGATATGCCATCTCTGCTGCGCCACAGAAGGTCTTTCCGGTCTTATTTGCTGCCATTAACAATCTTTGTCGTGCAAGTCTTCCGTTGTTGTCTTTGGCTGCATGGAAATTGTCCTGGTACTCATAAGGGTCATAGAACGTGAGTCTATTCGTGTCTTTGGTTTCAGTAATCTTTTCTGCAAGCTGAATCGCTTGTTCTAGCTTTTCGTGTTCAAGCATCTGGACTTATACCTGCTCCTGGGTCTATTTGACGTTGCCAGCGTAATTGTTGTACTGAAGGTATGATTCCCATTGTTAATCTACTCCAGAACTGTTGCTGAAAATCTTGTTGTGTTACAGGTCTTGGATTTAATGGCTCATCATCGCCAAAGGCATGTGTATCTGCTTCTTGCTGATTAAGTCTTTCAACGTCTTTATAGGCAACCATTGGGCTAAGAACAGAAGAGGTTAATCCTAATCCAAAACCAAATATTCCAAGTTTAGGATTGATCTTTCCGTGTAATGCCTGTTCACCACGTCTAAGCTGTTCCTGACGGGTCATCCAGTCACCTGTCAGCCTTGACTGTTTCATGTCGATGGTTTCACCCTCGAATAAAGATGCCTGTTGTTGGACTGGGAATGCACTCTTAGTATCAACCTCTCCAGATACCACTGTCGGGGCTTTCCTCATATCAAGCTGATCCTGTAAAGGACGATTGGGATCATGGGCAATACTAGGATATTCCGTAATCTGTTGAGGCTTATTAGAAACAATCTCTGGAACTTCACCTGCATCAATTCCAAGGGTTAATTGGGTTGACCTTGGACCTGGATGAATATTGACGTTATGCGTTAATACATGAGACTTTCCATCAACTGTGACCGATGTTGTTTTCTGTGGAACAATCGTTTCTGCTTCTGGTGCAACAATGGCTTCTGAGGGTGCTGTTATCTGATCCCCAGACTTGGTTAATGCAGAATGCTTTGAGGCTTTAAGTATATCTTTTACCTGAGTAGTAACACTACCAACAGGTTCCGGTCCTGTCACAAACTCTGAAATAAGACCTTTAGAGGTAAAATAATCTAATACATGCCATCTCGATGATGCTTCCATCGATTTCTTTGCGGCTGATACCTCGGCTTCCTTCTCTGTCTTATGCCATGCAGGTAACTCACGACCATGAAGATGAGGGTTCCTATCTCTCTGAACGCTAAGCTTCTTGGATTGCTTAATTGAAGGAAAAGGGACTTTACTTGATGGCTCAACTGGAATCGCCTTCTCTCCTTCGACTCTCATTTTGATTGCAGAAAGTTTCTTGTTCTTTGGCGTTACCCCTGACTCATAATACTCCTGAATCGCTTTCTGAGTCTGAGAACCACCTGAAACCATGTATGCCAGAATAGGGTCGATTTTCCTTAGTTGTTCTACCTGTGCTCCCTGATGCCTCTGTAATAGCTTTGTTGTTTCCTGATACCAGGCTTTGCTTCCTAAATCGTATTCTTTGACAATGTTGTTGTACTGTTTCCGTATCTCCTCCATCTCATCCTGGACTGTCTGATTCTCATCCTGCCCTACAAAATCATCTGTCGTGTACTGATGGATAAGATTGATATCGACAGGCTCTGGTCCTGTTGCCGATGCAGCCTTTACATGCTGAACCG
>VTLG01003731.1_pt1 | contig 15249 bp, 7 predicted proteins | sample 4694571 | NCBI WGS metagenome assembly VTLG01 (sample SAMN12604809, study PRJNA352737) | marine metagenome | biome: ENVO:00000447; feature: ENVO:00000209|ENVO:00000569|ENVO:01000036; material: ENVO:00002151; isolation source: viral sequences binned using virsorter ...
AAAAGCAGCTAAATTTTCATTACCAGCAGCATTTTTTAAATAAGTACCATCTGCATAAATAAATAATGAACCTGTACCTGCTTCTTTTATAAAACTATTGCTACCATCATGGTAGATCTGGAGATCTTCACCACTACCTAAGCTTAATTTAACATCATCACCACCTCTATAATTACCAGTCACCCAAACGCCACTTGATGTCGTTGCTAGTTTTTGACTGCCGTCGTAATGGAGTTCTAAGGCTCCGTTAGGTTTTATAATGATACCTTCTTCGCCTGATCCGCTGCCATTGTTAGTTCTTAAATGAAAATCACCAGTGTAGTTAACAGCTACACTTTTTGTTCCATCATGGTAGATAATTAGATCATTCCCTGCACCTACCCTGAACTGAAGATTATCTCCAAGACTCTGATGACCTGTAAACGTATTAGCTCCTAATCCAGCTAAGTTACCAGTAGCTGTTACACCACCTTGCCATGCTGATCCGTTATATACCTTTAGTTCATTAGCACTTGTATCAAAGTAAAGATCACCTGTATCGTTATTACTACTTGGTGCTGAACTTGCTACACGGTACTTATCAGAAAAGTCATTAACGTTAGAGATATTGGTAGCTACTGTATTTACATTAGATATAGATCCAGCAACTGAAGTTATATTGCTATTCGCACCAGCTACTGTATTGATATTAGTAGTGTTACCAGCAACAGTATTGATGTTGGTAGTATTATTTCCAACAGCATTTACATTACTTATATTTGAAGCAACAGTCGTAACCTCTGTAGCTATTGGAACTTGTCTATGGAATGTATAAGTATTTAATGTCGTAGTTGTTTCTACGATCATCCCATAAGCAGTACTATATGTTGTGCTATTAGCTAAACCAGTAATGGTGACTGTTGAGTTACCGACAGTGCCGTTAGCAATTGTCGCCACTCCAGATCCATTGGAGGTAATGTTGCTGCTGAGAGCTTTAATAGATATAAGAGTTCCAGCCCCGTTATTAACGTCAGGGTTAGCGTTAGGAAAAGATGTTTCATTTGCTATTGGTACAAAACCACCTACGTCATCAACAAGATCAATAATCCTGTCATTGATAGCAGCAGTTGTAGCTATTGTTGTGTCGTTATCTGGGAAGGTATCACCATCTTTAATAGTGTCACCTGTACTGATGTTGAAGTATCTAGCGTCAGATTCTGTTTCTGTGTAATACCTGTTATCTAGTTGACCAGCATTAAGTTCAGTTTCTGTGTAGTACCTATTATCTAAAGCTCCTGTAGCTATCTCAGAGTCTCCTACTGAGTTAGCTGCTAGGTGTGAAGCATCCAGTGGTGAACTAGCTATAAGTGTTTTAATCTCACTAGCTGTTTGATCATCCTTAGCTCCAGTATCAATACCATCTAATTTAGAATGATCAGCATCAGTAAAGACATTACTATCGGAAGCTGCTTCTACCGCTGCTCTAATTTCAGCATCTGTTTGATCAGCAGTCGCATTATCTTCAATAGCATTAAGCCTTGAATGATCAGTATCTGTAAAGACATTACTATCAGTAGCAGATTCAACTAATGCTCTTATCTCACTAGCTGATTGATCTCGTGTCGCATTGTCTTCAATGTTATTTAGCTTTGCATGATCAGTATCGTTAAAGACATTACTATTTGTAGCAGCTTCTACTAAGACTCTTATCTCAGCAGCTGTTTGATCATCTTTAGCTCCTGTATCACAGCCATCTAATTTAGATCCATCTGCAGCTACGTCTCTACCGTCAACAGTTCCTGAAACAGTTATGTTTCCAGTTACTGTGGTAGCACCTGCAGCAAGCGTACCACTGGTAGCTACATTCTGTGAGCCAAAGTCAGGAGCAATCTTTGTACCAGCTATAGCAGCTGATGCGTTGACATCACTATTGACTAAGGAACCGCTGGTTACACCAACAGTTACCTTGCCACCACTAGGACTGTTATCCGTAATAGTAACTTTATTACCAGCTACAATATCTCCTGTTAAAGCTGTATCTATTTTGGCATCAACTCTGCCATCAATAGCTCCTGTGGTAGCGACTTTATTATTGTCGCTTTGCCACGTTTCAGTGCTGATAATTGTTTCATCACCTGTTTGCCAAGCTGCCTGTGCGTCAGCCTTAGCCTCCTGTGTAACAAATATGTTCTGTTGGAAGTTATCGTTTAGATCTTGTGATCTGATAGCTGAACCTGGATAGAAAGTAGCAGCTAAGTTATCTACGTTTGTATCACGATAAACCCTAATTGCTGCACCGCTGGCTGGTACGTGTCCTGTATTAAATTGTACGGTTGTAGGGTTACCATTTGGAATGATGAACTCTGTAGTAGCCGTGCCATTGACGCTAACTTTTACGTCACTGGTCTTCAAATATTCAAATGTAAACGGGTACGATGTTGCACCCGTTGAGTTTATGTTTGTTTCTGTAGCGGCCATTGCATGTATGCATAATTATTGTTGGGTGTATTTCAGTAAATCTTGTAAAGCTTTGGTGTTCTTAGAAGAAACTGTTGCTCCTTCGTAGTCACCAGCCTTAACTAATTGTCTGGTAGCTTGTCTGCTATTAATGATGTCTCCAATATGTGTATATTTAGGATCATTCATCAATTCATCTTCAGCTAAACGTTGGGCTTGTTTAACAACTCTTGATAACTCTTGATGGATTTGTGATTTATCTAGATTAGCTTTTAAGTCTTCATAACCAACGCCCATATCTCTAAGTCGCTTAAGTTCTACTAATTCTTTTTGAAGAGATTTATAGCTCATCAAACGTTGAACTTCTTTATGTAGTCCCATACGTCCCATGATACGTCCGATCTCTTCTCTCTCTTCTGGTTCGTAGTCATAATCACCTTTATATGATTTACGAATCATTCCTGGACCATCAAAGCCTGTTTCGTATAACCACTTACGCCACGGTTCATCACCTTGGCTAACTTTGATAGGACTGATAGCATTTAATATTCTTAAAACAGGGTTATCTATTTCATTAACTTCCTTACCTGTCCAGAAATCAATCTGTTCTGGAAGCGTGCTGGAAGCTATAGGTAGTCTATTTGTTATATAACCTTGAAAGTCATTATAAATATCTTTCTGTGATTGAGTAATAGCATTACTTGCTACTCCTAATGCACCAGATAAAGGCGTTACACTTCTAACCATATTTGCTGTAATCCTTCTCCAAGCAGATTCATCACCAGACATAGCTGCCTGTAAAGGTTCTAGACCATATAACGGGGTGTTGTTGACATATGTAGCTGATAATGTCCAAGCTGCCTTGTCTATCCAACTAGCAGTCATTGTTGCTCCAAGATCTTTTTCGTAATAAGCTAAGTCACCTATTAGAGTAAGTACTGAATCAAGCATAGGTATACCTTCATAGCTTACCCATTTACCACCAATGTTTATCGTCTTATTTTTCCAACCTTTAGCTCTTAACTTCTGTCTGTCTGAGTTATTTATAGGACCATTACCACGAATATTCCCTGCCATTGCATACCAATAACCAAGGATAGCTGTTCCACTAGCCATCATTATTCTTCCATGATATTCGTTTCTTAAGTTTTGATAGATAGCCATTGCATTAGGCGTATCCTCAATATTCTTAATCCCGTGTTCAGCTAGTGCAGCTATGATTTTTTCCTGATCTGTTCCGGCTGCTAATAACCTACCTTGTCTTGTAAGGCCAGGAATCTTAGCTAATGGTGTATAGGAAACAGCAAGGTTAAACATGTTAACTCCAGTTCTAGGGAACATAAAGAAGTTCTTTAATACTGGATACTTAGTAGTAAAGGTATTAACAAAGTCTGATACCTCTGTATCTAAGTTTAAAGCAATCTCACCTGATGCATGTTTAGCTGCCTTATCAGTTAAGACACCGTTATGATCAAAGAAAGTTCTATAGTTTTGTTTCTCTGCAGCTTTTACTTGTTTCCAAAATTCCTTTTTATCTAAGGTTTGACCAGCTTTACTGAATACCTCATCATAAGCTTTCATTCTGGAATGTAAGGTAGCCATAAAGGTATCAGTCATGCCGTCAACGCCAGCCATCATGGTTGTACCAGTACGCATGAAGCTCATCTTTGATATCTTTCTATTCCAGTTAGCCCATCCGTATTGAAATAAAGCTCCTTGGTTTCCTTCTTTCTCCCATCTAGGGACCATCTCATCAAGTATATTCCAGAGTTTATCTTCTTCAACAATGTAATCTTTACGTAAAACAGTAGCCATAAAGTCTGCATCTTTATGTACACGTTTCATACGAGTTAAGCCATCTTTAATTGCACGGTTAGCAGTATTGAAAACATCACCATGTAAATACAAAGCACGTTTTACATGCCCCATATCACCTTTTAATAGTGATTCACCACCAGCCCCAATGATTGCTGACATTGGCTTAAGGATCATCATGGATGTGTTACCTGCTAAGGCTCTTAATCCTGATAAACCGGATAAGGTATTGTTGTAAATAACACCCCACATACCTTTAGCAAAGAGATTCATTTTTCTTGGATCTGGACTTTTAAATAGACCTGTCCAACTAATCTCTTTATCTATAAATTCATATAGTTTATTGAGAGTATCTACATTACCGTCGGCATAGGTCCAAGCCTCCATTAAAGGTTTGATGATTTCTGGATTGGTTTTTTCAAACTCTAAGATCTGATCTCTAAAAGCAATCCACTTCTCAGTCTTCATCTTAGAAGCTTTTTTAAATTGCTCTCGTGTAAGACCTATTAACTCTTCATCAAACTTTCCAGTTTTACTTGCTCTTGCCCACCATTCTTTATTTCTTAACTGCCAACCCGATATATATTTATTAAGGCCATACTCTCTCATGAGTAAACCTTGCTTATCTAAGATATCCTTCATCACTCTTGTTGGATCTGTTAGACCTGTATAGCTATTAAATGCAGATGCCTTATCCGACACTTCCTTACCAAGAGTATTCATTAATCGTGCGGACTGTTCATTAACCTCTCGTCCTAAATAGAGTCTGACTAAATCGTTTAAAGCAAAAGCAGATGCTTCAGACTTAAATTCATCAATATAATAAATCTTGTCAGTTGCATCACTGCCTTCTTCAACTAGAACCTTTTTAAACTCTCTATCATTAAGAAATAATTGTTCAATCTCTTTAACTGATTTATCAGGGTCCATTATGTCACGGTAAATACGCCATGCTGCTTCAGACATATTCCGTTTAGTAAATCTAAACTTACCTATTTGTATTTCATAATCACCTACCTGCATCGATCTACGACCTAAATCAGAGACTAATTCCCTACCTTCTTCATCAGCAATGCCGAAACCTTTAGTCGTCATATTATCTGTGATAGGAGCAGGTGTCCCTTCAATACCTGTCTTCAACTGATAGGCATGGTCTCCAGCATTTCTAACTACATTGGCTGGTGGTACTGCAGCCCTTCCAGCTGTGAGAGTTTCATCAGCTAAATTAGGAGTGATATCTGGATCAAATCCTTCACTTGCAGCTTTTACTCTAGCTTCTAAGTCATCTAAACCTTTACCAAGGTCAGCCTGTTGAGCTTCTAATTTGGATATTGCATCATTCTCAATCTGCATCCTTCTTGATTTCTGAGCTTTTAGTAACTCTGAGTTGAAATCATTAACGGTTGCATCAGTTTGACCTGTCTCTTCTAATTGTTTGATGAGATTATTTTTAAGCTTCTCTAACTCCTTTGTATCTTCTGGACCAATGCCTGGATCAGCTATTCCTTGGTCAAGGTTAGCTATTGCTCGTTGTGTATCAACATCAGCATTCTTGGCTATCTCTTTTGCTTTAAAAATAGCTGCGTCTGAATCTTTAGGTTTAAACCATTTGAGGGCTGGTTTACCTGCATTTAATAGATAACCAATGATATCTCCGAATCCACTAAGAACAGTTTCATCCAACATGTTCTTCTGCCGCCTTACAGCTACATCATCTCCATCTAATGTTTTCCACTCATCTGGTATAGGGTATTGACCTTGCGGTCCAAAGACATCAGGTAAGGCATCAGCTAAGGCTCGGAAGGAGTTTTCCTCTGTCTCACCGTAATCACTGACACCCATAATGGCTGAACTCATAAGAGCGTTACCACCTATATTGGCTATTGCTTTTTGTATACCTACCAACTGTGTAGCATCTAATTTCTTACCAAAGTATCTAGCTGCAATAATGTTGGGGATAATAACCGAAGCAGCGCGTCTAATACCTTGAGTAGTTTCATTCTCAAACTTAGTAGCTTCATCCCACGACTCATCTAACTTCTGTAATCCTGGAATCTTACCAACAATATCCATTGGGACATCAAGCGTAGCTGCTGCTGTGGCTTTTAGGTAATTTCCTGGAGTATCCCAACCTGTCTCTTTAGCTGTCTTTTCAGCACGTTGTGGTGACTGTTCTTCTTGTTGAGGTTGTGATTGTCCTTCATTAGTATTAGTAGTCGGAGTCTCTTGAGTATCTCCTACAGGTTGACTTTCTTCTTCATCTAAAGCTTCTTGTTTCTCTAGTTGATCCCTAATGAGCTTCTCATATTCTTGTTGGTTTTCTTCGCTATATTCTTGTTCCATTAGGTACCTCCTACTTTAAATGAACCCATAGCTCCTTTTTCAAAGGAATAGTAAAAATCAAAATCTTGTAAATTTTCAAGCATCCAAACACGTGAATTATCTTTTAATAAGATTCCGTTATCGTCAGCAAATTCTGCATCAGCTTCACTAACTTGACCTTCAGATGCGTCAACTAATAAATTCCACGATAGGTTTGTTCTTGGCTGTCGGGTGTAAGCATTATCATTGAAGTTCCTATGGTATGTTCTGATTTTTGGAGTCATACCTTCAGGGTCTCTGGGGTTGACTTTTAACTTCATAAGGTTTTCTAAACCACCAACAGTTCTAATACGCTTGATTGCATCCTGTAGTGCTTTATCAGTTACATCCTTAGATAATTCATTTCTAAAATCTTTTCCTAAATCAACATCATGACCACCAAGCTTTAACTGTGCTTGCATGATTTCATGAACTGGTATCTTTTGAATTAATGAAAGATTTCTTACAAAGGCAGGTGCTTCATACGGTAAACCTTGTCCAATACGTTTAGCTTGTATGTCTAAATAGGTTGGATTAAGAAATAAAATCTCATTTATAGCATTACGATTTTCTATTAATTTTTGATATGTCCTATCTAATGTTACTGGGTTATTATATGCCAACTCGTATTGATGATCTGCTTGGGAACGATCCTGATTTACAAAAGCAAACTTAGTAAAAATACTTTGCTTTCTGAAAGGGTTGTCATCTGCACTTGAATTAGAGACTGCAAATACATTGCCATATTCTTCAGGTTTGTTAATCGCCGCTATTACATAGTCAAATGCATCCTTATGTGGGTTTGATGCGTTTGCCTCTTCCCGTTCAGCTAACGTATCGTTATATAGCTGTATTGCTCCTGTAGCAGCAAAGTCAGCACTGTAATGAACTTTGGTAGTTGTTGATAAGTCACCGATTTTAAGTTCCAGTACCCCTTTAAATACTTTTCTTAATTCAGCATCAGTTTTACCACCTTGTCTGCGTTTGTCATTAGCATCTGCTATCTTTCCCCACTTACTATCTTTACTTATTAGTTCATATGGGATGTTTGGATCGAGTAAATCTTCTCTACCTAAACTGTTACCTTTTTCAGCAAAAATCCTTTCCCATTCACTTTTCTTCTGACCTTGCGATGTGAAATGTTTATAAGCTTTAATTACGTCTGTATTACCTCCAGCAGTTTGAACATTATCTTCTATTTGATCCAGTGATCCTTGTTGTTGATCCCACTTTCCAGACTGTAAAAATTCAATAGCAGCATTTTCTGCTTCTTTACCTTGCCTTATTCGTTCATCAGATTTTAACTTAGCGTAGGCATTACTCTTTGTACTCCTATCTAGAATTGCATTATTCCATTCAGATTCAAACCGCTTCCATAATAAAGAGTTTTGATCAGTAGATTTAATAGATTTAAAAGCTGTTTCAAAAGCATCCGCATCTGGAACAATCCTTTCATCTGCATATAATTTAAGTAAATGTTTTACTCCGTCAGCTTTGGTATATTTATATTTACCATTCTCTGACACCATTGCCTTAGCATTGATAATAAGCTGCATGTTTTCGGCAGTAGGGTCACCGTAGAAAGCCTCTTCATGTCGTCTTAATGTCGCATTTGAACTAGCCGTAGCATCTGAATTGCGTGCTTCTTTTAAAATGGTGTTCCTTGACAACCTCATGCTGTCAAACATGTCACCTAAGAAATCAGCATTCAAATTATATAAATTATTAATCTTTAAATATTCAATTTCTAAAATTTGTAAGGCTGCTTCAGTTTGTTCAAGGGTTAAAGCACCTACACCTAATAATTGTTTTCTAGCCCAGCCACCAAAGTTACCACCAGCAGTTTTTGATTGAGCTTTTAAACGTCCATAGTCTGGTGAATTATCATATTTGCGGACATATTCTATTTCCTCTGGATTCGCCCCTTCTTTCTTTAATCTCTCTGCATATTCTTGAATTACTTTACCAGGATTCTTTACCTTCTGAATTTCTTGAAGTAAGAATGAATCCCGTTCATCACTAGGTATTCCTTTTGAAATATAGTAGTTATAACCAGCGTCAATAGTTGCATCTAAGTCTTTCTTCTTTATCTCTAATAAACTAGTGACAATTGTCTTACTAAACTCACCTAGCTTTTCAATGTTCTTTTGTTGTTGCTGATGCTTTTTATAAGAAGCAGCTTGCCTTTGGTCTATGGTCTGTCTGTTTTGTTGCAAAGAACGTTGACGTAGGGTGTCAATTTCATCATCCATATTGATGTCTGAAACATTACGTTCTTCAGTTCTTTGTCTATCTTTTAGATCGCTTAAAGCTTGTAAACCCTGTTGATGTATATCAGATTGATTTTGTCTTAAGTTACGTATAACTTCATCATCTCTTTTACTCATCTGCTCTAAGGCAGCATATCCAGGATCTTGTTGCTGAAAACTTCTACCACGAGCGTGCCCTTGGTATTTTGCTTTTGCCATTTTAATTTTTAAAAGTAGTTCTCTTTTGGCCCATATGATTGAGTTGAAGTTCCTTGGTAGTTATTTGCATACATACTTGCAGCAGATGCCGCAGTATTAGCAAAGATACTTCCCCATGACGGAACTTGAACTGAGTTGTGACCCCTTAAAACAGGAGGTCCGAAGTGAAATTCTTCTAGTTCAGGTGGGTATAAGAAGTCGGGTATTTGTGTTACTAGGGGTGAGGGAGGCATAGGAGGATCTTCTGGCTTCAGCATTCTTCGTGCATCAGCGTTCACATCTGCCTGTTCCCAATTACGATCAATATCTCGTATCGCTTCACCTGTATTAATCTTTGCACTAAACAACGACTCAGCATCTACAGCCATGTTCTGTCCTAGTGCAAATAACTGTGCTTGACCAATCTTATTACTATTTGCATTACCCGATTTAACACGGGCTTCACCACGTGCAATCAAGCTTTCAATAATTCTATTTTCATTAGCAAAGGATTTCTCTTTAACTGTCTCTGACAACTCACGCATTTGTGAGCGTTTAGCAGAAGCAGCTTCCCTTGCATTAAGGTCAATAGCTTGTCCATATAGCTTCTCTGACTTTTCGTACTTCCTTTCATTTTGACGGATTTGATGATCACGTATTTTTAATGAGTAGTCATACTTCTGCTTATTTAACTTATCTTGAAAAAGAGCAGCACTTCGTGAATTACGTTTTTGAAGATCAATGTTTCTGATCTTTTCTGCTCTACTAGCTTTTAGACGATCTATCCCTTGTTGTTTGGCTATCTTATCAATAGCTTCTTTTTCATCAAGAAACTTATCTTCTGCCCTTCTGGCTTTCTTAGCATCGTTTCGTCCAAAGAGGCCGCCTAGGAATTGAGAAACACCGGTGACTATTACTGCACCTGTTACTGGATCTACTGCCATATTTAAGTCCTCCTATAATATCTCGGTGAATAGTTTCCTTCCCACATCATCGAGTTGAGAGAGACGGGAAATGGTGAGTCATTAAAGACTCGTAAGCTAAAGTTTTTAGTTTTCTGATGGATCGGTATTGTAAAAACTCTATCTTCGTTTAACGGCACATCATTAGCTAGATAATTGTTAGCGTCTGACGTTGGGTTTAAGTTATACCATTCATCAATATAGACAAGAATAGTATCTCCAATATCTGGAGCAGAGTTGAATGTTATTTTAGTAGCAGTTGGAAATGTGTAATCAGTACCAAGTGTTTTAAGTACATTATTTACTTTGACTTTAACCTGATCCTTATCTATATAATCTAATTCTGATTGTAGCCATTCAAAGTTTGTAGTTGAATCATCTCCAGTAAAGGTTTTACTGTAAGATAAACGTCCAGTAGTTTTTAATTTAAAGGACATAACTCCAGATAGACCTACTGCAAACTTCATACGGGCTACAGTTAAAGTAGCTGTATAGTCAGTAGAAACCCCCTTCTCATCTAAGTAGAAATAGGTTTTAGGTAGTTCAACATTTAAGTCATACTTGAAGCCTACAATTACGTTACTAGCCTGACTCTCAAGGTTCTTTCTAGGCACTATAAAATAGGCTCCAGAGGAGTCGGAACCTCTCTCAGGTGTGATTGTAAATCCAGACTCAACAAAGTTACCTGCAGCCGTACTACCAGCGATTACAAGGACAGGTGTCAATGTAGTTACGTCGGTATATGGTAGATAACATTTAGATAAATCATTAGTAGCATCATAAACTACTGTTTTTAAGTTGTTACCTGTTAAGCCGTTCGTGGCAGTTGAATATAAATCTATGCAGGGGTTAACTCGTTGACCTTGGTTGTTAACAATAATAGCCTGTTCTGGGCTTTGAGATAAGTTAGCAATAGATAAAGTATAGTTGCTTCCCTGTTTGGTAACAGCAAACATATCATCAGAGTCAACAGCAATCGTCTGGACTGTGCCAGCTAATTTCCAGTTAAACCATGACTGCATTAACTGCTCTTTACCATCATTGTAAGTCCGGAATATATAGATATAGTCTGAACTCTGACTTGACATAGCCAAGAACTGGTTCTGTGGACTTGCTATTAAAGTATCAATGTTTGCTGGAACCCACTCATTAACTATCCTTCCTATATCTAAGACCTGTGGGTTCTCTTCCTGTCCTCTAGTTAGGTAAGAAAAGACTCTGGTATAGTTTGGAGTCTTACTTATGAAGTTAATGTGTGTTCCTATATCTACTGGGTCAATAGTTGTATCCATTTCCATGTTAGAAATGGTCTTAATCAGTGCAGTTTGAGGGGTAAGTATACCTCCCTCTGCATACAACATAAACTGTTGGTTACTTGCAAATAGAACTAAACCCTGAGTAGTAGGTAGGACACTGTGTAATGCAGCTGGACGTATAGTTGAACAACTTAAATCAATGGGGTCAGCTGAACTTACTGTTCTTGCAGTTATATGGTAGAAGTTATAGTACTCACCAGACTGACTCATAATAACGCTGTCTCCTGATAAGAATCCAAGACGGTTATTATGGAAGAAAGATTGCTCAATCTTCTTAGTAACAAAGCTAGGTTGAGGATTAGTTAAATCATCTCCAGCTAGTCTGTTAGTCCATGTAATTTGTTTTAAAGTAAAAGCATTAGTCCCTGTGTTAACTAGCTCATGAGGCATTGTTGCCGCATCTAATCCAGGCGAAACCTGTGGGTCAATACTTTCTTCCCAATACCCTCTACCAAGTACCCCATCATCAGCTACAAACTTAGCAAAGTAATTATCTTCAGCTATGGAAGCTGTGTTGATGATCTGTACAACATGGTTATGGAATGATTGAGGAGGTAAGCTAGAGACATTCTCAGCCCAATCTTGGAATACAAATAATTCACTATTTTGTAGACCACCTTTTGAGGTTATTGAAAATGCTGTTCTAGTTCCACTGACAATACGATCTATCTGTATTGAGTTATCATAAATACGTACATCATTTGAAGTGATACCACTAATACCTTTATTTTGAATACTAGTTTTTAGAGTTGTAAGTAATGTATCGTAGGTTTCTGAAGCACCAGCAGTAGCTGTGATTGTATGATCAGTTGATCCATCATTAATGACTACTGTATAAACTTCTCCAGAAGATGGTTCTCCATTTAAAATTAAAGTAGCTCTAGTTTTTGGAATAAATGTTGGGGCTGCTTGAGCAGCAACTGTCTTAGAATTATTAGTTATTATTGTTGTATCTTGTACTGTTAAAACATCATAATTAGTACGTATCCCAGTTAAATAATTCTGAGCATTACTGCCATATGTGATTGTACAAGCTACTCCTGTGTCTGCATTCCAAACATAAAGGTTACCCAGTGTTGAGTTTGCATACGGTGTGATACATCCTATGTATTTTTCTGATCCATCTCTGTGGATGTAGAACCATTTAGCGTTATCTAGTTGGTTAGTGAAAACAGTTCCACTTGTATTCTTTAGCTGACTAGTAAACTTAAATCCAGGTCTTTTTGTTAAACCAAATGTTGGGTCAGGATAACCATTTAAACATTCTCTAACTTGTCCTGGAAGTTTCTTATCATCTGATTGACTAGATACTCCTCCTAAATAATTACTAACTTTTTGAGTAATTGCGACCATTATCTTGAAAGTGCTTTGTAAGGTTCATAGCTTATATATGGTTCTGCACCATCGGGCTTACCAAAGTAAGAATAATCACCTTGGTTACATTCATATTCAAGAGCCATTGCTCTCATGTATGACTCCTTTTGTTGGAGCATTGTATATAAATTCTCTTCTCCTACTATTCTGCTGCATGTAACAGCAGCGGCTCTAGCAGTTATGTAGTCTTGGATTGGACGGGGTAAGTCTACCCAGTCAAACAGCCAAAGTATGTCACAATCTACCGGACCATCTGTCCATTCATTTGTATGGTTCTCTTTGTCATAAAGTTTACCGCCTCTCCTAATTGCATTCTTAGAAGCATTAGTTCCATTGTTAGAAAGGTCTATCTGTAAAACATTATTTGGTATTACTATGTGGTTATTTGTATCTGGTGTCATCACATAATGCGGCTCCTTATTAAAGGTCCAGCCTTCACTTTGGATTTCTCTACTAACTTCTAAAAGTGTTTGATAAGCAATCGCAACGTCTGGGTTGGTTTCATCTAAAGTGGTTACTGGAGCCTGACCACAAGACATCAGTATTTGATTGATAGCTGGTAATTCTTGAGCAGCGTTAGTGGTAGGGAATGCCATAATTAAGTTATATAAATAAAAAAAAGGGAGCCGTAATGACTCCCTTGTATAAGCATATTTAGAATGCTGCTGGTTTTGTAGCTGTACCAGCGAAAAGCTCGACGCAAGCTGCAGGGTTGACATAATCTGTACCCATGGCTAAACGCCCCAGAATAACGTCTCCTTGGTATATGACCGAGACATCTCCCTTAGTTACTTGAACTTGAGGTCCGATTGCTTCAACAACACCAGCAGCTTCACGCTGTCCGATGATGCCACATGAGTTAGCAAAGTTAGATGCTTGACCATATTCGTTGTTGATACCATTAACAGAGTTACGAGCATCTTCTATTCCTTCAGACACGAAAGTACCTGTATTTCCTGGATCTGCAACGTTAGTATCTACAGTATTATCATTACCTGAAGCAGGTGTGTATTTAGTACCGTACTTACTTAAGAATGGAATATTCATTGACTTGTAGATCTTGATACCAGCGATCTCAACAATTCCATTACCCTTCTGACGGGATGTACCTTGTGAGTCTCTGTTAACTAGACCATTCTCACCAACCTGTTGGATCAATTCATAGTATTGGCGAGGGTTCAAAATCCCGAATCTCCCGTCAGTACTGACCCCTTTCTCATCCATTGCTGCCGCTGCATCATAGAATGCATTGACTAATTTAGTCGGATCGTAAGCATCATTAGCATCCGGAGATGTGGAACCTACTTGAATCTGTGTGCCACCTGGTTCTACGAATCCAGATTTAGTAATAGGTGATGCCTTACGCGCTCCACGAATGATTGAACGGAAAGCTAAACGGTCATACTTCTGAGCAAGAGCGTATCCAATCTTTCTAGATACCTCTGATCTCAAATCGTAATGAGCAAGTGTCTCATCCAATTCATAAAGGAAAGCTGAACTAATAAGTAGATCGTCTACTGTAATAGTCTTCTCAGCTACTGGTGGTGCGCCGTCACTGTTACCAAGGATGGAATTTCCTGGCGTATGAAATTCGGCTTTTGTGCGACCCGTGTAGATGAACTGTAAAGATTTACCGTTCTTAAGGGTACGCTTCATAATGAGGTCTCTAGCTATAGCATTATGCTGGAAGCCTTTGAACATCTCACCACTGAACAATTTTAAATAGAGCGCTCTTCTGTCTGAGCCTCCATTATTAGCACCAGGTACGGTTACCGAAGCCTGATGTGCTGTTGACTGTTGTGCCATTGTTAAAAACTAATTTGTTATATACGTTTCTCAGCTGAAATTTTTGTGATCATTTTTGTGGGTCTATCCTCACCGTCTAGACGGCTAATGGGTATCTGTCGTAACAGGCCAAGAGCCAAATTACAGAGAGGTCCGACACTGAGGTGTCTCTCTGCTATGGAAGTTAACATGTAGTACTTCCACGTGAATGAAAAAGGCTAGAGCCATAAAGACTACTAGCCATGGTTCATTGAACTTTTTCATAAGGTAGATAGAGCTTCTTCTAATGAGATATCCTCATCAAAAGTCTCTTTCTTTTCTTCTTTAAGTTCAGGTTCGGGACTCAGTGAAGTAACTGAAGCCCGTGCTTGGTCGCTTTGTTGTGACATTAGAAACTATACTTAGCTCCCGCTTTCACGTTGTAAACATTATCGAAGTCGCCAGCTGTAATACCAGAGAACTCACCATAGAAAGCTACCTTGTCGGTTGCGTTATAGTTAACTCCAGCCTTACCAGAGATCTCAGTCTCAGTACCATCAACACCATCAGCTGCTAGAACTGTTGGACCACCTTGTACATAGAAGGCTGTTTTATCTGAGCCTCCCTCGTAACCAACGTGGAAATCTATAGCTCTACCAAAGTAGTCTGAACCTTCATAACCTTGGTTCAATTCTGTGTTGACATATACTCCAGCGGATGCAGGTGCAGACGCTAAAGTGGTGGCTGCGAGAGCAAGTGCAATTGTTTTCATTT
>VTLG01009948.1_pt1 | contig 15246 bp, 9 predicted proteins | sample 4694571 | NCBI WGS metagenome assembly VTLG01 (sample SAMN12604809, study PRJNA352737) | marine metagenome | biome: ENVO:00000447; feature: ENVO:00000209|ENVO:00000569|ENVO:01000036; material: ENVO:00002151; isolation source: viral sequences binned using virsorter ...
TTGCATGCTCCCTTGGGTGAACTGTGGTGTTATTTGATTTGCCCTTACTGCTGTAGGAAACAACAGTAGGAGTAAAAGCCATTTGTTCATTCGTTTGCATTGGTAGGTTCAACAACTTCGGCTCCATTGATCTGTAGCGGGGTGACTACTCTGATCGTCTGGTAGCCTTGGGATGAATTAGCTTTAGCTATCATCTGTTCCATGTCAGCTTTAGTCATGGCATTCTTATCTTTCTTATTAATATTCAAGCCAAAGGATCCAATTACTGAAGTAAAGATACTAGCAATAAAGGTAGGATCAAACTTCTGTTCAGGTATAGCTAAATAAGCTGGTAGTTGAATATAAGCTAGAGTAAGGATAGCTCCACTCCATACTAATACAATTAATCTCACCATTACGCCGATGAGGGCTAGCTGTTCGTCTCTATCGTCAACAGCATGTTTAATTTTGTTTAGTAGTCCCTTCTTGGGGGTTTCCGTCTTTTCCAAGTTTCTTCTGAATACGTTTTACAGCCTGCATAAATACAGGTTTAAAGATCTTAACCAAGTAATTAAAGAGAGAAGTAGCAGTTAAAGTTGCTACCACAGAGACTGCAGCAGTGGTTGCTGCCGTTGCTACAATCTCTTCTTTCGGAACAGGGATCTCTATATCAGTCCAAGGTATGTTAACCCTACGAACTTCAGGTAGAGGGTTCTCCTGTTTCGTTTGTGTCTTCTTATCTTCTGTTACTTCTTCCTCACCTTCTTTTGGTACACCAACAGGAGGTCTTAACTCTTCTGGTGGTGCAATCATTGGTATATACGCTGGAGCTTGTGCTCTAGGTATTTCAAGTATAGGTTTAGGAAGTATGGGTGGATTCGGTAGTATTTGTGTTGGGAGGTTTATGGATGGAAAGATCGGTGGATCGCCCATTATTCAGTAGGCCAAACCTCTAGAACAACGTCACCATATTTACCGTCACCAATCAGTCCAGCAAGCTTATCAGTAGTGTCGCATGCAGTGATCTGATCTTCCCGCTTCTTACATTGAGCCCTAACAGCCGTACGATACGTCGTAGTGGCGCTAGGAACGGCGGTATCAGTCTCTTGCTTACGAGTTACCATCCAATCAGTTTTGGACAGTAGAGAGCCTGCTGTACGTTTCTGAGCGTCAATCCATTGTGCTTTAAGGTCTGCAATAGGTCTAGGGTTACCTACACCCCAATAGAAACGTTGGTCATACCAGGCTGGATCTGCTACTTCTGTAATTCCGATTGCATTCTTTTCAGATAACGTAGCGTTTCTCATCCAGTTAGCTGGGTAATTGATATCACCAGAGGTGAAGGCCACATCTAAGGCAAGTGGCTTGCCATTTAACATAAACATAATTAATTACTTTGCGTTAGCGTATTTGAACGATGATTCAGCGAAAGCTGCAAATATGTACTTCCTACCATCACCATTATTTTCAGCAGATGTAGATCTTATTCTAAACCCATTGGAGTGAACTGTAACTGCATAAGTCGCAGCCGCTGCTTCAGCGTTGCCAGAGTTACCATAAATCCAGTTTTCTCCACTATTTGTAGGTGTCCTTCCAGTATCATAAATTACCCAACTTCCAGCATAACCGGAGTGAGCTTGTTTGATCATTAACCACCTCGGTAAAAACCCACAATATACGAATGGTCCATCCACACCACTATCAAATGATGCTTCACCAGTATAAGTTCCAAACTTAGAATAGCCTTCTACCTCAGACCAACAGTAGGCTACTATATTACTACCGTTCCCACCAGTACCACCATCGGTACCTACAGTAAAAACAGTTGAAGTTGGATCTGTATTATTCCAGAAGTAGGTTTGGGCCTCAGGATCATCATCCAGATTGAGGTATTGGACGTTGGTATTTCCGTTATCTTTATGGTAAACAGTCCAGTTATATTCGTAGTTCCTACTTTTAGTGATTATAAAATCAGGTTTAGCATTGAGACCGTGAGCAATTGTAGATCCAGCTACTCCATCACCTGTATAAGTTACAATAGAGAATCCAGCATCTGTATTAGCTCTGTATGTTGAATCAATTGAACCTATGCTAGTTTCTGATGCATCATTAGTAACGCTTGTGCCTCCTGCATACCAGGACCAAGCTACATGACCACTACCTGACTCGTTCCAGTAGAAATTCCCGTCACTAGCGCTACTACCTTCAGTTACAGTAAAACCGTCTGAATTAAAAGCACTTAGCCAACCATATACCGGAGTGTTCGGGTCAGCAAGTCGACCCTCGTCAAAGGTAGCATTAGGCGTTAGTTCTTTGGCACTGCCAGCCCCTCTTATAGCATCAAATAACTGATGAGAATTGCCATCTCTGTTTTTACCCCAAACCATATCAGGTTGGAAGTTTAAACCATCTATAGCTCTTGAAGCCGCATTATCTCCTGTCCAAGTAGAAATACCAAAATGCTTACTTGGATTTAGAACTGCTGGTTCCGGTAGGTTGTAAACGTTACAAGCCTTATAACCAGTTGGTTGTGTATGTTGATATGGTCTAGCTCCAAAGTTGAAATTTATAGCAGCGTTATCTGCATCTATGTGTAGATAATATGGATCAGTGCCTGGTAAAGTGAATACTGGATTAGTACCTGCTACTGGGTCACCATTGGTCGCATAATCCCAATCTTCGTCCATCCATGTTCCATTAGGATCGGTATACCATACTTTCCTACTACCCATATCAATTGCTACACCGTAAGTTTTCCCTGGCATGAATCCACTACCGTCTGCCATTGTGCCAAGATCGTTCGCTGCAGCAGCATATCTCTGCATTTGTGAATTGGCGCTATACAGGATGTAATAACCTGCAACACTAGCACCCCATACATTATGAGTATCTGATGTAGGCATCCATCCTACGGTTATGTACTGCCCTGATTCTGGTGTTGGTTTAGCTTCAACAGAGAACTCAAAGTACCATTTACCAGACTTAAATTCCCAGGTTGATGAGAAATAATGAGAAGCAAGAAGGCTATATGCTTGTGTACCACCTTTCCTAACTTCTGACTTATGTGCTGCAGAAGTACTTGTGTCATGTGTAGATAGAGGGTTCAATACTGCATAGTTACCACCACCATTACGTTCATTATCCCATGGTGATCCTGGTGTATCATCGGAGGTATCAATTTCCATATGGGATCCAGGAGCTGCTGATGTTGCACTTTTTATCTCGAAAGTTCTATTTCCTGTACTATCAGCAGCAGTGACATATGCTAATTTAAAATACGGTTGTGAAGGCATACTTTGAAATCCAGCATTGGTGCCAGCGCCGGGATCTCCTGTTAGCCAAGTTCCATTCCTTCCAACCCACATCTTGGAATTATCTGCGTCGAATGCCCATTGAAGGACATCACCATGAGACCAAGAATCGGCGATTGCAGGCCCGTGGGTTAGTTGATCAGCGGTGGAAGTTCCACCATCTTTCTTTGCAAGGGTTAGAGGTTTATATGTTGTGGTATTATTAAAGTAAAACCCAGACATGTTATCCTCATACCCATCAGGTCCAGCCGCATCACCTCCTTCATCAGTTACGCCAATACAAGCATATGTAGATGGGTTTTGGATTACTGTTTCCCAATACACCTTCCCACTTGAAGGTAAGGCTTGAGCAATATAGTCTGAGTCATCACCACTTGTCTTACTACTTGCAACAGACCAACCAGAAGTATACCCAGCTGTCCAATAAGAGAATCCACTTGGTACACCTAGCACGGGTGCAGTAGCATTTATATTAGAACAACTCCATTCATTACTATTACTACTATTATCTGGTACTTTTATTGTACCACTGCTATCATATAAATCATTGAATTTTAAATGGAAGCCGGTTGTACCATGTGATCCTGAATACTTCTTAGGTATCCATTGACCAGTGTCTGAATGGAATTCACCAAAGTCAGTAGGTTCCTTAGCAGCAGCATCTACAAAATGTACATCAGCTAATATAAAGTCTTGCTGGTTACCTGTAGTTAATCTATTAAAGTAATGATCACTAGCTGAGTTAAAATCACCTAAAGCCCACCCTGAACCGGAAACATTGCTTTCTGTTGCGAAAGATGTTATTCTTTCACCATTAACATACATCCTTTCCCTATCAGCAGTAGTTCCATTTGTTGTATCTGCTAGACAAACTACATGCATCCACGCTGCTGGATCACGGTATTTTGCGTTTGTCTTTAAATCATGATTATTAGAGTAGAATCGAAGCTGACCTACATCCATGGTGATATAGGAAGTAGTTCCTGTACCACCTGTGAAAATATAACAAGCTTGCGTCTCATTCCATGCTTTAATCCAAAAGGATAAAGTCCAAGTTGAGGCAGACCCTCCGGCAGCGAATGTTCTAGTGAGATGTGCGTTATCATCACTACCAGCAAACCTAAGGCTCTTTTCAATGTCATAGCTACCTCCACCTGCAGCAGAAGCGCCCGCTAGGACGCTTGTATTACTTAGTACTGCCATTATGCTACCGCCAGTGTTAGTACCACGTGAATAGTATTGGCCGCAGCAATTATATAGTCTAGTCTATCTGTTGCTCCATTAGTTTGTGTTAGTGCCTGTGCAGCACCAGTTGCACCAGCCCATTTAAAATCACCATGCCATCCTGTGCTCACTGTTGAACCTGAAGCTGGTTGTGTAATAAAGATAGAACCTGATTGACCTACTGTCTGATTAGTAGGTTGAACGGTGAAAACGTTAGCTGCTACAAGTGTTACTTTCTGATTGTTACCATCAGCAAAGTCAATACCCCAACCCGCACCCGCTGATGCATCAGTTGTAGCATCATAGATCGAACCACTTTGTGATCCTGTCCAGGTTTGATCACTCTGAAGTAGAGGAACAGTACCAGTTGCATCAGGTAATGTAATTGTCCGATCTGCTGTAGGATCAACAACAGCTAATCCAGTTTCAAAATCATTTGCTGTTGCTCCTTCAAAAGAAATATGCCCTGTAAATATAGGGTTATCTTTCGGTGCAGCGTAAGCTTTAATTGATTGCTGACTAGCTGCTGCTGTCGCAGAATCTGTAGCAAAGTTATCTTCATCTAGAAGAGTTAAAGCTGTATCAGCAGCCCATGCTAATGCAGTTGCACTAGTAGCTTTTAGTACTTGATTTTCTGCAGGTGCGGCAGCAGGGAGGCTTACTGTATAGGTTGTTACTCCAGTAGGAGCTTTCAGACCTACATATTCTCCACCTGTGTCATCTTCAAACTTAACTGGAGCTTGAGCTTTAAGTGTTATATCTGTTGTAAAATCTGGCGACCCTAAGTCTGCCTTTGCACCTAGTGAACTGATGGTTACTTCTACATCAGATCCACTGTTATCATATACAAGCGTATCCGCTTTTAGTTTTCCGTAAGCCATTAGTTCATTACCACGTATTTAGAGTTTGCAGGGATTGTAATTGTTTTACCAGAACTGATCGTTACAGGTCCAATGGAGAACCCATTGTTATCTGTACCGATAGTGTAATCTTCACTGATTGTTCTTAAGTTTTCTACAATTAACTTCTTTCTATACCTAGTTTCTGGGTCTGTAGCATAGTATTCTTGCCATTCCCATACTTTAGGAGTTGAAGAGATATTCGATTTTAGTTTAACAGCAAGTTCATCATCTCCAATGAAACCTGCTGGTTCACCGTTTACAGTAGATTCATCCTGAATTAGAGTTGAATCATTAACTTGATAAAACTTATCTTCAGATAAAGAACTTAGTGCTGGTAAAGCAGCAAAGTTAGCTACTACTGTATAAATTGCTGAAGCGGATACTGAGGCTTGTGCTGATTCTGCAGTAGTTATAGCATAAGCAACGCCTTTAGGGTTACTGCCAATTCCATCACCCTTGACTGTAGTACCGTCGTGTACGTATGTATCAGTCGCATTTTTAGCTGCTTCTGCTGTGGTTACAGAGTATCCCACACCTTTCGGATCAGTGGAGGCATTAGTATTATTACCTGTTAATGACCAAGTAGAGCCACCATCTGATGTTGTAGCTACCAGTCTGTCTGTAGCTAGCTTAGCAGCATCTGCATCTTCTTTAGCTCCATCAGCAATATTATCAGCAGTAGTTGCTTTATCAACTGCGTCTTCAGCTTGTTCTACTGCATACTTAACACCCTTAGGATCAGTACTAGCGTTAGTATTACCACCAGCTAGAGTCCAAGTTGAACCTCCATCTGATGTAGTGGCTACTAGTCTATCTGTAGCCAGTTTAGCATTATCTGCAATTCCATCTGCTAAGGTTGCAGCAGCTACTGCCGCTTCAGCTTCTTCTACAGCATACTTGACACCTTTAGGGTCAGTGCTAGCATTAGTATTGCCACCAGCTAGAGTCCAAGTCGAACCCCCATCCGATGTTGTAGCGACTAGTCTATCTGTAGCTAGTTTAGCAGCATCTGCATCAGTTTCTGCATCATTGGCAGTCGTAACTGCATTAGTAGCTTTTGTAATAGCACTTACATATGAACCACTTTCTAAGACCCTAGAGTTATCTAGAGCATCAGTAGCATCATTTGTCGTCTCTTGAGTTGTGTATAAGTTTTGTGTGAAGTTATCATTTAGGTCAGCTGATCTAATAGCTGAGCCAGGGTAGAAGGTGGCAACGAGATTACTATCAGCTGTAGATCTATAAATATCGATAGTTTTGCCGTTAGCTGGCGCTGTATTAAATTGTACATGTGTAGCATCTGAAAAGGAATAATCACTTGTAGAAACAATTACGTTGTCTACATTTACCTTGACATCGCTCTGTTTAATATAGGGAAATGTAAAGCCAAAGGTAGTTAAAGTACCATTGGCTGTATGCGTATCTTTTGTTGTGGCCATAATGCTATCTATTTGACTTCAATAAGTCATCGATTTGTGATTGAACACGGGCGGCTTCTTTATTTGCTCCTTGCTGTAGGAGACCTTGTTTATTCTGTTCTAATATATCCAGACTCTTATAGGAGTCATTCTCTAATTGTAGGGCACTCCAAGCTGCTTTAAATGCAGCATTATGAATACGATCTAATTCTTTATGGATATAAGAGTCGCTGATTGGAAATTCCTTTTGACTCTTCTTACCACGAGCATTTACATAGTTCTTTGTATACTTACCACGTTGATCTGCTGCCATTAATTTCTTAATTTGTAACTGCAATCCACCGTTTTTTGCTACCCAATTGTTGATAAAGTGTCGTTCTCTTGAAGTTAAATCATGACCTGTTAATCTATTTGTACGTAATGTATTTAAATTATTCCATCCCGTACCTAATAGCCACTGTCTCCATGGTTCAGACCCACCATTACTTTTAAAGAATGGTAGTAAACCATTAAGAGCTGCGGTCATAGGCTCTTGATAGTTAATAGGTTGACCTGTATAGACATCAAGTTGATCTCTCAACATATCACTGTCAGCAAATAGGAACTTACTATAGTTCTTATGGAATGACATTACATCATTATCAACATCTTTTAGTTGTGGACTGATGATGTTATTTAAGATACTACGTGAACCTGACCAATAGAATGGTACTAATGGATCTGTCCAACCTGCAATAAACTTATTAACGACACGTTCATCACGTCCAATAAGTCCTGCAAGTGGTGCCATACCACTAAGGAAGGTTTGATTAGTCACATTCATTACTAATGCATGTGCAATCTTATTTAAACCGTCTTCCATCCAATGTGAATCAGCTCGCTGTCCATTCCAGACAACATCTGCTGTAAGTGCAAGTATCTGTTGATAAGGTTCAAGGCCCTTATAACTATACCATATACCGTTTAATCTAATGCTGTTAGGCTTCCAACCCATACGCATCATGTGTCTCTTCTCTGAAGCTTCTACTGGACCATTACCAGTTAGATCTCCGTTTACTGCCATCAGTCCTGCACCCATTACAATTGCTGAACCCATAACCTGACGGCCTCGGTATTCAGCTTGTAGTGTTTTTAATGCAGCCATAGGATCACTTACATCAGTAATACCATGTGTACGTAGTACTTCCAGCACTTCCTGGGTTGACTTAGCAGTGAATGCTTTATTACCTTTACCAATTGCTTCAGGTAAAGCACTTAATGGGTTATATGACCAGGCCATCTTAAAGCCATTTACACCAGTTCTAGGGAACATGAATAATGGTTTCAGGATAGGTACCCTAGCAATTAATCTATCTAAGTCTTTAACTGTCTTACTATCTAAGTTAAGAGCAATTTCTTGTGAAGCATGCTTAGCTGCTTCATCAGTTAGTAGTCCAGTCCTATCGAATGCATTATCATATAACTGCTTCTGTAGTTTATCAAAGTCACCTTGTCTGATTATACCGTTAGTGCTATCAAGTAATTGGTCATAAGCTTTAGCTCTTGCCATACCGCTAGCCATCATGGAGTTCGTAAACCCATCAATGGAATGCAGTGCGTTAATACCCCAACGGTTAATACTCAGGTTATTATACCAAGAAGTAGCCTTTGCCATATTAAGCAGCGCTAGTTGACCATGTTTACCTTCAGCACGCCATCCTTCTGCCATATCCTCTAGTACTTCAAAGTTATCACTAGGAGCAAACTTGACATCATGACGGCCACGCATCATAGACTGTTCTGGATTAGCTACAGCAAAATTCCATTCTCTATGCATATGTTTAAATGCACGTTGGAAGTTCTCAATGACACCACCATATGTATATAAAGCTCTCTTAACTAATGCTGGAGCAGATGCATCACCTGTTAACGCTTTAAACGCAGAACCAGCTAATACTGATACAGGTTTACCTACTGTAAGTATAGTGTTACCAGCGAAAGCTCTTAAAGGTGCTAGACCATTCAACATACTGTTGTATCGTACACCATGTATACCTTGTACTAGTAAGCTCTTAGTTGCTGGATCGTTATCCCAGACTAACTTAGAAAGACTTACGTTCTGTTCTGCCCACCTATGTAGCTTAAGTAGATCATCTACATTACCTTCTGTTAGGTCATATGCTTTAATGAATGCTTTTAAGTAGTCAGGTTCAACTACAGCAACACGTTGCATCTCTTCTATAAATGTAGCAGCAGAGGTTTTAGCATCAGCTAGATTCTTAGCGAATCCCTCTTGGAACTCTCTAAGTTGTTTTACATTGAAATTCTTACTCTTAGCCATGTCTAACAAGTTACCAGTATATCCCCATAGGTACCGTACTGCTCTTGTTTCCTTTGCTACTAAGCCTAGGTTTTCAAATAATGTTCCTTCCTGTCTTGATGTCTCAAGTACTCCGTCTAATATACGTACTGCCTTAGCGTTACTAGCTACTGTGTCAGCAGCTTGTCGTACTGCTAATGCAGATGCTCTGATTTGATCTGGATCTAGATCTCTAAGTACTTGTCTTACAGCTGCTTCATATACAAGGAAGTCATCAGTATCAAGGAATTCAGCTCCTTTCAATACTTTCCTTTTTAAATCATTAACAGCAGCAGCAAATTGTGCAGGTTCTACATTATGTATATCTCTAGCAACTTGATCTACAGCAGCTTGAAATTCTTCAGGAACTACTTTCCAAGTACCTTCAATCATTGCTTCCATGTCCTTACCAGGAGTCATAGCAGCAGTAATCTCATCTAGGATCTCTCCTCTTTCTGTACCATCTGCAGCGTTGAAGAATTTACGCATACCTTTAGTGGTCATAACAGCCCTAGCACGTCCGTTAGTAGTGTTCAGGTTATGTTGTATCCTATGATGGTCATAGACCGCTCCTATAGGATCTGCGGCACCACTGTTAGCGACTCCACGTGCTTGTGCTTCTGCAGGTTCATGTAGGATTGGATCATATTCACCTTGATTAGTTTGTATACGTTCAGCAGCTTCATCAGCTAGTGAATTATTACGTACTTGAGCGGCTTCATCAATGTGTTTAGTTACTGGATCGAATGGTAGTTCATCTACTTCTGTACGTTTACGTAGTTCAATTAGTTCAGCTAGCCGCATTTCATCAGCTTCACCTAGTTCATCAAGTAAACCTAGTTCATCAATCTGATCATCAATCTGCCTGATAGCAGGGCTTCTAGCCTGCATTGCAATTTCATCAGCATTCCTTGTTAGTGCTGCAGCTGCTTCATCTGTCTGAGGTGTTACGACTAGACCTGGATCCCATTCAACTTTTGTGCCTGGTCGAACAGGTTCTTTAGCTACTTTCCACCTTTCTACATCATATCTATGTATCCATGAAGCTTCAAATGGATTCTTCTTAGGTCTGCCTTTATAATAAGATCTTAAAGCAAATATACCTGTTAGGAGTTCACCTGCTGCGGCAAATCCCATGTTCTCATATAGCTGGTATTTACGTCTCTCATCAGGTCCAGCACCTTCTCTTGTAGCCCAAGGTAAGTCCCAACCAAATGCATCATTTAATGCCTTAGCTGCGTTCTCATCTTCAGCAGTAGTAGATGCAGCTACAATGGTTGTATCAATACCTAGTCGTGCTGCGATTGCACCTGTGGTTTTAACAGCTCCTGGTAGAGCAGCAGCCCATGGTGCAGCAGCTATTCTAGGTACAATAGCTCCTGGTGCTAGTAGTGAAGGTAAGACGACACCTGATATCTGACGTACAGCATGGTGTGCTCCGTTGTCAGATTGTGGGTTATGTTTATGCCAGAAGTTATCTGCTGCTTCTGTTGCTTGCTGAATAGGGTTCTCTCCTTTAACACCATCTCCAGCTAATTCATCCCAACCTGATTGGGTAGAACCTATCACTGATCCGATATTCCTAGCAAGACCAAAGACAGTATCACCTACACCTTGTAGTACAGAGATCTTTGCATCTGTTGATTCCTGCTGCTTATCAATCATCCCACCTAACCAGCTCTTATTATCTTCTTCATATGCATCAAGTTGAGCTTGTGCATGTTCTGAAGCACCTGGTGTGAAGTCAGGGCCAGCTTTACCAGCAGCTGAAGGTGTGAGCTGAGAGGCAGCTTCTGCGGCTGCCTTATTTTGCTCATCCTCAGCTAATAGTTCATTCCAGTATTGTTGATCTAAATTTGAATATGTCATACTTCTAATGCTCCACCTCTCAAGTCACTAAAGCTTGGGTGTACTGAATTCTGCCTGAATCTGTTAAAGTGGTTTACGTATTCTTGATATGTCATTTTACCTACAGCTTCCCATCCTCCAGAAGATCCAAGTATTCTATAATTCTCATAGGTTGGTCCATCATCTAAATTAGCTCCTAATTTTTTAGCCCAAGCTAACGCAAGAAGCTGTTGTGTTCTATAGGTGAATTTAGTGTTCAATGGTATACCTGCATATTTAGCAGCTTCTAACATTGTATCTGGATGGAACTGATAAGCTCCAGCAGCATGTGAATCTGCTCCATATTTCACTTTCTTACCTGATGGTGTAGTTCCTGTACCTATTCTACTCTTTGAACCATCTGGATTATAGTAGGCCATATTATACACTTCCTGTATCGACATATCTAACAGTTCAGGTACTAATTCTCCACCTACAAGTTTAATATGTTTACTAGGTCCACCAGATTCTCCTAGGTTAATAGCTGCTAGATGTGCTCTAGCGTTAGGTGTACCTCCCATTAGATTGTAAGGTGCATCTTCATTAGGTTCTAGTACTGCATTAGTTCTGTGGAATCCAGGATTTAAACTTGGACCTCCAATACCATAAGAAGCGAATTGCCTCTGTTCTTGTGGTGCTAGAGCTGATTGTATTACTTGACCTGATTGACTGCTGTTGTGGATTAGCACTCGTTTAACTCCTTCGGGTAGACTGTTGTATTCTTCTAAATCTATATACTCTTCATCTTGTAATGGTTTACCTAGTTTCTCAGCATGGATTGCAAATATTAAACTAGCAGGTAATCCTGTTGCTTCTTGTAAGGCACGTCCAATACTACTATCTACAAAAGATTGTACTTGAGGCCTTCCATTTATATAGTAACTGTTTATAACTTCATCTGCTACTACAGGTTCATAGCCAGATGTCTCTACACCTAATACTCTCTCCTTATACGAAACACCTGGGTAATCATCAAGACTAGCCATGGCTTTGATTTTAGTATTTGGTAGTGCAACATCATCGTTAAAATGTGAGAAACTACGATCCTTGTTAGGTACATTTATTTCTTCACCATCTTTATTAGTTTTCTTAGCAGGTGACAATTGATACCATGTCGGGTTTTCTGCTAACCAGTCTAAGGTATTTTTCTTAGCCATTATAGCTATACCATCTAGGTTCGATGCACCATGTCTTCTCACTAATTCATTGAATTCATTAGCATACCTTATCTTCAATCTAGCCTCTAGTAGATCATGGTTTTTAAATGTTGTCCAGGTTTCACTGTCCTTCATTACAATATCTTGACCACTAAGATCAGGTCCATCATGTAGTAATGCGTCAAGCCCTTTCTTATAATGTAGACCATACTTCTCTTCAGGACTTTGAGAAACTGCTGCAGAAGAAGAAATGGTTTGTGAAAAGACTTGTGCTATAGACTGCCTAGTTAACCCTGATTCTGCTAATTTGTTAGAGAATTCTTGTTGACTCATAGGTAGTCGACCATTCCAACCTTCGGTAGGATGCCAGTATTGTTCTACAGCTTCCCTCACTGCTTGACCTTGTGCGAAGTCCTTACGAGCCTGGGTATTTTGCAGCTTAGTTACGTCAGCATTACGTGACTCTTCTAACAATTGCTCCATCATATTCTGTCTCCAAGGTGACCAACCTTGTGGTTGACGACTCGCCAATTCTATATAGTCTTGTATATGCTGTGAGTTTACTGTTCCATCCGCTATACCCTCTTTAAATCTTGTATGCACTTCATCGAATGCCACATTATGATTAGGCTTACCAGTTTGGTCACTGCGTAGATAAGCAAGTTTATTTTGTAACTTTAATACAGAATGTGATCCTTCATATAGTGCATTGTAAAATTCAGTATCTTCATGAATAGCATATGTATCAGCATCTTTCTGCCTTACTGCATTATGGAACCTTCCACGTTCTTGAGATTCAACCTGCCTTATATGTTTACCAATGGAATCAAGGATACCTGGTACTTGGTCTGTAATACTGATTTGATGTTTATCAGTAAAGTGACCACGCATTTGCCTAAGGCCTGATTCAAATTCTGCAGTATTCCTACTACGTCTTATTTCTCCCCAGGTTTTAGTTACCCCTCCATCAAGTACAATTTCAGTATCATCAGCACCTAGTAAGAAACTTGAATATCTTTCTGCTGAGTTATGAGCAAGAGCAGTCATTGCTGTCAGATTTCGTTCACCATATAGGTCAACAATTGCTAACATTTGCTCAGGTGTTACTTCTACACCAAGCTTCTCTGATTCTGCTTTTGCATACATCTGAGCTTCAAATGTATTAGCAGCTATCATTGATCTATTCTGGTACCACACCTCAGCTTGTGCACCAGTCAATCCAAGTTCTAGTACTTCATTAGAAACTGTTTTATTCTTATGTACCTTCTCTTTTTCAACATATTCACCAACCATCTGAGCTAAGGCTGGTGCCATCTCAATTAAAGACCCGAAACCTTGAGCTTGCTTAGGCCCAGGGTTGCCGTTACTTCTCTGTAAATTTTCAAATTCCCTTTGAGCATTTAACTGCTCTCGTTCATGAATTAATTTATAGTTAGCTTGTGTGAGTTTATGATTTTCTCTTAGGTTTTCACTTTGTATTTTGTACTTTTTATTTAAAGCACTTATTTGAGCAGCTTTTTGTGACTTAACTAGAGCAGCCGTAGCTCTTATTTGCTCTATTTTGTCAGTTCCTTTCTTCAGCTCTTTTTGAGCCATCTTTTCGATAGGGAGTTCTAAGTGAAAATCACTGTAACCCCTATCTCTTGCATAAAATTGTGCCATTTATTCTTCCGTAGAAGTTAAAGTTTACATAATACCCATAGCACCACCGATGAATCCAACTGCTGCCCCAATAGGAGCACCGACTCCACCGAACATAGCACCTATACCAGCTCCAGTCATAGCTCCACCAATAGCTCCGGTAACTGCATTACCGCCACCGCCACTGCCTCCACCAGTAGCGTAAATTCCCTCAACAGGTTCTGGTCCGTAGATTGGAACCATAGGGTCAAGTACTGTTGCTCTAGGTATCGATAGTGGTTTAGGTGGTGCAGGCATTAATACAGGTTCAGTCATCCTCTTAGCATCTGCTGCTATATTCGCAGCAAATTGATCATGTGAGATCTTACTTAATGAGGTGTCATAAGCACGCATAATGCTAAGTTTAGATGCAGCATTCTGCTCTGTTTCTAGTGCATAGCTCTTCTCTAAGGCGTCAATATCACTAAAGAACTTATTCTCAGATACTTGAAATGTAGCTTGTTTATATTGTAAGTCTACATCCAGACCATACATAGATAGGTTATAGGCAGAGTCAGCTCTAGTCACACCATCTCTCATTTGTGCTGCTGCTCTTCCAGCTTCAGCTACAACTGATTGATATGTTTTAGCTGCTGATCTCCCAGCTACACCTCTAGCAGCTACTTGACCTTGAGCTTGCAGACCTTTCACTAAATTATCTTGACTTTTAAAAGCTGCTTTAGCTCTATTTGCTTGATTTTTTAAAGTAGCTTCCTCCTTCTGTAAGCCAGTCATTATCCTGGCTTTGTCCATTTCTAGACGTCTACCTTGACGGGCATAGCGTAAATCTTTATGACTCTTTTGAAAAGATATGTTAGATTTAGCTGCACTGAATGCTAGCTGTTCTTGACGTTCTCTGTTTACATTAGCTGCGTTGTCATATGCTATAGCAGCTGCTCTTTGGTTTAACCCGATCTGTGCTCCGTAGAGTTGTTCGGATTTATTGTAGGCAGCTACTTGGGAGTTATATTTAACCTCCCTCATTTCCATAGCATAGTCCCACTGAGCTGCTTGGGACATCTCAGTGTAGAGAGCTTGTTTTTCTATATGATGACGTTGCAACTCATTAGCAAGCATCGTCTGTTCATAATTACGATCGATAGTTAGATTACCGAACTCGTAATTAGCCATATCATATTCGTACCTCTCCTCCATATCTTCACCGCCGCCTCCGCCGCCTCCACCGCCACCGCTCATCATCTCTAGACCCATAAGGGATCTATCAAATTGTCTGCGGTACTGTTCGCCGGGAGGGAGCATCTCCATAGAATACATTCAGTTTATTCTCCTAATTTTTTTTTAAACATTTGACGCATTTTAAATGAAACCTCTTGCATTTTACTTGGACCT
>VTLG01013912.1_pt1 | contig 15245 bp, 6 predicted proteins | sample 4694571 | NCBI WGS metagenome assembly VTLG01 (sample SAMN12604809, study PRJNA352737) | marine metagenome | biome: ENVO:00000447; feature: ENVO:00000209|ENVO:00000569|ENVO:01000036; material: ENVO:00002151; isolation source: viral sequences binned using virsorter ...
ACGACTGAAATTGAAGTATTGGCAAGAGGCACTGAAAATGTCAACGCTAAGCCTGAAACGGCTAATGTTAGCGAAAGAGCTGTTAAGTTCTTCATTGAGCCACGAAATGCTAGTAGTGGAGCTACTCATGACGCCTCTACCACTATAGCTCTTGTTGATGTTGGAGCTAAGAATAAGCTTACTTCAGTGACTTGGGGTGGTGGTGACACCGGTGGTGCTAATGCTACCATCACATACTCATATCGTAACTTTAATGACTTAACTGTAACAAGTTACAAGTCAACATATTACGATTAATATACTTAAGACTTTGCTTGAGGGGTGGCTTCCACCCCTTGAGCTTTGTCAGTTTTTTGCGATAGCTACATATAAACATATATGCTTATAGCAGCAGGACAGCGTAGCGAGTAAAACAACTGACCATTTTAGGAAAAAATAGATGGACCAACTAGTATTCCCGCAGGGGTTTCTATATGGAACTTCATGAACGGGAATTTTTTATAGGAAGACTGTGCTTACCTTATTCAAAAATAAGTGTAGCAGAAAATGTAGATGTTTTTGTACATCCTTTATCTGTAGAAGAATACTTTGAAGCCCAAGAAGTATACAAGCAATCATTTAAAGATGCTATAAAAGCAGGAAACTTGCACGGAGAAGATTTTGAAGAGTTTCTAATTAGAAATAGTATATGGAATAATATACTGCAAGATGAATTAGATGAACTCGTAGAAAAAATAGAAGACTGCAAAGTTGGGATATACGACTCATACTTTCAGAGTTCTGTGCAAGAAGTCTACAGAAAAGAGCTTGAAGAACATAAAAAAAGAAATTTAGAACTACTTTCGAGCAAGCACTCATACGATTATATAAACTCTGACGGACTAGCATCTTATGCTAGATGGAATTGGTTAATACAAAAGTCTACAAAATATGAGGATGGAAGTCCTTATGATTGGAAACACGCAACAATACAGAAGGTTTTAACGAAGTACAGAGACTCCATACTTTCCGAAGAATATTTGAGGATATTAGCAAGAACAGATCCTTGGACAACAATTTGGAGTTACACTGATGGCAGGCCTTTTGATAATGAAAACCCCTTAGAGTATACGCACGATCAAAAACAAATAATTATATGGACCAAGTTCTATAGCAACATACAAGAGGCTATGGACTACCCTCCACAAGAAATAGTGGATGACAATGATGCTTTAGATGGTTGGCTCATAAAGAAAAGAAGAGAAAAGGAAAGAGAAAGAGAAGGAAGCTTAGCTGACGAGCTAAATAATAAACATGAAGGAGCTGACGAAGTATTCGTTTATGCACCTTCATCAAGAGATAAAGCAAAGGTTGACAGACTGAACGATGCTGGAGCAGCTCATGTTAAACAGCAAAGACTAGCGCAGCTTGAACAAGAAGGAGAAGTCAAATATGGCGGATTCAAAGATGTTCAGATGAGGAAAGTTGACCAATCAATGAATCAGCAGAAAGGAAGATAGTATGCAGGATTCTAACTATGACGAGATGATTAGGAAGCATGAAAAGTTCAAGCTAGACAAAGAAGCTCAATATAAAGATATATCTAAGGAAAGATTACTTAAGATATCAAAGAAAAAAGTCCAAACAACAATGATAGGGGCTTTGAGTACTGTTGAGGAGCATTTTGGTTTTCTTTGGGGTCACGGCTCTAACGAACAACTTACTCCTGAGCAGGAACACGCTAAAGGTATATATGATAAAGTCCGTTCAGAAATACTGGACAGGGGCAACAATCAAAACAGAAACCTAGAAGCTGAGTTTGCTCAATATGATATTAAGTGGCTAAGGTATCAAATGACCTTGCCAGTGGTAAATAGAACGACTCTTGAAGGAGAAGAAGATGAAGGAAGAGAATAGAAATAAAATAGAATCCGTAGATTTGGAAGGTAACAAGAAAGTTGTTTTTGTTACAAGCCCTACTTCCAGAGATATTAAAGACGCACAACTAGCATATAACCGTGCTTTTAGAGATGCCCTAGAATCAGGAGCTATTCTCAGACAAAAGCTTGACGTTGTTATGCAAGAACAAGGCATCTGGACTGACGAGAAGCAAGAGAAGTATGTAGAACTACTTAAATCCATGGCCGCAAACGAAAAGAGGCTTGGCGACGGTGGTATCAAACTTTCCGAAGCTAAAGAGATTGCTCATGAGATGAGAAGTCAAAGACTGGAATTCTCAGAGCTTATCTCAGAACGTACAACGATGGATGCCAATACAGCAGAAGGACAAGCAGATAACTATAGATTTAACTTCCTTTTACATCGTGTTATTAAAGACGAAGAAAATCAACAAGTCTTTGATAGCGTTCAAGAATATGATGATGCAGGAAATGAACCATACGTTGTCGCTTGTGCCGCCAAGTTTGCTGAGACTATGTATGGCCTAGACAAGGACTATGACAAAAATTTACCAGAAAATGAATTCCTTCTTGACTATGGGTTTGTAGATGAAAAACTCAGGTACGTTAATGAAGATGGAGATCTAGTAGATTTTGAAGGCAACAAGGTTGACGATCTTGGAAGAAGAGTTGATGAAGAAGGTAACACGGTTGATATAGAGGGTAACCAAATTGATGAGAGAGGCAGATATGTTAATCCAAACAAAAAGCCTTTCTTAGACGATAAAGGTAAGCCTGTTACAAAAGAGGAAGAAGCAAAGGAAGAAGAGGCAGAGAAAAAACCTGCCACCAAAGCTCGTAGCAAAAGAGCTACAACAAAAACCGAATAGTATTATTGGAAAGTGGGTATATCGTAGTTAGTTTGCGCTACCGGTATGCCCATTTTTTTTAAGGTACGTAAATGTCAAAGTTTGTACTCACAGCTCAAATCGCTTTACAAGCGCCAAAGAATGCAAAACAGGTAGCTACTCAAATACAAAAACAATTGAGTAATGTCAATGTACCTGTTAACGTTCAGGTTTCTAAGCAAGCGCAACAGCAAATTACTAATCTAAATAATGCTGTTAAGAATACCACTAAGCTTTCTAAACAAGCTAGTGCTGGAATGAACAAGTTTGAGAGAGCATTGGGAGGCGCTTTAAAACAAGTATTTAGATACGACATAGCTAGAGCTATTATAAATGGATTTACTAATACTATACGTGATGGTATTAAAGATGCTATAGCTTTTGAAAAAGAAATGATAAAGGTTGGTCAGGTTACTGGTCGATCAATGCAATCTCTTCAAGAGTTAACAAGAACTATTAGCAAATTGTCCGTAGGTCTTGGTGTTTCTTCAGCTTCTTTAGTCAAAGTATCTCGTGTTTTAGCTCAAACTGGTATGAGCGCGGCAGATGTTAAGGTTTCTCTTGATGCTCTTGCTAAATCAAGTCTCGCAGCTACTTTTGATGACATCACTAATACTACAGAAACCGCTATTGCAGCTATGCGTCAGTTTAAGATTGAAGCTTCTGGTCTAGAAGGCGTTCTTGGTTCTATCAATGCTGTCGCTGGCCAGTTTGCTGTTGAAGCGTCTGATATTGGTGTAGCGATAAGAAGAGCTGGTGGTGCATTTAAATCTGCGGGTGGTGAACTTAATGAACTTATAGCTTTGTTCACCGCTGTTAGAAGTACAACTCGTGAAACCGCAGAGACTATTGCTACAGGTTTCCGTACTATATTTACGCGTATGCAGAGACCAAGAACCATTCAGTTCTTAAAACAGTTTGGTGTTGAGCTTCAAAATCTTGATGGTACTTTTGTAGGCCCGTTTGAAGCTGTTAAAAGATTAAACGCTGCTTTAATAGACCTAGACCCAAAAGATGTAAGGTACGCTCAGATAATTGAACAGCTTGGTGGCTTCCGTCAGGTTTCAAAAGTTATTCCATTGATACAACAATTTGGTATTGCTCAGTCAGCCTTGAATGTTGCTCAAAGCGGGAGTGCAAGTTTAGCTAAAGATGCGGAAAAAGCACAAGAAGGCTTAGGCAACAAAATTACAAAGATAAAAGAAGAATTCAAGGAACTATTTCGTACTATAACAGAGAGTACAGCATTTAAAGCTCTTGCTGATACTGTTTTAGCTCTTGCTAAAGCTTTAGTTAGCTTAGCTGATAAACTGGGTCCTATACTTCCAATGCTAGCAGGGCTTGGAGCGCTTAAAGGCTTGCAGTTTATGACAAAGGGCGCTGGAAGGATGATGGGATTCAATAGAGGTGGTGTTGTTCCCGGAAGTGGTAACACTGATAGCGTACCAGCAGTATTAACTCCCGGAGAGTTTGTTCTTAGAAAGAGTGCTGTTCAGTCTATAGGTGCTGACCGCCTTCATGCTATGAACAAGTATGCTGGTGGTGGTTCTGTTCGAGCTTCTTCTGTTCGCACGGCAGATATGCAGAAAAGAATTGTTAGACGAGCCACCGGACTGAACAACCCAGACGAACACGGCCCTATTAGTTCAAAGACACAATTTAATGATAGCGATACGTTAGGATTATCTCAAGGGGTGAGGAGATATCCTATAAGATTTATAGATGAAAAAAGGAAAAATCCAGAGACTGGAAAGATAACGAAGACCGGTTATTGGAGGGTTATTGGAGGACCACCGGGTGGAGGTAAATCAAGAAGAGTTTCCAAAAGAATGTATCCTAGCCCAAAGAGCATGACTGGCGCTCAGTTTGAAGCTGTTTTAGCACAAACCGGTTTGATGAGAGAGGTTCCCGGAACTACGGGCGGAAATCAAAGATTTGATGGCAAACGAGGTGCTAAATGGGTAGAAGCTAGATCTAGAGGTGAAAGAACCAGCAATTCAATTATGATGGGTAAGGCTTATGGGCAAGCATCGATTGACTCTTCTATTAGAGGAAGTCGTCTGAGTGCCGATCTAGACAGGCACAAATTGTCAATAGGTTCTATTTTATATGAAAATGCATCTAAATTTAATAAGGGTGGTGGCGTAGCCGGTTCAGATACCGTTCCTGCTCTCTTGACTCCCGGCGAATTTGTAATCAATAAAAAGTCCGCACAACAAATTGGTTACGGCAATCTAAAAACAATGAACAACGCTGGCGTAAAGGGTTATGCTAGAGGTGGTGCAGTAGGTTTCAATACCGGTGGTAACGTAGGGTCGGGCAAAGTGTTTGGAGCTATGATAGCTCTTGAATATGTCTCTATGTTTGCATCTTCGTTAGGAGGTGCTAGTGAAAAAATACAAGAGCTTATTGCAAGTGTAACTTCTGCGGTTACGACCATGGGATTTTTATTGGTCGCCATAAAAAGTGAAACAGCCGCTAGAGTTGCAGGCATAGCGGCGGAGAAAATCGGTGGTATTACTAAAGCTTTAAAAGGGGGTATGCTTGGAAAAGTGCCGGGCGTGGGTAAGCTTGGTAATGCGCTATCGCAGAGGATGGCTGGATTCAGCATGATGAATAATCCTGCGGCACAGGCGAGTTTCACAAGGGCCAACCAATTAGGAATGGCGATGAAAAGTGGAAAGACGGCGGGAATTGCAAAGCAAGCTCTCGCAAGAGGAAGTAAGATGGGCTTGAAGGGGCCAAAGTTGGAGAAATATGTATCCGAGTCAATGACCAAACATGTCGATTCATTTGGTAAGCAAGCCTCACAGTTTACAAAAGATACCGTCAAACTTGGCAAAAAATTTAGAAACTTGATTGGTGTAGCTGGACTTCTTGGAGTAGGAGTGACAATGGCTGCGAACGCAGTACAAGACCACTTCTTAAAAAATATAGAAGAAACCGGCGGTAGTGATTTTGACAGAGAGATGGCTGTAGGTTCTGGAATAGTAAGTGGAGCTGCTACAGGAGCAGCAATGGGTGCAATACTTGGACCATTTGGCATAGCTATAGGTGCTGCTGTAGGTGGTGTCATCGGCTTTATGGATGCTACCGAAGCTGCTGATGCAGCAATGAGAGCTTTTAAATTCAATGAAATAATGAAGGGTTTTACTACTGCTATTGATGACTTTCTTGCTGGCAAAGCTACTGTAGGTGTTGTGGCCACTAAAATAGCAATGGGCGCACAAGCGATGCTAGATAGGTTCCAAGACGTTAGGGTTGGTACAGGAGATTTTGATGACCTCAATGGTCAAATAAAAGAAGCTGTGCCTAAACTACAGCAGTATATAAATAAAGTTACTGCCAGTTCTCAATCATTCGACCAGCTTAAAAATACTGTTGGAGATCAATTCTTACGCAATTTTGCTACTCTAGCAAAAATACCATTTTCTAAATTGAAGAAACAAATAGAAGACCAAATAAAAATACAAGAGAAAGCAAGGAAAGCTCAAGAAGCAGCTGCAAAAGCGGCAGAGGCAAACACTAGGCTATTAGTAGCTGCAAATAACCTGACTAGTGTCTTTGAACATATGTCTCACGTTACAGCATCCATGGGAAATTCTCTAGAAAACTTTGGCAATGGATTAGACAGCTTTGGTGGAATATCGAACACTGGAACTAATGTTGCCGGTGCTACTGCCACTGCTTTTAACACCGACCAATTTGAACAAGCTATGGATAATCTAGTTTCTATAATGGGTCAACAAGGAGCTGATCTTGCACCTATTGTGAAAGCTACTTCTGTTGTGCAGAAAAAACTTCCTACAGTTCTTGCTAGTAGTATAGAAGAAATAAAAGCTGGAGCATTAAAAGGAGAGAATCCAGCAGACATCATTATAAAAAGACTAGAGTCTTCAATGGGGCCTTTGCCAGCAAGAGTAGAAGAAACCATCAGAGCCAAGCTTGGTACTATGGATTTGAATACTGAAGAAGGTCAAAGTCTCGCCGCTAAGATTGCACAAGATGCTTTTAAGGTTTCTGAAGAACTAGTTGGAGGCCTAGATAATTTAGTCAAGCCGTTCCAAGAAGCCGCTAAACTACTAGACCAGCAAAACGCCGTATTAGAAAAAGCGTTCAAGAAAAGATCTGAGCTTGCAATGAAGATTAGCAAGTCTATGCAAAAAGAGACAGATCTTAGATTTGCTATGTTAAAACAACAGCAACAGTTTGATGGCAAAAAGATTACTGGCGCTCAGGGTGAAGCAAACTTCCAGCAAGGATTACAGAACACTTTGTTTGGTGGCGCTAGCGGTAGTGTTCAAGGAATCATAAAAGGAGGTACTGAGGGAGTAAATAGTCCAGCGTCACTGGGTCAAACCCTTAGTTCAATTCAAACACAAATAGCTGCAAAAGAAGAAGAGCTTACAAGACTAAAAAGCGGCGAAGCAGCAGCTACCGGAAACTTAGCTGCTCAACAACAGCAAGCCGCTAGTGAATTAGCCGAGCTTAAAGAAGCCGCAAATAGAACTAAGACCGCGCTTGAACAATACACTGATGTTCAAAGAAGAGTGGAAGGTCTACAAAATGATTTAGCTGCCGCTATGGAAGAGCGTAAGCAGAAAATGGCCGCTATTAATAAACTTGCGTTTGCTGATGACAAGGGTAGAAAAAATCAGCTTAAAGCAATGAACGCCGCAGCCATAGCTATTAAGCAAGGAAATCTTTCCGGCATACCTGATGACATGAGAGCTGCTGTAGGTGGAGTTTTAGATCAGTTTGGTTCAGTTAAATTGGCTGGAGGCAAAACCGGTGCTGAAATCAAAAATGACATTGCTATAGCTGAGCTTGAACAAATGCTTGGCCGAAGATTGTCACAAGAAGAAAAAGAAGGCTTTACTAAAGCCAGCCAAACAGAAAAACAATTGCAGCAACAAATACTACAAGCTCATGAAGAGGCTATAGCTGCACAAGAACAACTAACCGGTAACTTAGAACAAAATCAAACACAGTTCTTAGATAGGTTAGCACAAACACAAGCTAGATTTATAGCTGAGTTAAAACAAACATTATTTACTCAAATAATGGAACAAGCAAATGCTGAGAAGGTAAGTGCTGAAGGTCAAAGAACCACCCTTAAAGAGCAGATAGCTGCATTCAAAGAGCTACCTGCTGCTTTCAGAAATATGGACGCCGACAAATTAGATGTTGTAAGAACTAACATGCCCGCTATCCTCGCAGGTAAGAAAGCTCAAGGGCAGGCAGGTGGATTTGCAGGAGCTTTAGCGCAAGCTGAAACGGCATTAGATGTCGGTGGCGGGTTAACGGGAGGATTTAGTGATGCTCAACAAATGGCCGGGTTGTTATTTGGAGGCGTTACCGATCTTGAGGACGCGGTAGGAAAAAGTAGAGGAGGGTTTCTATTTGGCAGCAACTTAGATGCAACTCAAAGAGATAAATTCCAAGAGCAGTTACTATCGAAGACACAGGGTTTCTTGGAAAGGTCTGGAGTCGAGTCAGAAAAAGCCGCGATGATGGCCCAAGCTTTATATCAAAAAGTAATTGGCGACATAAACGCAAAAGGCGGCGCCATGGATTTAAATGATTTAATGGATTCAGTTGCTAATCAGTTACCGGCGATGCTTCGTAGAGAAGAAAATGCAGCTCGAAATACTGCGCAAGCTGGAATGGATGCCGCTGGTAATGCTGGCTTAAACTTCAATCTGCTTGATGTAGATACATTACAAGCGATGAGTGAGTCCTTAAACAAAATACCTTCTGGTGAAACCTTTGACTCTCTAAATACTAAAGTGGGCGCTTTAGATACTAAGATAGCGTCTCTTACCACGACTATAGCAAATGCTGAAATTTCAATAGCAAACGCCGAAGCAGAAGCAATCAAAATTAAAAATGCCGCTGCTTCAGGCGGGAATGTAGGAGTTGTCGCAACCGATAACTTTAAAGCAAGAGGTGGATTAATATATGCTTCTCAAGGAGCTTTTATACCAAGAGGAACTGATACTGTTCCGGCCATGTTAACTCCGGGCGAGTTTGTAATGAGAAGGAGTGCTGTTAAATCAATTGGCGTAAACAACCTGAGAAAAATGAACTCAGGAAAAGCCCAGTATTTACATACGGGCGGTTTAGTGCAAGGTGATGGCGGAGGTCATTCAATAGATGCTAGTATGTTAACTAGAGCTGTAGAACTTTTAGATAATTCTATTAACAGATTTTCTGCAAATATAAGAGACTTCCAAAATACTATGCAGGATGGTATTAGAATTGAGGTTGGCGGAACTATTAATGTTAACGTTGAACTTGACGAGAAGGGTATACTTGATGCAGCGCAAGATGCACTAGGCGATACAGCTAGACAGAAAGTTGAAGAAGGCATAAATGATATGCTCAAGAAACACTTCCCACAGATAGCTAGAAAGAATAACGTAAAACCTCCGCGTTTTAGAGGAAGATCACTTTAAGGATTAGACAATGGCAACTTCCAATAATAACATTGGACTGACAATGCTTGCTGGGTTAGGCACTACCCCAGAAAAAACTGTCACTCCAAGAGAGATATACAAGGATGGCTCACCCAACCTTGAGCATGGTTATTGGAGAGGCAATACAGAAAAGGGCATAAAAGATAAGTTTGACGTTCTGCTGGAGTTTGAAGGCAGTGGCGTGTACGCCGGTAAGCCTGAAATAATAATAGCCGGAAGTGGTTTAAACACAGCAGACAACTGTAGCTCTTTTAGTGCTGGAACTTATGAGTGGCTGGATGGTGTATGGGAAGAAATCGCAACTGATGACTGTGATTATCAAGATGGTTGTACGAAAAATCCTCCTGCCTACAGTGGTAGCGGAGACGGCTTAGGGGGCGAAACTGCCATAGGAACATGCACAGGCGGTTCCACAACAAGTCGTTACGCAATAGAAGGTGGAACTTCTTTTTGGCAAAAAGCTGGAAGTCTTAACTCCATAAGCGACCAAGTACCTCAGCAGACTTCTATATATTTATCAAAGTCAGCTTATCTTAATATGGGAAGTGGGGTCGTCAATACCGGTGCGTTTACAGTTTACACTAAAGTTTTGCCAAGTGGCGATACTTCTGACACTGTAATCATGGCTAAGCATAAGAAAGATCCTGCATCCTTTGTTTTAGGATGTGATTTTGACGGCAGGTATTACATAAGATCAGATGCTATGATCTCTGGTGTACCTGTAGCTCAATACGCTAAAAGCTCAAGGAGATTTGATAGCTACGCGATGCCGTCCCAAGTTATGGGTCAGTATGATGGCGAGAGACTAAAAATCTATGTTAATGGTGAGCTAGAAAACCAAAGTGGTGCTTTCACGAGAGCTGTCGGCAAATCTGCAAATACCGACCTTATATTAGGTAAGAAAGAATCTCCTTTTAATGAAAAATCATTCAGGGGTTGGTATGACGAAATAGCTGTTGTTGGTAGCGCGATTCCTGTTGAAGATATACACGAACTATATTCTTCACAGGTTAGACTTGCTAAATACATGCAAGAGCTGGTTCCCCCTACTGGAGGAGCTATAGAAGGACAGGCTTTTTCTAATTCTTTTAACGCCACTGACAAAGATTACATTCAGTTTGTTGTGTCTTCTGGAGTAGGCGCTGCTAAAGCTAGAGGAGGAGCTTACGACCTTTGGAGTCATACTCAAAATGCAGTCTCTTCTGTGTTTGATATATCTGTTCCTCCGCTTCCTAGACACTTCCATCAGCTGAAAAAAGTTTCTGTAGATATGTGGGTAGAAAATAACACTACTCATCAAAGTGGAGTAAACTTAACAGCCAAATTTATACGTAAGACCGCGAATACCGCTGATATCAAGTGGGACTCCAATATGGTCTATCTTCCATCTGGAGACAAAAAGTTAATTACCTTCTCTGGAGTTCTTCCGCATTTCTACTTTAGACACGGTTCTTTGTCTTACAAGAGTACGATGGAAGACCATAAACTTAGACTAGGTGTGCATTATCCCGACATGCCTACCCTGTATGACGCTGAGTTTAAAATTTATTCTACAAGAATGAGATTCGAGAGTCTTGACACTTTTTCCAAACTTAATACTCAAAGTGGAATAGACAACGAGGGTTTTGATTTACTAGACGATGACGGCAATTTCATAGGAAGACAAAAAGGCCCTAAAAATCTACTCTTAAATATAACAGGTGGAGAATATGTGCAGTCTAGCGGAATATTCAACCTGTTTGTCATGACAGAAAAGGCAGTTCAATCTATGCCTTTGGTTATCAATAGGGATAGCGAGTCTGCTTTAGGTAATAGTGGTATTGGAACACTTCTAGCTAATGCAGGCATAACAAGAAACTCTGACATGAATTTATATGTTAGAGGTGGAGAGATAGAAAGAAGATTACATCTTTTCTTACAAACGGACGAGTTCACGCCTACCAGCAATACGGCTAATCTATACGCACAAGGTGACACAAATGTGGTTCCTTATGCCCAGCATCGTATGCCTCTGTTTATTAGTCCCGTGGCTAACACTGGTTTAGTTGGCTCAAACATGAACATTGTTATGCCTAATGTAGGAAATGCTTTTGTTAACGATAGAAGGCTTCTTTATACTGCCGGACATTTCAATAAAACAACTCCTTTGTTTATGAAAGTGAATGAAGGACTAAACACTTCCAGAGATCTTTATCTTTTAGCGCCAAATAACTATCAAGCTAGTGGCTCAATGAATTTGGTTATGAAGAGAGAAGATTTTTACAGCACAAGCTCTATCATACCGAGACCATCATTATTAACAAATAAAAATATTAACATGTTCCTGAAAGGTTTAGGCGCTCCTAGCGGCACATTCCCTCTAACGATGCCAAACGTAATAGGTTCAGGCGACAAGACATTAAATTTATACACTGGAGGCTATAGAAGATAATGCCAATTTCATATCATGCTAACGGTGAAGCACAACCGTCTTTTTTAATACCGGCCCCATTTGTAAGCATATCTAAGTCTTTTGAAAAGGCTGGCAACGGGGAGATACTAGGTACTACATATAATATAACTCTTACCGGTACAATGATAGCCGACAGAGGTTCGCCTGATAAAGATGGCGCTTTTGTTACAGACGGAATTGATCCAACACCTGATAGCCTAGAGGCCGCAGAATATTACAAATCTTTACAGAAGAAGCAAAGAGCATTATCAAATCTGTTTAGTAAAAAAAATGAGGGTGGTCAACTGCATGTACAGCATGTAGCTGGAGATGGTACTCAAGGTTTTAAATGTTTTCCAACTGTAGAAAGCATAGACTTTGAAGCGCATAATCCCGGAAACCCTACACTTTCCTCCTACTCTATAACGCTGACATCAAACCATTTAATTTATCCTGACGGCGTAGCTGATAATGACGACTGGAAAGACAAATGGCTGATTAACAATGCCACAGAAACTTGGGACATTCAAGAAAACGAAAAAAGAATGACCAAGAGAAAGCATGTGACTGGAGACTCTAAATCACCACATACAGGAACATGTGATGCGTCTGCATTTACAACAAAAGAAGCTTGTGAAGAAGCCGGTACTTGTAAAAGCAGAACTGTTGGTACTTGCGGTGATGGTGAATCTAAAGATCAAGAGGCATGTCAAGCTGCTGGAGAAACATGGTTAGGAACGGGAATCTCTGACTATACAGACAAGAAAAGTGAATGCTTAGCAAATGGCGGTTACTTCACATCGACCAATACTTGGACTGGAGGTGACTTAAAAGAGAAGATAGATAAGGTAGATAAAATATACACGGTCACACATACTGTAAGCGCCGTTGGTAAAAGAAAGTTTGATCGCGATAGCACTCAAGCTCCCGGATTTGAAACAGATGGTTTCTTCACACAGTTTGATGAAGAGAAAAATCAAGAAGCTTGGCAGCAAGCAAGAGGCTTTGTCTATGATCTTCTTAAATACGGTAAAAGCTTCACTAAAGGTGAAGACGGGATACTAAACAATAAAGACGATTACGATAGATTAGGTTTAAATTTACCGGATAGCTATGAGGGCTATAACTACAATAGAACCCAAACAGTAGACCATCTTGGTGGTTCATTTCAGGTTAATGAAACTTGGACTTTTGCTCCTGACCATTCTAAGGTTCTAGAAACGATAGACTTCAACGTTAGTGAAGATCCTGCGACAGGATTCTTAAGCGTGACTGTAAATGGCAGTATAGAGGGATTAGTAGACCCTCCTTCGATGTCTGCCGTTTCCGTAGCAGCCCATTGTAAAGACTCTAGTGGCGCAACCACTTCGCACGAAACTCAAACAGACTGCGAGTCTGTAGCAGGAAATGTTTGGTATCCTGCTGTTGAAGATCCAGAAGCCGATATTGACATTGGCTTTAATCTGGAAACATCTTCTATTGACTCTAAGTTTGAACAGGCTAGAAAATACTATGATGAGATACAGTCAGAGTTACATCTCACTGCCACTTCTATAGTACAAGAACTTGCTGATTATAGCCCATCTTCTTACGGGAATATAAATCTGAACAAAGAGCCTACATCAAAAACTGTAGGCATGAATCCTAATACTGGAATCATTACTTATAACTACTCCTTTAGTCAGACACCTCTGTTTACAATTCCGGGATGTAAGACAGAGTCTGTTCAAGTAAATGATACCTATCCCGGAAGAGTGTTTGCTTCAACCGCTGTTATAGGGAGAAAGCTTGGACCTGTACTGCAAAACATAAACACTCAAACTGAATGGAAAAGAAGCTTAAGCATAGAGTGCAATGTAGACATAAACAGAACTATTGTAGACGGAGTGTATAATAAAAATAAGGTTACTCCAAAAGATGGAACAACATACTACGGTGATGCTATGAAGGCTAAGCCTAGCAATGTTAGAGATTCTATGATTGCAGTAAAAGCTGTTATAGATAGATTTAGCCCAAAAGGACAGACTTCTGTAACTAAATGGTTTGTAGACTCTCCCCCTACAGAGAATTGGAATCCTAGAACTGGATCTTGGAGTTATAGCATAAGTTGGACATATGAAATGGATGACAAAAAATTTGAGTCTCACAGCATAAATAATTATAGTTACGGCCAATACCCAAGTAGATGGCTAGTTGAGGATGATTCTGGAGAGAGACCGTCAGGCGAAGACTTTGATGCAGACACAGCAGAAAATAAACACGTACCGGGAGAGTCTTGGTAATGGCAGAAAGAACAGGAGAATACGAACTATTTCAGCAAACCTTTTTAGGTTCTTCTATAACTAACTTTAGTATTAGTGTTGGTTGGAATAGTAATCCATCAACTTTAAGTGTTAATCTTATTAATGACGATCTTAATAAGAGAGATGGTAATGCTGTAGATGAAGGCTATCACCTATGGCAAGAGACCACTTCTAACTATCATGGTTTTCCAGACGGTATAGACGGAGACTATTACAAGAATAGGGGTGACGCATTTTTCGGACCTCCTCCCGGCTCGCCAGCCTACTTCAAGTACTACACTTATGACAGTCAGCCAGAAGGGATATGTAAAGACCAGAGTGGAGCAGAGCTTCCAGATATATTCGTAGATACAGACTGTGTTAGTCCAAATACTTGGTCTACTACAAATCTCAATACAAATGCTAATGGTAAACGTGGCCTTCAAACTAAAAAATCAGACAACTATAAAGTCTTTGAATTCAACGGAATAATAAAAAGCTACCAAAGAGATCAAGGAACTCAAGGAGAGTCTTACGCGGTTAGCATTGAAGACCCGACCATGATACTAGAGGGTACTAACGTAGTACTTAGCGGGTTTGTAGGAACTACCGCACCAGCAGATGGCTCTTATCTTAACAACGATGTTATAGACACAAATAAACAGCGAATTCTTAAGGATGGTTGGGTTGGCTTCTACAATGTTTTAAATGCTTTTGGTTACTACGAGAATGTTCAATTTGGACTTTCCGAAAGTAATGATGCTGGCATGAGCTGGTATAACCGAAGCAAGAGTATAGATATGTATGGTCATATCCATTATAAGGGTGTAGTCCCAGCATTAGACCATATGTTAAGAGGTTACAATACCAAATATGACCCTGCCTTAATTGCTCAGAGCAATCCTGAAGGGATAGTACCGGGAAATTATATAGACTTGCTTGAACCTTTTGGCGGTCCTATATACTACGGCGGCGATTATAGATTAGAGCAAAGATTTCCTGCTACCATGAAAGATCCTAATGGCAATAGACTATCTCCTCATAGATATGTAATTGACATAACATCTTTATATAAATTGCATAAAGACCATCCAGAAAGCGTAGGTTCGTTACCAGACGATTTTAGACTTTCGGGTGAAGACACAACTTTGCTTTCTTTAATACAGCAAATATGCGAAGCTGCTGGTGCAGATTTTATAGTTGACTTGGTTGATCCAGCAGATCCTCAGTATAAAAACACAGACTTCTACTACCAAGAGAGTCCATAT
>VTLG01015181.1_pt1 | contig 15244 bp, 18 predicted proteins | sample 4694571 | NCBI WGS metagenome assembly VTLG01 (sample SAMN12604809, study PRJNA352737) | marine metagenome | biome: ENVO:00000447; feature: ENVO:00000209|ENVO:00000569|ENVO:01000036; material: ENVO:00002151; isolation source: viral sequences binned using virsorter ...
TTAATTGTTTCATAACAAGAAAAATAAAGTATGCCATAATAAGACCACCTGCAACAGGTAATCCAAGTTCAGCTACAAGTACAAACATACTTTCCATGTTTTACCACTTAACTTTATTAGCCCAATAAGCTGCTGACATTTTACCTCGTTTAATATTCTTAGCGTGTCGAGCTTTAAAAGATTTTCGTTTCATCTTCATGCGCCTAGACTCGCCTGCTTTAGGTTTACCTGCAGTTTTAGCTCCTTTCTGACCAAAGCGTATAGTTTTTATTTTATTGCCTTCTTTAGCTACAACAATGTGAGACTTTTTAGGATGGCTAGGAGTTCTCTTAGGTTTGTTATAACCAGATACTCCTGCTCTTGCAAGCCTTGAATCTTTTTTCTTAGCCATTATTTCTTCTTCCTTTTCTTAGTTTTCTTTTTATGAAGTCCGTGTCTAGCATGTTGTTTACCTTTAGCAGTAGCAGCTCTTTTCTTTTTATTAGCTGCTGCTAGTTTTTTCCTACCTGCAGGAGTAGACTTTAGCCTTTTAATTTTTGCAGACGGAGCATAGACTTCACCAGTTTCAGAAGACTTCTTACCGCTTGGTGTTCTCCACTTTTGCTTTGTCCACTTCTTTAAAGACTTCTGAGACTTTTTTAATGCCATTACTTACCTACCTCTTTCATAGCTTTCTTATGTGCGGTAGTAAATGTCTTACCTTCACGCATAAGTCTACGCATCATAGCCATATGTTTAGCTGTGTGATGTACTGAGTGTTTTTTAAGAGTGTCTTTCTGACGCTTAGTTAGTTCTTTTTTTTTAACAGCTTTACCTTTCTTATACATCATACGACCTTTCTTCTTAGCCATACCACCACCCATCATCTTTTTCTTTTTAGGTCTACCGACTTTTGAACCGTAAGTTCCTTTTCCCATTGGCATTATTTATATCCTCCGCCTTTTGCTTTGTATTGTTTAGCCAACATCTGTGCTTTTCTTGCACTCCATTGACCTGCTCTTCCGCCTTTACTGCCTGCTTTAATCTTATTAAAAAGATTTTTACGCATGGTAGGTTTAGTATAATTACCTGCTTTATTTACTGTTGATTTCTTTTTCTTTTTGACTGCCATAATAATCCATTTGATCTTTTAGTTTTATTTGTTGTTTTCTAAAGTTAAATTTTTGCTTGTTTCTAATTTGTTGTTTTCTAGCTTGGTTTCTAAACCCACCTTTTCTCATAACATTAAATCCTCTAGTGCTTCTAATTTATCTTTAGCTTGTGCAAGTTTATCTAACTGTTCATCCATAACTTCGATAATGTCAGGGTGTTCTCCAACACCTACACTATTTTTAAAGTATACAGATAAATTTGCTTCGGCTTTAGCTATCTCACCTTTGTATACAGCTTTTAAAGCTTTGTATTGAGGTGTATGGTTTATGTTAGTCATCATCTTTTCCTTTTGTGTTACTTGCTCCGAAGTAGAAGCTTATTACAGCACTTGCAAGTCCTCCAAGATAACCCAAAACTAAGTTAATTAGTGCTTCTGAGTTTTGCTCTGGTGGTTGAAGTGTCACTAAGAATATGTAACCCATAAAGCCACCAACCACAGCTATACCCATGATACGAGATGTCCAGTCCTTAGAGAACTTTCCTCTAGCATCTTGTATGTCTGCAGTTTCTAGTGCGTATAGATCAACATCTAGTTCCTTCATTCTAACTTCAAAATCTTTATCAATCTTTTTAAGTTCTGCAAGTTGTTCAGGTGTCGCAGCTTGTACTGCTGCTTCTATTTTCTTAGGCTGTGGTTCACAACCAAGAGCATCAGCTACCATGTTTGCAGCCATCGAACCCATTGGTCCACCTAATGCTGTTCCTATAGTAGGAGCTACTGCACCTATAATATTTTTTACATTTTTAAGTAAGTTTAGTTTCATTTGCTTTCTCTTTTAGTTCCTCGTTGTTAAAGCGTATGCTTTCATTTCCTAGAATATCTTCTACTGATTGCATCGCAAGTTCTAATGGCATGTCAGGCATACCTTTTAAATGCGCACTTAACAGCTCTTCATATACTTTTCTAAACTCTTCACGTTTTATCCAAGAAAGTTCTGTTTTAGAACGCAGCTTACAGTCTATCCGATAAGCTCTGTCGAGATCATCTTCAAGATACATAATCAAAATATCTTCATCCATTGACTATCATCTGTTCTAGTCTATCTGCCCTGTTGCCTACTTGTTTTGCCCATCTACTGTCAAGCATTTGCTTTCCAGCTTCTTCCCAATCTTCTGCTTCCATAGCAGCTAAGAATTTTTTAAAGTTTAAAAGTTTTGTCAAACCTAAATTAAATATCATATTAATAATAGCTCGTTGTCTAACGTCTGTTAGATCTGCAAACCATTTGAATACTCTGGTTGCTTCTTCTTCACAAATTGTTATATCGTTGGCAAGAAGATAGTCAGACTCATCCATAGTGATACCACGCTCCTCTATGTTTCTACCCACACCCAGAGTTAAAAATCCTGCCGAGCATTTGTAAGGTCGTAGTTCTACACCTTCGTCACGTTTAAGCTCTTCTATTAGTTTCTCTTTGTTCATTTATAACCTCGTTTCGTTTTTCTAATATAGATATAAGACTAGGTCTAGTTGTTTCAAAAAATGATTCTCCTAAATATTTACTACTTCTATCTTCTGGATTATCTTTAACATTAGAAACTTCTCCTCCTATTTTTTTATTTAATCTTTTTAAAATTTTTCCTTTGTTAAACCTAGCAGGATCTCTTTTTATAAATTCAATATCACCTAACATATTAGGGATTCGTTCATCAATTTTTTCAGTAGCAATCTTTTGATCACTAAATAAAACAGTTTTATCAAAATTAATTAACAACAAACCATGATAGTTTCCATGTAAATCCATAAGACTATCCGCAAAAGATTTTTTAAACATAGAAACATTGGTACTGACTTCTCTTAAATCAGGATTACTTTTTAATATATTTTGTATATCAACTGGAGAAAGAGCTGAAGAAAAGTTTGTATTGTTGTATACAAAATGCTTTCTTTGAGTCTCGTTTCCTAAACTAGCATCTTTTAAAAATTTAAGCTGTGCGTTAGGACTAAATCCTAATATCGAAGAAGCTGTTAATATTTTTTTTAATTTAGAATTATATCTCATAGTGTCTTTTAAATATGATTCATAAGCTTTTACATAATAAGCTTCAGTTCTATCTTTTTCTTTTAATTTATTTTTTAAAGTTTCTTTTACATTAGATCTACCTAACCTAACTGCAAATAAACTACTTGAAATACTTTTCTCAGCATTAAATTCTCTCCAGTTTAAACCTGAATATTGTGCAAAAGCTTTGTTTTCAAAATCTTTCTTTGAGTTTAATAACTCTGTGTTGTCATATTTTTTAGATTCAACAACTGCTTTATAATTTTTATAAAAAGTAGGTTGGGATGCTTTTGCAATATGAGCTAAACTATTCATCCAGTTTGTTATTGTCCAAAGTGATTTACTTCCATCTGGTGATAAATCTGTCCATATATCTTTACCTAAACTATCTTTTCCGTCATAGAGAGCTTCTTTTAAAACTGTAGTACCTATGTCTACTCCGAAAACTGCTTCTGATTGTCCTAAAAGTTCATCAAACAGCAACTTTAAAGATGTCTTTTTAAATTCGTCAATATCTATATCTTCTTTTATAAATTGTTTATGAATAAGATTATTATTTATTCTGTTAACATCTCCAAACGCATCGTTATAGTCCGCAGCTAAAATTTCTAATTGTCCTGTTTCGGGATCTCTATAATAAACATTTCTTTTATTTTTATACCAATTAGCAGAAACTTCATTAATAGCCCAATCTTGAGAAGGGCTAATTCCATATATTAACTTACTAGCTTCGTGAGATATACCTGCTGCTCCGATATTAGATGTTGTTAATGCTCCTGCTAAACGCTTCGCGCCCATCTTCCTAATTTCAGGATTGTTAGACTTAAGTTGCTGCGCACCTAGAATAACAGCGTTAGTACTTACTCTAAATTGTTCATATTTAAAAGACCAGAATTGACCAAAAGGAATATATTTTAAAGCATCCCAAAACGCAGGAATCATGTCATAGTTTGGAATTGTGTTTCTAACAATATCAGCAACTGTTCTTTCAATTCTTTCATTTGTCCAAGTAGGATGTGCTTTTTTCCAAGCTTTTTTTTCTATTTCATAGTAAGCAATTTTCCAAAAGTTATCTTCTGCTACATAAACATCTCTAGCTTTTTGAGCTGCTTTACTTATTGCATCAGCAGGAGCAACTTTAGTTCCGTCTTTCCCTGTAATGCTTTTAGCTACGGCTGTAGTTTTATTATCTATCCATTTCTGTAACGATCCTGATTTTGTAGCTAAACGTATGCTGTCAGTTAAAAAACTTGCCTCTACACTTGTGTTAATTACACCTTGTCCTTGTAATCTTGCAAAGTAAGCATTTAATTCTTTGTCATTAAGTTTAAGAATGTTATTAGTAACAGCATCAATACTCATTTTTGTTGCTTTAATATCAGGAACAACATGTCCATTATTTAATAAAAATAAAGGACCTGCAGTAAAGTTTCTAACGTGTGTTACATTATTTAACACAGTAGCGTTATAATTATGATAAGTTTTATTAGCTAACAAAAGACGATATGTATTTCCCCAAAACCCTTCACTTTCTGAAAATGTTCTAAGCATACTAACTACTTTACTACTGTTTAAATTAACTACCTTTTCCATAGTAGCTGCCATTGAAGGAGAAGTATAGTATCCTTGTAATGGTCCATAAGCAGCAGATGTATCGTTAAAAAATTTACCTGTTTTCTCTGCTATTTTTTTTCTTTGTTCTAAAGTTTTAATATCTAAACCTATCTGTGATTGAAATCTAGGATCTGAAGGTTTATTTTTAAAAAATATTACATTTTCTCCTGCTTCAAGAATATCATTAAATGTACCGTGTGCGCGTTTTAAATTGCCTAATCGAGTAACTGTTTCAAGTATGTTAGAACGAGGATCGTTTATGTATCCTAAAAATTCTTTTGCAGCAGGAGTAAGTTTTTTTCTTTTAATAAAACTTTTATCTAAAGTACTAATTTCACTATGAAAACCATGAAGATCAGTTAAAAAATCACTTGAGCTAGCTTTCTTAGGTCGGTATGTTTCTAATATGTTATCAGCATGTGCTTTAGCTTGTATTATAGCTTCTTCACTTTTTAACTTACTAAAATTAGTTTCAGCTAGTTCTTTTACCCAAGTATTATAAGCTTCTGGAGTAGGTTTATAGTTAGGATTTTTATAAATTTCATACTGTTCCCTCATATAGCTACCAAGATTACGTTTCATTACTGCATTAATCTCGTTAGAAAGATGGCTATGAGGCATTTTTAAAACAGACATGCTTAAACTATCTATAATATTTCTTAATAACAAAATATTATTTTTAATTTCATTAGGAAAACCTTTTAATTTATTTTCTATGTGAGCATATTTAAAATCTACATCAGGAATAAGTTTAGCTACATTTGTACGATTAATTTTTTTAGGAAAAACCTTTTTGGCTTCGCTTAAAGATTTATATGTTTGAATAACTCTACTTCTTTTTTTACCTGTTAATTCTGTTTTAACAATCTGCCATGTATTAGGAACAATTCCTTGATCTTCAGGATCTATTGCTTGCCTTAACGTATACTTAAAACTTTTTTTACTTTTAGGATCGTATATTTCTGTGTTATAAATTGTTCTTCTGTTGTTATCTGCTTTTGAACCTACTTTCTGTGGTGTCCATTCTAGTTTAGATTTAGGAAGAACTTTAGGTACTCTTTTTCCTCCTATTATATTTACTAACTCTTCCCAAATTTCTTCTGAGTTCTTAAATTTTTTATTTCCTATTTTAATAAATTTTTTATTATTTTTTAAACTTTTAAATAAATTATCAATAGCTTCGTCAATGTAAGAAATATGATTAACAGTCATGGCTTCTGTTTCTCTTTGTCCTAATTTATGAGACAAAACTATGTCAGCTTGTTTCGGAGTTAAACTTCCTGCAGATTTAAACATTGGAAAAAGAATATTACCTAAAAAAGATGCTACCTTTGAGTTTTCATTAAACATAACAGCATAGTTAAGTAAGTCTTCTTTTATAATTTTACCATTTTCATCTCTTATCGCAAGCATTTTTTCATACTTAGGATTCATATATTTTTTTAAAACATTAGAAACTCCTTCTACTGTATAAATTCCTGTTAAAGCTGCTCCTTTAAGAGAACTTCCTGCTACAGGAAACGCTACTCCTCCTAACGCATAACTTAAACCTACACTTTCTGCAAAAAGTTTCATCCTAGCTGTAGCTACACTATCTGTATCACTACGAGATAAAAAACTGACAAGGTCGTTAGAGCTTTCTTCGTCTGTAGCCATTGCAGAACCTATAGCATTAACAATACTTTCGTCATAAGGATCAAATAATAATTGAACAGTAGCTTCTCCTGCAGGTAAAGCTTTAGTAGTTTCTTTAACTCCTTTTAAAATGTTACCTGCTGCAGGTGCTAAAAATGTCTTAGATTTTTTTAAACTGCTTATAGTATCGTCTAGATAAGTAAACGAAGGAGTAGGAAGAACTTTTTTTGAAGCTAGAAAAGTTAATGCAAAAGGAGCTAGATCTCCAGCAACAACATCTAAAGCTTGATTACTAAATAATTTTGGTCCAGAAAAAGAAACGTCAAAATTTGCTAGAGGTCTTTCGTTTTCGTCTATTAAACCCTTAATTAAATTTTTCTTATATTGTGTAGGTAAAGAGTTTAATGAAAAGTTAACACCGTTTACATCTAAACCTTCGGGATCGTTTATAAATTCTTTCCAGCTTTTATTATAGTCTCCATTTTTAAATGCTTCAGCCCATAGTTTTTTAATAAAAGTAGGATGTCCAGTTACTAAAGGAGAAGTATCAGGCAATAAACTATTTTTATTAGAAGAAGCTTCCCATATTTGTTTTTTTTCTTTTAGTGCTTGTCTATAAGCTCTACCTTGAACTTTAACTTCACTTGCTTTTTGAGAATCAGGAATTACTTCTCCAGTTATTGCTTCTATCTGGGGAGAAATATCAACTCCATCCATTATATATTTCATTCTATCAGCATCAATTTCTTCAGCAGGAGTACTAAAAACATCTGCTACTGTATCTACTGCATCTACAGCAAAATCTGTCCATTTATTTCGGATACTTCTTTGAGTTTTATAGAAATCTAAAAGATTAACAGTTTTATCTACTAACATCTGTTCCATAGTAGGAGATAAATTATACATTGGTTTTCTTTTTCGTAAAAAGTTTTCGTTAAACTCTAAAAAATTAGTATCGCTTGCAATTTCGTTTCTATCTATTTTATCCTTATATACCCTCCAAGACAAATCGTAATCTGTCTTGTAGCGTTTAGATACTTCAGGATTAGCTTGCCTATATTTTTCTGCGTCAGATAAATAAGCAGTTGACATTGTTCGCTCCTTTAATTATTACCATACCTTCCAAGTCCTAAAGAAGCCTCAACAAGTAATTGCTGCCACTCTTCAGGGCGACTGTCTACATAAGGATGGAGGTCTTTATTATTAAGATCTTGTACAGAGTAAACAATGTTCATTTCTTCTATAGCATCTAGTGTTTGTAATAATCCTACATCCATATACTCTATTGCTCCACTTGAAGTAACAATTGTATTTTTTAGTTGTTCTAGTTTTTCTTTTTGTTCCGTATTTTTAGGATGACTTATTACATAATCCATCACATCTAGCCAGCGTTTGCTTCTGTCTTGAAGTTCGTTCTGGTTCATGTCTGAATATTTATCAAACAGAGAAGCTTTTACTGTAGAAAATATTTGAGCTGTAGTTCTTTTTAAAAATGGATCATACATTGCTTTAATAAACTCAAGCTGCTTGAAATAGTCTGGACTTTGATAATCTTTAGATTTTAAATACTCTGTTTCTGCTTTAAACTTAGCGTATTCTAAAGTTTTTTGATTAGCGTCATTATAACCATAAGTATCTCTATAAATATTTATATTTTTATTAATTACATCTATTTTAATATCTCTTAAAGTTTCAGGATCAGGTGTTATTTGGCTTATACTTTCATAATCATCAGTTAAAATTTTATTTATTATATTTTCAGATACTTCATCAAATCCTTTATCAGTAAAAATATTTTTTATTTCCTTTGTATACTCTCTTTTAAAAACTGCGTCTTTTGATGATGTTTTTTCTGGATCAATATATCTACTACCTATTCCTTTTTCTAAATCAAAAACAGGTGTTATTGCGCTTCCTAATATTTGATCTGGACTACTAAATCCAAAAGCTTGTAAGATACTTAATTTTTTGTATCTTGTAGCTATTGCTTCTACTTGTTCGTTAATAGTTAAAGGTATTATTTTTTCTCCTTTTTTTGTTATTCTTCCTTCTTGTTGTAAAGTACCGTCTTCAATTTTTTTTTCTAATGCAGCTCTTTGAGCCATGCTTAAGTTTAACTCAGATATTTTGTTACCCCCTTCATATTCAACACTATCTATACCTTTAATATTTGCCTCTCTTGAACTTTTTAAACTTGCTAGATTATTTTTAACTTTTGCAAGTTCAAGCAACGCAGGATTTTGAACTTCTTTGTTAAACCATTTATAACCTAAATTAGTAATAGCGTCTGCATAACGAGGCTTTGTATATTCTTTAGCAGTTAATAACAAAGCTTTTCTAATTCCTTCAGTAGCGTCTGCTTCTGATCTAATACTAAAATCATAAGCTCCTTTATTATCTTGCCAGTTTTGATACCTTTGTTCACCTATCTTTGTTAAATGTTCTACATATTTTTTATCCATACTTCTAGTAGTACCAAATTGAGTATTTAAAAGTTTTCTTCCATTCTCTATTTCATCAACAATAAAAGATTCTTTAATTTTATCTGGATATTGAAAATTAATAGTATCTACACCATCGTCTGATGTACTATAAGTATAGTCTCCTCCGCCTCTTGTTGTTCCTATATTAATAAAATTTTCTTGCTTTTTATACTCGCCAAGAGCATCTTGATTTAACCTTTCATATTCACTTTTATAACTAGCTAATTCGCTAGTTGTTCTTCTTGACAAAGTTTTATCAGCTAAATTTTTTATAAAAGTAAGAGCAGCAGCAGCGATAACTTTCTTTTTTTTCTTTTTGCGTTTACTTCTGTACCCTTGTAATAAAGAAGTATATTCATTGTATCTATTATCAGTTGCCATTATATTTTCCTTTCAAGTAAACTACTATTATCTTCAGTAGGTTCTGTTTCTGTTTCTTTAGAAGGTTCTGCTTGGGCTAATAAACTAGGAGCATCTAAGCTTTCAATTTCTTTTAAAATTTCATTAGAAACAGAAGTTTTATCTAAAGAAGGTTTTAAATCTTTTAGTCTAGAAGGTGTGCTTTTTTGTTCAGTAATATATTCTTTAGTTTCTTCTTGAAAAAGTTCAGCATTATCTTTTTCTTCTCCTGCATAAACTCTCATATTCTCTAAACCTGCTTTTTCACCCATCGCTAAAACCATATACATAGTTGACTCTTGTAGTAAAACCATTAAATCTGGATTCCATTTTCCTTCTTTAAATCCTTGATATAATAAAGTAGAACTAATATCTAATACAGGAACACCTTTTTCTAGAGATTCTACTACATTATAAAAAACAGTAGGGTTAGTTAAAGTTTTAAAAATATCATGTACACCTTCTCTTTTATTTGTAATCTGCGGTGGATTTTCCCAAGCACGACTATTGTTTTTAGAATTAGTTAAAGACTGTCCGGGAACAGGAGTATTTCTATTTATATTATCCTGTATTAACTTTAATCCGTTATTATTTTTAATATGAGCATCTAACATTATGGTTTGCTCCATTGATTAAAGACTTGATCTACTCCAATAAAATTTGAATTAGACATACTGTTAGCCGTCATATCTCCTCTATAACCTCCGCCTCTCCAATGTTGTTCTAAAGTTAAATCTCTAAGAGGTAAATTTCCTTGTTCTGAAACATTTGAATATACAACTCCTCTACCTCCAGTATCTTCTTCTTCTAAAGCATCAGCCATGAAAAGATCTAAACCTAAATTTATTCCTCCTGTTACAAGAGATTGTTTTACTAACTCTCCTGTAGTTGTTTTCGCTAGAGAAGAATCAACAACTTTAGCAGAATTTTCCAATATACCTGTCAAACGAGCTACCTCTTCAGTATTTTTCTCTGTACCTGCATCTTTAATTTGTTGCGATAGTTGGTCTTTCCATGATTTATTAGGTTTTAAATTAAAATCTTGTCTTTTATTATTTAAGTAATTTTCAAATCTAGTACCTAGTCCTTCTCCTTCTTTAGAAAAAGGTTTTGTAATTAAATCTAAAGTGCCACTCATTGCATTTGTTATTCCGTTATAAACATATCCAACTCCTTTAGTTACACCACTTGCTGCTTTTGCTAATACTCCTGCTGCTTGTGCAGTAAAAGAAGCTCCAGTTTTTGCGCCTGCTGCTATTCCAGCATCTAAAAAACCTGACCATGTACTTGCAATAGAAGGTAAAATAAACCACATAGCAAATGTTCCAACAGGTCCAAGTTTTTGAAAAACATTTTTAAATCCTCGTTTAATTTCACGACCAACTTTACGAATACCTCTTCCTATTTTTCTACCTACTTTTCTTAACCATCCCATTATATTAATCCTTTTCTATTGGTTTTCTATTATACTTGTTAAAAATTTACTAAGTGCATCATCGTATGTCTTACCTGCATCGCCTTCATTAGCCATTGCAGTTGATAAAAGTTGCACATCTCTATTTAATTCATTTTCAGCAGCTTTAAAATCTTGATCTGCTTGATCTCGTAACTCTTGCCATAAAAAAGAAAGAGTTTGACTATTTAAATTAAAAGCGTTCATTGCGTTTTGCATAGATACTTGGTTATCTGCTGCCGTATTAATTGTATTTATCTGTCTTCTCCAAGCTATGTTAGATTGCTCTACAGCTTGTGCATTTTGTTTATTCCATTGTTCTCTATTAAAAGATATTTGAGTATTAAACTTATTTATATCTGCTGTTAAAGTGGTATTAGCTTTTTCTAAATCTGCTTCAACTTGAAAACGTAAAGCATTAGTAGCGTTATCTTGCTGAACATTAAATTGTTTCATAGCGTTTGTTTGTTGTACATTTGTTGTTTCAATTTGAGCAGCTAAGTTTGCCATGAACTGCTGAGTTTGATTTTCGCTTGTAGCATTAAACTGCGCAGCAGCATTTTGAGCAGCTTGATTAGATAACATAGTTTGTTGTCTTTGTTGAGCTGTTAATACATTAGACTGTTGCTCATTAGTAAGATTAGCTAAATCCATATTAAGAAAAGCTTGTGCATTTTGTATCTGTGTTTTCTGATAAAAATCAGCTTCAGCTAAATTAGCTTGAGACATTAACATAGCGTTTTGTATTGCAGACTGTTGTTCGTTATTAGCTTCAGTTAAACCTACAGTTTGTAAAAATTTACTGTTAGATAAAGCTGTTTGTTGGTCAGCGTTAAACTGTGCCATGTCCATTTGAAAAACATTAGAAGCATTTTGCAAAGCTGTTTGTTGCCTCATCTGTGCATTAGCTAGTTCTTCTCTAGATTCTATATCTCTAGTCTGAGCTACGCTAGCTTGTATAGCTTGCGCGTTAGACTGTGCAATAGGAACTGCTGATTGTATTATAGCATTAAATAAATTATCTCTGCCTACTGTAGAAGCTGATAAACCACGTTGAGCTAACATCTGTTCTACTGCTGAAACAGCAGGACTAGCCCAAGCAGGTATCTCTCCGTTTTCCATTCCTTTAAGAAGACTATCTATTTGATTAGATACTAAAGCTTCTTCTGGCAGATCTCCTATAACTCCTCGTTCTTCTTGAGTTAAATCCATTAAACGATCTTCAAGAGCTTCAGGATTATTACCTAAAGCAGTAATAGCTTGTTCAGATATACCTGCGTTACGAAGTTGTTTCTTAGCTCTTGTAACTCTTGACAAAGTTGTACCTGCTGCTTGAGCTGCTATAGCTGTAGCGTTAGGGCTAAGAGTACCAACTACTCGTTCTGTTAATGCACCTTCTGGTATTGAAACTTCTGCAGCTTGAATAGGAGCAACTCTATCTACTTGTGCAGCTTTTGCAATTTCATCATCACCTATTGCGCCTGTAGCTGCTGCAATTTGTTCTTGTGGAGTTACTTGTGCAGCTTGCATTTGAGCTGCTGTAACTGCGTCAGGTGCTTGAGCTTGAGCTGCTTGTTGAGCTTGTGAAGCTTGTATTGTTGGAGCTGTCATTGAAGGAGCATCTATTGGAGCAACAGTTCCCATTTGCATAGTTTGTGCATCTGGTCCAGTTTGAACTTGTTGTGGTGTAGGTATCTGTGGTCCTTGTCTTGTTCCTGAAACAATATCTTGAGCTATTTGTCTAGAAGCATTATCTGGAATTACAGATCCTCCTTTATTTTCATCAGTTGTATCATCATCTGCCACAGTATCATCCCCTGTTTGTGTTTGCGTTTGTGTTTGTGTTTGTGTAGGAAAAGTAGTAGTTGCCGCAGGTATCATTACTCCACCTGATAACTCTTCACCTATTCTTGCCCTTTGTTCTGCTAACAACTGTTGAGTTTCGGCTGGAGTTCTTGGAACTGATTCTCCTCTAGCTGCTCTCATTGCATCAAACTCGGATTGTCTAGCCTCTCGATCTATATCGTATTGACCAGATTCTGTATATGCATCTCTGCTTGATTCAAAAGAAGATCCTACACCGCTATATAAAGTTTGCATAGCAGAAGCTAAATCTTTTGCTCTTCCTAAATCAGGAATTGGACCTTTAGGAGCATCATCATCAGGCGGAGCATCTGAATCAGTATCTTGATCTTTTCCTGCACTTGCATCTGCAACAGCTTGGTCTATAGGTTTTCCATCTATTTCTGTAATTCCTTTAGCTTTAAGAGCGTCTACAACAACGTCAGTTGCTTGTTGTTTATCCATTCCTCTAAAGTTAATAGTTTTCATGGTTTTATCAGAACCCATAAAATTAACAACAGTATCTGTTATTGTGTTTAATTCTTTAGCGTTTACAGGAAGTTTATTTTTAGCAAAAACTTCTAAAATTGGATCTACTATTTGTCTACCAAGATCAAAAACAGTTCCTACAGGATTAACAACAGCACCAACAACTGTTTCTGCAACTTGTTTAAAAGTAGGTTTCTTTATTTTACCAAATAAATTTTTTAAACTAGAATCTACAGAAGTCTGTTGTTGTTGATTTAATCCTAATAAAGCTTGATCTGCAGAATCTAAACCTAGAGGTGCTGTATCAGGTCTTTGTACAGTAGAAACACTACCAAACTCTAAAGGAGTATTTCTACTAGGAAAAGTATCAAAAGAATCTTGTATTCCTCCTGTATCTGTTACTTTTTGTGTAATCATTGAAGGTTGAGGTTGAACTCTACCTCTAGGAGCTGCTACAGTAGTCTGTGGCATAGGAATAGTAGTATCGTATAAATCTCTTTCAGCAGGATCAAACTCTCTAAACGGAACTTGTCTTTGTGGTGGCTGTTGAACAGTTGTAGGTTGTGGCGCAGGTTGTTGAACAGGTGTAGAAGCTGCAGGTTTTACAGGAGCTTTAGAAGTTCCTTGATGTGCAGGATCGTTTCTCCATTGTTCAAGAGCTACTTGATACTCGTCACCTGACTCATAATCTCTACGACTAGGTCTTCCTCCATGTGCATATTTAACTCGACCACCCTTACGATAATCAACTCTTTTCTTCTTATATCTTTTCCGTGCCATGTTAATTCCTAGTTAGTTTTAACTTCAAAAAGTTTGTCAAGTTTTGCTTCAAGCTTATTAAGCATACGAATAACACGATCCGTATTACTTTCCATTTCATCTTTAGTAACGTAGTTCTTAGCCACTTCTTCTCTCGTTTTGTTTAGAAGTACATCAATTCTTTTAAGCTCTACAAAGTTCTGTCGTATGCTATAAACTATTGGAGCTATAACAATAGTTAAAAGGATATTCCACATTTCTAAATCCATTATTCCGTACCTATAGGATGTTTTTTACTCTGACCATCAGAATTTAACTCTGTTAATTTTCTTTGTTCGGCTACAAAGTCCTCAGAAGATTGCTCTGTTTCTTGAGACATTATGCTACCTGTACATCCCAACAATTTAAATTAGCTGCAACTGTCCTTCTTTCGCCTTTGCCTTGAAAAGGATAAACCATATGTTGTAACCAACTTGGAAATAAATAAAGTTTTCCTACTTGCGGTTGTATTACAAAGCTTTGTGGAGGCTTTAAAATATCCACATCTGTAACGTGATTTTGTCCATACTGAAAAGCTAAATATCCATCACAATGACCACTAGAGTTATATAAATTATATTCAGATGTTCCTGCTGTAGGTTGATCTAATATTTGCTGTGGTACTTTAGTCCAAGTTGTGCAAGAGATACCCATCATTGTTTTAGTTCCGTGACTATGTATTGGGTTGTAGTCTCTTTCGTAACTGTGTACTGACCAAAGCTCATCCATTTCTACACGCTTGTTAGTCTTGTAAGTTGCACCAGTAGCCTGAGAAAATCTATTAATATACTCAGCTCCTAGCCCACACAACATATTAGTAAACTCTACAATCTTCTCATCGTTATGATCCATTAACAGTTGTTGTCCGTGTTGTATCTGTCCAACAAGTGTACTTGCTAGTGACTTACGACCTTTTTCTTTTAGATAAGCATCTAAGTAGTTATTAAGAGCTGTCACCATCTCTTCTGGTATGTCGTGTTCTAGTACAAAAACACTAGGCATACCGTGAATTTGAGTAGCCATATTAACTAGGTACTGAAAATGATTGGTCTGCTACAGGATTTGTATTTGGATTAGTAATAACTGAATCTACTTGACTAGCAAAGACTACATCCCATTGTGAAACAGGACAAAGTGCTGTCAAATCAGCTTTACTAAAAGTTCCTTTTGCTGCTGCGGTAAAATCACCATTGGCTGCTACTGCCCTGTGGTTAAAAGTAGTAGTATAGTAGGTTGCATCACCTTCACTATCGTTCTCGTACTTTATCTCTAAAGCCCATTCTTGCGCTTTGCTTGACTTTTCATAAGGTGTAGCTTTCGTCATTGTTTTTGTTACTGCCATTTTATTTTTCCTCGGTTACTTTAAGATTCTAATG
>VTLG01004694.1_pt1 | contig 15243 bp, 35 predicted proteins | sample 4694571 | NCBI WGS metagenome assembly VTLG01 (sample SAMN12604809, study PRJNA352737) | marine metagenome | biome: ENVO:00000447; feature: ENVO:00000209|ENVO:00000569|ENVO:01000036; material: ENVO:00002151; isolation source: viral sequences binned using virsorter ...
TCTATTTCTTTGTTTTCTTTTTCTTCTAATAGTTTTCTAGCTTGTTCAGGGTCAATACCTGAATACATCTTTTCATATTTTTGTCTTTCTCTTGCTAGTCTTTTATCTATTATTTTATCTACCTCTGCCTGAGATACCATTGGTTCTTTATCTTCTACTACTTCTTCAACTTTATTTTCAACAGGTTGTTGTTCCTGTTCCGTTTTTTGCTCGTCAGCCATATTAATCTCCTTTAATATATTACATTGTTATCTTGAAATTTATTTATTTCATTTTGTGTTAATTGTCTATTTTCTTCTAAAGCAAAGGCAACCACCTGAGCCAATTCCTCTTGTTGTTCCTCGTCCATATTTATTGTAACAACAGGGAAATCGTTATATTTCTTGTAATATTGTTCAAAATAACCATAAAGTATATCAATCATAATTTGTTAAACTCCTTAAAATAAAAATCATATTCTGCTTTTGTGTTTGGTGCAAAATATTCCATTAGTTTAAATTCATAGTCTCTAAATTTCGCATTACCTGAATATTTTATTGTTACATATTCTGCAAAAGCCTCAAGTGTTTGACCCTCAGTAACAGTTCTTTGTCCTGATTTTATTATCGTTGGGTATCTTGAATAATAAGTTTTACCATGACCATATCCTATTGCCTCTTTAGTAATAGCACCTATAAAATCGTTAAATCTACCTGAGAACTGCATATCATAACCACCATAATCTCCACCAATAACTTTATATTTTAATTTCAATTTAAATTCATATATTTCTCTTTGAGTTATTTCAAACATACCAGCCTCTCCCCCTGTCTTGTTTGCCTTTTTCAAAGCTAAATATTCTTTAATTTCATTATCGTTTAAAAAAACATTTTCTTTTTCATTTAGTTTTTTATAGTAATTCGCTTTAGCTAAATCATCATCAGGTGCATTTATTAATGCTGTTCTTCTTTCATTATAGGCACTCAGCTTTCTTTGTTTTAATTTTTTACCTAAATCAATACTATCTTGAACAACTTTATCTGCTGATAATGTAGCTATACTTCTTATATTTGATAAGTCTTTAAAGTAAAAAGTTCCTAAAACTTTTGAGTTTTTAGATAATTTTTCCCATAAATCTAAATTTTTATTATTTTTAAATAAGACTGCAAGTTGACGATCTATTCTATGTCCATATTCATGAACAAATGTCTCAAGCGATTTCTTTTTTCCAATATTAACAACATCATCACTTGAACGATAAAAACCTCTACCTGAGCTTTGTAAAGTTTTTAAAGCTGGTAATAAAGATATTACTTTAGATATATCACTAGAAGTATTACCAAACCCCTCTTTTAATAAATCTCTTTCATCATCAGATACATCTCCAAACAAAGAAAAAGGTTTATCTTCTTGTTGGGTTTCTTCAGCATCAAAAAACTCATCAGCTACAGGCAACCAAGTATGTCTGCATCTATAACCACCTCTTACAATAAATGGGTCTCCCTCAGATTTACCAGCCCAAGACCCTTGCCATATTCTTCTTAATTCTTCTTCCGTATAAACTTTGTTTAAGTGTTTCTTACAATGATCTCTTGAGTCTCTTACTAAAGTCCCAGTATATTTAAACTTTTTAAGTCCAGCTTCTTTTGCTTTAAATACTGTAAACTGACCATCAAATTGCATTACTGAGTCATGTGCAATCTGTGAGGCATAAATACTCATTGGTCTGCCTCTTCTATCTACATCTCCTGTTATGATACCTCTTAAATCTTTTACTATGTCATTAAAAGGCTTACCAGCTATAGCATTTTGATAAACTTGAGCTGATATTTCATTAAGGTATCTATTAGCTAAATCTTCAAACCCAGCAAATTGTTGAAACTTTAATTGGTTTATAGTTAATAAATCTACTTCAGTTAGTGTTTTAAATTTATCAGGTATATCTAATCTACCAAACTCTTCTATAAATTCATTAACAATCTGGTCATAGTCTCTGACTAAACTATCGGCTGTGGTTCTATAGGTTTCATCAATAAACCTTTTTAAGTCAGTTCTTAAATCTATTGCTATCTTTGTAGAAATTGCATCTGCACCCTCAGTTACAGTAGATATTTGTGATACTATTCTTGCTTCTAAATCCTCAAGTGTTTTCTTGATTTGGATTTCGTGGTTATCTGCTAACCTCTCTAAAAACTCTTGTCTTGCCATTATACATTAAAACCTTTTCTCCAAGATTTTATCGCCCAAAATACAGGTGCTAAAGACTTTTGACCTCTAACCTTTTTAAGAATAGCTCCATGTCTTGCTAAAAAAGATTTTTGTCTAGCTGGATTACTTTTTTTAATTGACATATTAGGGTCTCCAAATCTAACCTTTTTAACATTACCTGTTGATCTATCTTTAACATATACAGCAAATTTCTTTCTTTCACCTGATGTTCTAAAAGGTTTATTTAATTTAACAGTTCTTCCTTGATATTTAGCCATTATTTTTTACCTCTATTGTATTTTTTTGTAGTAACACTTAAATTTTTTCTTGAGTTATTTAAAGGGTTTTTATCTTTATGATGTATGTCTTTACCATTAATTTTGCTACCTAGTGTTTTTTTCATAATACTTCTTGCTTTGTTTCTTGAGGCTCTTCTAATCTTTTGTTTTTTTGTGCTATGATAGTTTTTGTATTCTCTAGCATAGTTTCGTCTCATTTTTTATTTCTTTTTTTGCGTAAATCTAAATCGTGTTTTCTTGAACCTCTTAAGAAACTATTTACTCTACCCATAGACCAAGCCGCCATAGGAACTCTTCTACTTCCAGCACTAAGAAAAGCTCCTTGACCTCTTCTGTAAACTTTAGCTAAAGTTCCATAAGTATATCTTTTAGATGCTTTAGCTTTTCTTTTAAGGGTTGCTTTTACTGAAGCTGATAAAGGTTTTCTTCTAACTGCCATTATGCTTTTGTCCTTGCTCTAAGTAATGCTCTAGGAATGAAACGACCTGATTTATATAAAGAGGCTACTCGCTTTATTAGACTTGCTCTTCTTGATCTTTTGTTTCCTTTTAGTCCTGACAGGTACTTTTTTGGTAGTCCTGAGTCCTTGTCTTTTGGAACTCTTCTTTTTCTTTTTTTCTTTGCCATTACTCTTCTTCTGCTGTGGGAAGAGTCGTCTGGAACTGTCCGATAGTTGTAGAGGTAGCATCAATTTCTTGATGTATTGCATTAATCTTATCATCATCATCTATTACTGCCTTTGCTATTTGTTTATCTATTTCCTTTGTATATGTGTCTGACTTCACTCCACTAGCTTTTGCTACTTGTAAGAATTGTAGATCAGCCGCATAATCCCTTAGATCAAATGTATCAGGATAATCTATTTGACCATCAAAAGTTTTGTTTTGCCATTTAGCAAAGAAAGACCATATCTGCTCTTCAGCATTTTCTAATAAATCTGCTTTCTCTGATAATCTAGCATTGAGTAATTGGAACTCTGTTTGTAAAGCTATACCTGAATTAATAGTTTTCTCAGTTGCTCTAACAGAACCCATATGTGTAATTCTATTGATTGCATCTACTTTCATTGAGATTGAGTTCATAATACCATCTAAAGATTGTGCTGAGGGTTGTATGATGTAAGGTTTTAGATCAGCCTGTAAATCTTCAGGCATCTCAATAACAGAACCAGCACCAGCACTAGCCTCTACATTAGGTGTTTTAACTAGACTTGGGTGGTTACTTAATCTTATTAGCTGTTCACATTCTGAATAGTCATTGTAGATAGCCTGTTGTAATTCTGCAACATCAGATAGATCAGATATACCAATAGCTTTTCTTTGAGACTTTTGATTATATAAAATAATCGCTGGTATCTCATCTAAAGGGTTCGGTTGTTCATCAAGAAGTTTTGGCTTAGAAGAAGTATATTCTTTCATATAATCATCTACTTCATAAGTTGTAATATCTTCTAAAGACCAAACCTTTATAATTGCTTTATCATCAGTTAAATCTTCAAGTATTGTAAGAGATGTAAGATAATATTTACCATTAGGATATCTTGAATATGACCAATTCATAATATTATCTGGTGTATAGATTGAGATGTATGGTCTTATATCTTGAGCTAGTTCCTCTGCTCTAGTATTTGTGATAACATTAGGCTTATCCATAATCGCCCAACAAGTTCCATAAATAGATGCTTGAGTCTGCATTTCTTTAATTACATTGTTAAAGTTTCTTCCATCTAAATCTGCATCATTCAGGAATGACTCTAAATCTGGGTCTCCAGCTAGTGAACCATAATCTCTAGTGGCTGGAACTCTAAATAGAAAACTTGAGTATATTTGTACGACATTTCTACAATGATTATCTAAAGGTGTAAATCCTACCCTTTTCATATATTCTTCGTCTGACTCTAGGATATATCTATTGAGGAAGTAGCCATTATTATAATCATCTCCACCTAAATATGATCTATAATGGAAGTTCCATCTATTAAAGTTTTTTTCATAGTCGCTATGTCTAGCTGTTAAAAAATCTCTATCGTATATCGCCATCAACTCCACCTAGTCGGTTCACTTGGTTTAAAATCTCTACGCAAAGGGAAAACATATTCAATAAGATAGCCTATTGCATCAGCCATATGGTCATACCCACTATCCTTATCAGGTATATGAGTTCCCTCTTTGTATATTTGTCTTTCTAAACTTTTAATTAAATTTTTGCAAGATTTTGTCATGAAAAGACTTGACACTCCATTAGCATTTTTAAGTTTAGAATTTACTGCATTTATTCTATCTCTTACTTGAGGGTGCGTTGGTCTAACTTTAACATTGAACCCAGCATTTCTAAGTAATGATAAATCAGTAGAACCACCAGCACTTGTCTTTCTTTGTCTTGCGGCTGGGTCAGGATAAATCACAATATTTCGTACTCCATATCTTGTTTTTATTTCATCAATCATATCATTTGTATTTGCGTTGTATATTTGTATCTCATCAAAAACTATTAAATTATTATCTCTTATCTGACCAATACAACAAGCCATAGGATTATAGTTAAAGTCCATTCCAATATGCAAAGGTAATTCTTTTTGTTCATATGTGTCTATAATGTGTTTGTTTCTATCAAAGTTATAATAAATAACTCCAGCATAGTTAACAAATGTAGCTAGGTATTCTTGCTGAAATGTTCTCTCATCTAGGTCATTCTTAGCCTGATCTATTTCTTCTTGAGTAACTTGACCGCCCTCAATAGTAGTAAACTTAAAACTTTCCCATTCACTATCTTTCTTTGAGTACAGTTCATAAGACCAGTTACCATAACCTTTAGGTGTTCCACAAAACAAAGCTGAACCCATAGTATATTTATCTGAAAGTGTTGGTCTAATAACTTCATACCAAGCCTCAGGCTTTATGTCTTGTATCTCATCAAAACAAACAAAAGATAAACCACTACCCCTAAGACTTTGTTCATTCTCAGCACCTTTTAGACTTATTGTAGTCCCATTCCGTAAGGATAAGGTTAATTGTGTTTCATTTATCTTAGCTACCCATCTATGCTGTAACATCTTTTCTTTTAATGGTTTCCACATTATCTCTCTGCTCTGTCTATAGCTGGGACTTATGTAGAATATCTTTTTGTTTGGAAATCTACCAAACTTAGCTAATTCATTTAAAGCTACAAATGTTTTACCAAATCTACGACCTGATAATAATACTCTAAATCTTTTATCTGATAGTATTACTTTTTTTTGTGGTTCACTAAGAGGCACTAATCAATAGACCATTCTAAAGGCTGACTATCTTCTCCTACTGGAATATCCGATTGACCTAACATTTGTTTACCTAACCATATCAACATTACAGCATTTAGCTTTTCAGCACTCTTAAATTGTAATTGTCTGAGCCTCAGTTTCATCTCAGCTCTTCCTTTTGTCAAATATTCGGAATAACTCTTTCTAATTAGGCTTTCATCACACCCAAAGAAATCAGCTATCTCAACATTTGTCATTCCGTATTTAGCTAGTTTTCGTATTTCTTCTGTGTCTATGTCGTACTTTTTAGGTCTTGCCATTAGTGAATTGTAATACCCTCTCTTAAAATATCTTCAGCATTAGCATGATGAAATTGATATAAATATTCATGTGCTTGTTCTTCACTATCAAAACCTGATACATGAATTACTGCTGAAAACTTGCCTAAACTATCAGGCATTGTAATAAAAAACTTTTTTATATCTTCGTCCATCATGTTATTCTACACTAATACTCATCTTATCCATAGCCTCTTTTGATACTTTACCTTGTTTATAAGCCTGAATTATATCTTGGTCATTGTCATTTAAGGTTCTAAATCCTTTTTGCCAAGAGGTCAAATTAACAAAAGGGTCTCTTTTATAAAAACTTAAATCATCTTTTATCTCTTGTTTTTGCGGCTCGTTCTCCCAACCTTTATTATTTAACCAAGTTCTAAAGTGTTGAATAAACTTTTTATCATCTATGGAACTACAATAATTATTCCATTTATCTACCAACACATCAGGTTTAGGCATATCTTGTAATTTATCAAAAACTTTAAATGCTTGTTGTTTTATACCTGTTTTATAATTTAGCTTTGACCATATATTATTAAATATATCTATGTTATGACTATGACTATTACTATAACTATTACTGCTTTGCGTTCGCTGTGCGTTCGCATACCTTTTGTTAGCTGACTCTCTTGCTTTTACTGACTTTTCTTGCACCCATTCATATTCTTCTTTTTGTGCTTTAGAGTAATAAGTTTTACCATCTTCTCTAAAATACTGTGCTAAAATATAATTTATCATCTTCTCATCAGCATTTTGACAAATTCTTTTAAGCCTATCCATATCGTTAGGTAGTGTTGCTTCATTCTTCCAAGCATAACAAAGTAATCTAAAATATAAACCTAATTCTTCATTTGTTAGGTTTACTGTATCTGCTATAAAATTATCAGGACTAATTCCCATCTTCCATATCTTTTGTGCCATATTTTTCTCCAATTTCTTTTTCAGCTAATCTAATACAATCTTCTTGATAGCCTATCCATGTATTTTGTGTTTCTAAACAAATATTTATGTATCTCCTAGCTAGTTTATCCACTTCTTGTTTATATTCCCCATACTTCTTGTCTATGCTTTTTGGCATCTTTATCTTTCCATTCATAATCATCAAGTTTTGGTGAAAATAAAACCTTTAGATCATCAATACTATTTGCAAGTTTAAGTGTATGTTCTAGGCTTTTAATATGTGTTTCTGCTTCTCCTATGTAATCATAATCAGGTATAAAAGGAACAAACTCACATACTTTCTGATCTTTTTTTCTTGGCTCTTTACCTGTAGCTAACAAAAAACTACAATCAATATTCTTGTTTGTTTTTTCTTGAAAAGCCTTTTTGTATATAGCCATTTGAAGTTTATCATCATTAGTAAGCATAAATTTATCTTTTGTTTTTAAATCAATAATAAAAACTGTATTCTCGCTCTCAAATACATAATCAAGAAAACCTATAAATGGTGTTCCATATATTAAAGTTTCTATTCTAATTTGATTACCAACAAACTCTCTATCTTTTCTGCTAACAACCATATAGTCATTTAAAAACTTCCAATAAATCTGAGTTATCATAGGTTCAATCATGTCGTATTGTTTTTGATTTTCTTCTACATCATCAAAGAAATTTGTAGCTGATTTGTAATAATTTTTTGCTACTTCAATACAATCTTGCATAGATGTTTTTTTAAGAAGAAATTGATCTATACCAAACTCTACAGCTTTGCCTCGTTCCATTTTAGCATTAGATACTCTTGGATAACCCAATACATAATCAAGAAAGAACTTAGCCTTATTATTCTTGTAAGATTTTAACCTACTAGCTGAAAAAGGTAGTAAGTCATTTTCTGTTTTAAACTTCTCAAATACTTTTAAATCAATCATTTTTTTCTCCATCAAATAATGTTTTTTGGTTTTTATCAATTGGTTTCCATGGATAATAATAAAGTTTATTCATTTTATCTTTAATAAACTTATCAGGTATCATGGTTGTCTTTGTTGGTTTATGTAATTGGCTTAGAGGCACAATCATATAATCATCTTTATATGTAAGTTTTAGATTTGCTTTTCTTGTAAATGCTCTTTTGACATATACCCCTTGAACACTAATCAAGTTACCATACAAAGTTTTTACTTCTTTAACTACTTCTCTTGATACCATCTTTCTCTCCAATAAATTTCTTCATAATATAATTAAATATTTTTGGATAAGGTAAAGAACCCATGCCAACAGCTTTCTCCACTTTATCTTTTGATTTGTTAAGCAACTCTTTATCTACTTCCATAGTTATTCGTTGCGACTCATAATCTCTAGGTTTATTTCCCATGTTTCATCTTCTCCTTAACAATATTTTTTAATGTTTCTTTGTCCCTGAATATGACTTTATAATCTTCATGATGCTTTCTACAAATTGCAAACATATTTGATATTTCATTTACAAGATGAGGCGACTTAGATTTACTCTCTACATGATGTATATCTACAGCCACCCCTATCTCTTTTGCTCTAATATGCTCACAATACCAACACATAATCGTATCATATTCAGATAGACCATAATATTTTAGAAATATGCGTTTATATTTAACCAAAATACTTTTTATGTACTTTGACAGCTTCAGCAGTAAGAGGGTCAATATCGGATATTCCAAACTGACCTGAACCCATGCTTCTAGTTACAATACCTGTTATAAACATACTAGCATCTACTCTAAGCCCTGAGTTATAATTACCATTACCATTACTTGAGACAGTTCTAACTTCGGTTTGTCTACTATAATCTGGGTAATCATGTTGAGGTGGTTCTTCCATATCGCCAAGTTTTTTTACATTACTAATATTGTAATATTGATTACCTTTAGCTGAGGTTTTCAACTCTGACATATCGCAAGTAAAACTGTCTCCTCTTTCAAGATCAACATATTCATTTGCATAAAGAGTTCTACCATCTTCAGTTTTTATATTGAAGCTAGGTCTCCCATCTTTGCTATTGTCGTAAATAGTTTTTATTGTATTTTGCATTTTTTTCTCCTTATTTTAATATGGAATACTTTCTGTTTTCCATGCAAGTCTTTATCACTTTTTCCTCGTGATAACCATACTCAAATCCACCCATTTGCATTTGAGCAGTAAATCTACATTCTTGTAAGTCTCCGTAAAAGTTCTTTGCATAAGAACCTTTTGGGTCATGCACTGGCAAATAATCCGCACAGCCTGACAAAAATAGTAAAATCATAAATACTCTAATCATTGTTTTCTCCGTTTTTCTTTTCTAAAAAAATTATTGATTTCTCTTTTCCACTTAGAGTCAAATAGTTTCATTTGTATTGGCTCTAAATAAAAATTATATCCTGACTCTTTGTAAATATTTACCCAAAGACCATATAAAAAGTTTCTTGGAATAGGGTTTTTTCTACTCAATAATTTTTTATAATCTTTACCTTTATCAATTAGTTCCTTATCTTTTTTTTCTGAAATAGAATATGTTTGATTACCAACAGTAACAGAAACCATCTTTTCATTATAAGTAACTAATCTTATTTCTGGTTTTGTCATAAAACATCTCCATAACTATAAGAATTATATTCTGATTGTTTAACTAATTCTTTTTTTCTTTCTAATTTTTTAGTATAAAAAATATCAATCAAATCAAAACTTTCATATTTACATTTAACTTGTTTTAAAAATTCTTCTTTAGGAAAATTTTTATCTTTTTTAGTTAATATAGTTATAATATGTTCTACAAAATCAGACTTAGGTGTAATATATCCATATCCAGTTGCTGTATGCCACCAAATATCATCATCTGGTGCTTTAATATTATTACATAAGTCTATTAAAAATTTATATTCTTGTTTCATAGTTCCCTCGCATGATGAGTTAAGAAACCCTCTTGATATGCATGATACTCCATAATTTTAGACTTTGTGCTATCTTTAAATTGTGTAGTGATTAACATACCTTTACTTTTATAGTAATCTAATACTGCTTGTAAAACTTCTTCACCAGTTTTTTCTACTTTACTATATTCTTCAATAACTTCCCAAATAGTTTTAGTCATTTTTTTCTCCAATTTTATTATTGTTAATAAATTCTGGCACTTCTATACATTCAACAGATTTATTAAAATCATGGTTTTTAAGAAATGCTTTATAATATTCTGAGTCAAAACATTGTCTGAATTGACTTAGAGCATCATCTTTTGCTCTTTTTTTTATGTCGTATAGTTTATCATCTACATCAACTAATAAAGATACTTTTTCTTTAAGATGTAAAGTTACCATTACTTTTTTCATTTTTTTCTCCAAGTTTTAGTTGTTGTAAAACCTCTTTCATATAAGAAGTTTTATTTAAGTGTCTCCAATTTTTAAGCATCTTTCTATAAGTTACTTTCCAATCTGAGATGTTACATTTAGCATTATCAAACAAAGCAATATTACTTTTTAGATAATTATATTTTGTGTGTTCACTAGGATTTGGAATATAAGAATTTTGTATTTTATATTTCTTATGTTCTCCGTTGTAATGATAAACACAATGATAATACTTATGTGATTTTTTTACAAAAAATGGGTAAGTCCCACAATCAATTAATTTATACATTTTTTTCTCCTATAACCAATGCGGCACTAAGAATAGTATCGCATTAATAAATAATATTAAAATAAATAACCAACTAGGCATATTTTTTTCTCCATGTTTAGATGGCTCATTATTGAGCCACCTCGTTTATGATTTCTTCAATACTATGTATTTTAATATTAGAAGTATCTGTCATATCAATATCAACTAAATATTCTTTTTGAGTATCTTTATCTTTATAGACTGAAAATGCGTGAACCAAACCTGAACCATATTGTTCTACATGAGTTTGTTTTATTGCACTTCTTATTATTGCACTTCTTACAAGTTTGTTTGCATTTGATATTTGTTTCATAATTTTTTTCTCCATAATATAAATATATTAGTAAACATTTATACAACATAGTCAACACATATATTCACATTATTTAACATTTAATTAATTATTTGCATTTTTTCAAAATATTCGCTATTTGTTCTATTTGAAGTATTTTTCATAAAATATTCCTTCCGATGGCTGGTCGCTGTTTTTTTAAATTTTTTTCTCCAATTAAATTTCTTTAAGAATGACCAGCCTTTTGCTATATTTAGTATGTGAAAGAGTCCGACATACAAATAGAAGTAGTAGAATGGTTTAAATCTAAACAATCAGAATACAGATTTAGGATATTCTCCGTTCCTAATGAGGGTCAAAGAAAAGTGTGGTTTTTAAACAAATTAGTAAGAATGGGACTAAAATCTGGTGTTCCTGACCTAATACTTGAGTTTCCTAAAGGTCGTATGGTCTATCTTGAGATCAAAGCTGAAAAAGGAAAGTTATCAGAAACACAGCAAAATTGGTTAAAAGTGTCAAATGTCTTTAAAACACCCCACTATGTCATAAAAGGCTCTGTAGAGGCAAATATGGACGTTTTAGAGGGGGTTCTAGCTTTGTTCCCAGATGCCAAGATCAAGAAAGCTGAAAATAGTCCTTTACCACCCCAAGAGGTATAACATTTCTGTCTCCAAAACTACCATCAAGTGAATAGCTAGAAAATGTGTATAAATTGTTCTTATCTTTCTTAAATATAAATGCGTAAGTAATTATCTCGGCTGGTTTCATTTTTAAAAATTCTTCACTAGAACAAAGACCTGAGTCCCCAACTATATCTATCCAAACTATTTTGTGAAGATGATAGTTTTTTCCATCTAAAACTATTTTATTTTCGTTTTTTCTTTTTTCTTCTTTTTGCACTTTTTCGTCTCTTACGCATTGGTCTTTTATCAATTAAAACTGAAAGTGTAGAAGTTGTAGTAATTCCAGTCATTTCTTTCTTTTTTTCTTATGAGCAGAGTTTTTCATCAAGCTCCCATCAGGCATATAATGATAACCTTTGGGAGCTTTTTTCTTTTTCTTCTTTTTAGCCATTATTTCTTTTTCTTTTTCTTTTTATTCTTCTTGCCCTTTTTCTTCATTCCTTTTGAATGAGAGCCTTTTCCATAATGATACGGCATAGTTACCCCCTAATGTAAAATATAATTATGAACACCAATAGTTATCAATACAATAATAATTGCTTGAACCCACCATTTTAAACTTACAAATGAGTCCCACCATTTTTCTATCTTCTGTTTCATTTCGCCACTCCTTTAGTTTTCTCAAAGGTTCTCAATGCACCCATGCCAAGTAAAGACATAACAAGAGGCATTAGAGTCCCCATATCAAGTTCAGGAATATTTAACACTTCGTATTGGAATAGACCACAGATAAATAAAATAAATTTTGACAATACAAACTCCCAAAAAATTGCTAAAGCACAAGAAAACCCTATTAAAGGTCTCCAAGATCGTTGTAAAAAACCACTAATACCACCAGCAGTAGATTGAGAGTCAGCTAAATTTATAGCCATTTGTTTTTCTTTTAGTTTTGCTTCTACTTCTGCAAATTGTAATTTGAGTTTTTCTTTCTCTTCTCCTGAGAAGTGCATATCATCTATAACATTCCCAACTGCTTTCACTGTGTCTCCACCAAATATTTTACCTAGAACCATCTTTACCCCCAAATGCTCTATAAAAAGCCGCTATTAAACCATAAGGGTCATTAACAGGGTAACCCAAACAATTTAATTCAACTTTTTCTTTCTTCTTTTTTTTAACTTCTTTTTTTTTCTTTTTCACAATTTGCCCTCTTCTTTTAATTGTTTACTTATTTTAGCCATTTTTTCTCTTAAATCATCATGTTGATATTTTCTACGCATTTCATTAACATAAGTTTTCTCTTCAAAAGTCGTAATTCTTTTCTTACACTTTCTCAGGTCAATTTTCCCATCTTGTTTGCTAACCTCTCGGCTCTCGCTGGTGTATGTTTCTTCGCCCATAAACTTTCCAACATTTCTAATTTTGCCATATCATACCTTTTATTCTTCAATGCTTCAAACATCTTCTTAAATTTCATGACTTTAGGCTTACCAAGTTGAAAACACATATGTATTAAAATTTCTTTAGCTCCATCTACAATATCTAAATCTTTTGTTAATGACTCCATATCTTGTTTTGAAATAGCAAAATCATACTCAAAAACCTTTTCTAATTCTTTCTGAGAATACTTTACACCCTCTTTAAATTTATCTCTTGGTAATACTAAATGACCATAACCTATGGTTGCATTTGGTGGGGTCATACTATCAAGATATATGGTATCTCTATAACCCTCTTCTTCTTTGATATGTGCTTTTACTTCTTCTAAATTCATCTTGTTCCTCCTATACCTAAATATAATTCATCTTCTTCTTCTTTTAATTCATGTACTGCTTTTTTTAAATATAAAGCCGCATCTAATAATTCTTCTATACTATTTTCTATGGCTTGTACCTTATTCATTCTAGCTGACTTCATAGTATTCTTATATTTAATAATACCTCTGTTTGACCTGTCAGCTAGTTGGTTCATCAGTTCGGTTACTATTGGGTCTTTCGTCTTTTTTTCTTTCATATTTCTCCTTTAGTTCTAGCATAGATATGAAGTTATGTCCTTGAATATGTCCATCAGCTAATAATAGTTGACTAACTCCATAACTCCACCCATTTGCGTTGTTTTTAGCATAATTTTCTAAATGACCATAATCCATACAAGTTCCCACATTCACAATTTTCACATAATTACCTCTTCCTAATTTTGATGCTCTCCATGATCTTTCTCTATGACTATGACCATAAACTATATCATGTGTTGCTGCATTTGATACTTGACTAGCCTCTGCCATTTTACCACCTATTTCTCTACCCATTTCATTTAAAGGAACATGAACAAAGGCAATTCCTTTAATAAAAAAAAAGTCGCCATACTCACTTATACCCCAACCTTTTTTTCTAAATAATGTTTCATATTGCTGTGAAAATGCTCCAACAACTTCTTTGTGTTCATCTTCATATTTGTATAATCGTAGTTCATGGTTACCCAAACAATAATGTTTTTGTGGGTTTATATCTCCCATACCCTCATACAATAATTCTAAAGCATCGCTAGTAGCATTTATATCAGCTAGTATTGGTGGTTTCTTTTGACCTTTAACAGTATGGTTCTTGTCAAATGTTGAACAACTATCAAAACTACAAAAATCACCAATACAAACAAGATAATCAGGGTTGTATTCTTTTATTTGTCTGCCAATCCAATAAAATCTTTCAAGGTCTTGTTCAGGTGAAACATGAGCATCAGGTATAACAAAAACTTTTGTTGGATTTGTAAAGGTTGTTGATTGTGCTGGTATTCTTATAATTGGTTTTTTATATTCCTCTATAATTATTTGAGGCTTAACTTCTTTGTATCTGTGCCACTCAATAGTCCAATGAGAACTACTTAATGCTAATTTTTCTATTTTATCTATTTTTCTTTGTAGTGTAGTTCTTGGAATATCTAATAAATCTTCTACTATTTTTTTTGCACCTGTAGGATTGTTTAAACCACCTTTGCCTTTAGGTGGATAACCTTTATCTAAAGCCTTGTGTAAACTTTCCTGAATTAATTTCAGTTCGTCCCACTCCTTATCTTCCATTAGAACATACGCAAAATCCAACTAACAAATTGAGTTGCAACCATAAATGCTATTGCCCATAAAATATAGTTAAGGCGATCTATGTCCTTTTGCATATGTTTTAAATGATTGTTCTCTAATAAGTCTAACTTATTATAAATGTGGAGGATATGCTCTTTAGTAGTTTTAGGTGTTAATTTGCTCATAGTCTTTCATGCACTTCATAAGTAAACCAATTTTTTTCTCTATTAAATCGTCATTAATAGCTTCAATTACATTATCAATAAAAATATCGCAAGATTTTAAATCGTCAAACTTCATAGGTAGTTTACCATCATACGCACAAAAAGGTGTAATTGAAATATTATAAATACAAATAATCGTATGAACAAACCACATTAACCTTGTCTATTATATTTTTTCCAAGACTTCAATTTATGTTTGTTTTTTGGTTTAGACCTTGATGAAGCACCAATGCTTGTTCTTTTCTTTACTTTATCAAAGATAGATTTACCTGTATCTATTCTTTTAACCATTTAGTTGACTAAGAGGATTTTCTAATGCAAGTTTTATTCTTTTTTCTATTTTTTCTTCTAGTTCATT
>VTLG01006419.1_pt1 | contig 15241 bp, 19 predicted proteins | sample 4694571 | NCBI WGS metagenome assembly VTLG01 (sample SAMN12604809, study PRJNA352737) | marine metagenome | biome: ENVO:00000447; feature: ENVO:00000209|ENVO:00000569|ENVO:01000036; material: ENVO:00002151; isolation source: viral sequences binned using virsorter ...
AATATAATAAACTGTCATAATTAAGCAGTATAAGTAAACCAGAGGTCACCATCAGAGCCGCCAGATGGCTGTGAAGTAGAAGTTGTTATATTTCTTATACTGTTTGCTGAAGAAGCTGTTGTAACTGTCGCTCCAGTTGCAGTTGTGGTAAATTTTTCACTATTATCAAAAAACAAAGACGCTGCTCCGTCAGGATCAAATTTTGCCATATATTCATTTGAATCATGACCTATTAAAAATTTTTGTGGAACATTCAAAACAAAATCATTAGTAGTAGCACCACTTATAAATTGATTAGCCCCAGTAGCCAAGCCAAGCATCACTCTAGTATTTGTATTGCTACCAGTTACATCACTATTTAATTGCATTGAAGGTGCGGCACCACCCAAACATCTAAGCCTATTAAATACTTCAACGCCATTACTAGATGTCTCGATACGCTTTACCCCATCATGGTAGATTTCCACTTGGGCATTTTCATAAGCTTTAATTACACCTTCTTGGTCGTTATGACTGTTAAATATATAAGCATGACCTCTTACTCTTAACTGACCAGTTGAAGTAGTTATAAATTGAAAATTTCCTGTTTTATTTTCAATAATAGTGTTTGCTGAATCATGGTAAATTTCTAAATCTTGGGATGCACCGATTTGTAGTTTTGCGTTATCATTAGCAATTTGTAAATTGCTGGTAAACTTACTTGTGCCATCTGATTCTATTCTAAGCCTTTCAACAAGATCAGTCATATCTTTAATTATGAAATTTCCCTGAAAATTAGAAATTTGAAAATCATCATCAGCATTAGTATCAGTTAATTTTATTCTTGGGGTATCAGCAGAAAGATGTAATTCACCTGCATTTATAGTTCCTGTTACATCTAACCCTGCATTTGCGAGAACATTTCCTTCAAAAGTTGTCTGTAGGTCATCAGCATCAACAAAAAATATTTTTGATGCGTCACTTGATCTTTCAAATCCAAGAGTATTTGGACTTGTTCTATAAATTACATCAATAGAATCAGCATCAACAGTACCGCTTGCATCAGTAGCAAACCTTATAAAATTTGGCCCAGCACCTTGAATTTGTATTACAGGATTAGCTGTGTCTGAATTACCTGTAATTGTTCCGCTAAAACTATCATCTGCGTCTGACCTTAAATAACTACCACCATTAGCCTCATAAGTATCAAGTTTTAAGCCATCAGCAGCCAGATCCCGTCCATCAACAGTTCCAGTGCATGATATATTTCCCGTGACATCACACCCTGCTCCAATATCTAAATTACCAGAAACATTTATTGTTCCAGACGAATCTATTGTAAATCTATCAGTACTGCTATTAGTAAGGTCTCTAATCCTAAAAATACCTTGATTTAAAATTAATGCAAAATCAGAATCATTATTGGTATCAGTAAGACTAATTTTTGGATTTAGATTTGATATTTCTAAATTACCTGTCAAAGTGCCACCAGCAAGAGGAAGTTTGGTCGCTATTGAGTTTGTAACTGTTGTCGCAAAATTCGGGTCGTCACCCAAAGCAGAGGCTAATTCATTAAGTGTATTTAAAGTTGAAGGGCTGGAGTCAACTAGGTTTGATATTGCTGTATCTGTATAAGCTGTTGTCGCAACTTTTGTAGAATTATCACTTGCCGATTGGGTCGTTGCTGTAACTCCGTCAGTTAACACACCAGAACTTGAAGTTAATGCACCGAATAAAGTGTCTCTTGTTGCTATATCTACCGAATCAACTGTTCCAGTGACGGTGATATTATTTGTAACATCTAAATCTCTAGTAGTTACTTTTCTGTTTACATTATCAACAGTAAACCAAGTAATACCACTTTTTTGTCCTTGAAAAGTTTGTACATTATTACCATCTCTAGTAATTCTAAATAAATTACCCCCACCCCCACCAGCATCATTTATTGCTTGTATTGTGAATACATTATTATCACTACATTTAAAATGCCAAGTTTTATTATCTGCGTCAGCGTTATTATCTGTAAAATTTAGTGTAGGATTATTATCACCAATTTTTATATCATTAGCAGTAATTAACCCTGTTACATCAAGTCCACCAGAAATATCTACACCGTAATTTAAGTCTATATGTTTATCTGTATTTATTTTAAAAATTGCGTCATCTAAAGTTTGACCTATTTGAAATGTACCTTGCGAAGAAGATATATTAAAATCAGGATTATTATTAGTATCTAAGAATCTTATCTGACCGCCAGAGTCATTACTAAAAGTAAATATTCCACCACTACATGAAAAATTTCCACTCGTAGTTACATTTTGCGATCCAAAGCTAGGAGTAATTTTTGATCCCTGTATAGCTGCATTACTGGCTATATTTGCATTATCAATTACTCCAGCGTTTACAGTAACAGATGTACCATTACTAGCAACTGTAACATCACCTTTATCCCCATCCGATAACGCCTGACCTTGTGGCCCCTCTGTTTTTACAGTTACAACTGTCGCTACACCTTCTTGTACAGTAACGGTGTTAGTAGTCTCATTTACTGTAACTTCATTCTTTGTTTCAGTAACAGTAACAGTATTCATGCTGTGTATCCTTCACTTATAAATATATTACCTTCTAAATAATATTCTTTTGTTCCCGAAGGAGCAGTTAGTAAGACATCATATTTTAAAACATCAGGTGTAAAAGTAGCTGTTTGTGTATCTGTTAATGATATTGAAACAGAACCAGCAGCCCTGTCAGTATAAGTAACAGAAAAATCTGCATATTTTGTAGTGCGTGTTTCTTCCCAAACCTGTGCTTCAACTGTAAAGCCAGTTAAATTTATTGCAGAATTATTTGAATCTTTAAATAATAAAGGAATACTATGATCTGATCTACGCTGTAACGTAAAGTTATAGGTAGCGGGTTTGATTGCCATTAGCTATAAGGCGAAGTACCAAGAATATTTGTTTTCCATTGTGCTTTTAAAGCATCTGTATCACTAGCAGCAGCTATACCAGAATCAGCAGGTGCATCTCTTAATGCTTGTTTTTTAGCAACAATATCAGTTGTACTAGCACCTGTTTCTAATGCTTTTTGAAATTCAATATCAAGTTCTTGCAGCTTTGGCGTTCTTGCAACCCTTATATTAGTTTTGTGAATTTCTCTGGCTTTTGCCATGTCTACACCAAATCCCATAATTTACTCCGTATAAGTCCAAGCATTTCTGAAACTCCTATCAGTAGGAACTACAGACTTATCTACAATATACGCTGTTTTACCAGCAGGTACATCCTTATCTCTTATTTGTTCAACAGTTAAACCACAATTATCCGCTGGAATAATGATTGCAACACCACCATCATCTGTGGTGTATATTATACGTTTATCTGAATTAGCCATTAGTTTTTTCTTTTATTATATAATACCTTTTATCAATCGCCATAAACTACAGCACAACAAAAAGCACAATCAACAACATTATTACTATTTCCAACACTGCCTCTTACTCCAAAAGTTGTTGTCGTAAAAGCAGTTCTTCTAGTTTGAACATTACTTGTACCATTACCATCATTTGTATCTAAACGACCATCAGCAACAACAACATAATTTATATTTGCCATTGTAATTGACATATTTACAACATATTTTCCTGTGCCTGAGTCGGTTACTGAACTGACATTGTATGAGTCAAAAATACCACCGTTACCAACAGTAAACGGAGATGACCCAAATGTACCATCAAAATGCACCCATGCTTTTGCTCTTCCGTTTGCAACTTCACTTGGTGTTGAGTTATTAGTACCGTTAATATCTTGTAAATTATTAACTTTAAGTGTTGACATAGTTAATCCCCAAAAAATGCTAGGCAAACAGTAGATGGATCAAAGAAAACAGCTGTAGAAATTAATGCAGTAGTCCTTCCAACTGTTCTAAAAGTAAAAGAATTAGTATTTTGTGTAACGCTCTTTACTGTACGAACTCCACCCGTATCTGAATCTCCACCGTCTGTGTAACAATAATTAGTATTTGAAAAAGCTGTACTGAAATTGACAGTATAATGACCAGTTCCTACGTCAACTAAAGAAGAAATATTAAAACTATCCCTTACACCTGTCATATCAGTATTGGATGTAGCGGTTGTACCGTTAAAATTTATCCAAGCTTTTGCACTTCCTGATTGTAACGGTGCTAAAAGATCAGTGCCTCCAATGTTTTGTATAGCGTTGACTTTAAGTGTTGACATATTCTAAAAAATAGCTACACAAATTCTTGGATCATCTGCTCTAACAGTACTATTTGAACTATTAAAAACATCTACTCTTATAGCTAAAGTTGTAGGTACGGCTGTAAAAACTCCAGCAATACAATGTCCAGAATTAACAGGTGCAGAATGACCTATGGTAAAAGCATAATTTGCATCAGGTAAAGGATTTGTAAAAGAAAAAGTATAATCCCCTACACCATTATCTGTTATTCCAGACAAATTAAACTCTGAAGTCATACTTCCTGATCCAGTTCCGTTGAAACGACAGAAGGCTCTACAATATCTACCTATTTCAGTACCAGCACTATTTTTAACAAGTGGAAAGGTACTTGTCGTTAAACTTTGTATATTAGCAACATTAAGAGTACTCATTTAAACAACACTCCAAGTTTCACCAGATCCCACAGTAACAGTTACACCAGAGTTTATCGTAATCGGGCCAAAACTTCCAGCATTTTTACCGTTTGTTATTGCGTAACTATGTGTAACAGCTTGATCGTTTTCCCAAAAAACTTGGTTGTTACTACCAGCAGCACCCTCTGCACCACCTGCCAATCCCCAACCTAATGCACCGCTTTCATCAATTGCGATTAATGCAAAACCAGAACCAGCACTAACAGTAGTAGCAGCGGTAGGGGCAGCGGCTGGTAAAGTTAAAGTTAAATTACTTGCAACTGTGCTTGGTGCTTTTAATGCAACATAATTTGTTCCATTACCTGTTTGTTCACTAAATCTAATTTCTTTTTGATTATTAACTGTCAGACCATTTTGATCTAAAAAAGATATTTCAGCTTGGTTTGCAACTAAACCTATTTGGTTCGTTCCTTTTTTATAAAATCCTGTACCACTATCTCCAAAATGTAAAGATGGAGCGTTTAATGCACCAGCAGCGGATTGTAATACGCCTGTCATTACACCACCTGCTTTTAGCAGCAACCCAAGATTAGTTTGTGCAACATCTCCTATTTCTACAAATCCATTATTAGCTTTATTTCTTATTTTTAATATTTGTGATGTATTGCTTACTTCATTAATGTGCATTTGATAAGCTGCTAAATTTGCAGCGCCAGATGGATCTCCTGTATCACTATTAAAAGTTCTTAAAGCTTCAAGAATATCTTTTAATGCTGTTCTTACCTGCAAACCTGTACCATTATCAGGTGAAAAATTACTTGAAGATTCTTTACCCTGATCGTTAACTCTTACCATTTAATTAAGCTCCTTTACCATATCCTAACGCCTGAAAGGAAAATTTCACATCTATAGGTGAATCTGATGAATTTTTAAATATTATTGTAAATCCTGTTCCTGATACGTTACTTAAAACAAAATAATCACCAGAGTCAAGATCATAAGGTGAAATACCGATTACAGGTAAAAAAGCAGTAGTTGTACCACCAATATCACTTGTTCCTGTAAAAAATCTATTAGCAAATACTACATCAACACCACTAGCTGAATTACCAGATTGAATTGGTGTACTTATAACATTACCTGATGAAATGTATTTATTTTCTACTCTTGATGGTAAAGAGGCATCAAATCCTAGTTCCAAAAATCTTATATTTTCATTTGTATCAACAGAAATAAGATTTGCTCTAAATTTAAAAAATCTTCCGACAAATGAACCATTTCTTAAATTAACAAAACTTGAATATGTAGAATTATCGTCTGATGTCTGTACTGTTAATCTCCCTTTAAGTCTGTCACTACCCTCACCATCAAAATTTGTTCTTAAGTCTACATTAGGAATTAAATCAAATTGATCTGAAATATTAAATCCCTCACTTTTGATGTGTCTTTTTAATCTTAGATTTTGATAAACAGCACCTAAATCTAAAACATTAGCAAAGTCATAAGTACCAGTTAAATTAACGGCTGGGTCTGCAAGTTTTAAGGCTCCACTTGCAACATCTACATTAGTTTTTGTTCCGCTAAAAGAAGTCTGTTCCCTTTGTTGTTTTATAACAAGTTCATCTTCTGTCTCTGGCAATGCAAATTCTACCTTTGCTTCATTTGCTGATAAGTTGCCTGCTAAATCTTCAAATTTTATACTGTATGTACCAGCTAAAGCAGGGACAACAACTTCTGTTGTATTACCATTACTTGTATCAAGATCAATAGAGTTGCTAAAAGTAGTATTTGTTAATGAGGTTGTAGAGTGTCTTATCAAGCATCTACCACCAAATATTACATCTTTTGCTAAAGCCAAATCCCAACTAAGTCTTACTTGATAATTATTAATTGGTTCTAATTCAAGGTTTGTAGGTTGTTCTGGTAATGCAGATAAAACATTTATAGGAAAATTCTGTTCTGTAGGTACATTTGACCTTTCTCCTAAAGAATTTACTGTAAAAATTCTTACATCATAAGATCCCGCTGTAAATTCAGACTGTACTATTTCAAATGTTGTTTTATGAGTATTGACAATTTCAAATTCGTCTCCATCCCTTCTGTATTGCAATATATAACCAGAAGCACCATCAACAGCCTGCCAATCAATAAATACTTTTGGTACTGCTCTATTGTTAATAACAACTATTTTTTCTTCAAGAGTAAGTCCTGATGGAGCAGGTAATATTGTAGTTAATAAACTAACATTTCTTGTTGGTAATGGATCATCAATTTCAACAGCATTATATTTACCCTGATTATGACTTAAAGCAGTGATAGCATATGTTTTTTTTGCTGTTTCTTTTATATTTACTACTCGCCAATTTGTAACAGGTAAACTTCCTGACTCGAAAATATATGGACTATTTATAACAGGTGCAGATGAAAAATGATTTGTACTACCATTAAAACTAGAAACATTAACAACAGTTGAGTTGCCTGTATAGTTAATTATTGTTCTAGTTTCTACCGTTCCATTACTTAACAAACAACTAATAGTAGGTGACTCACTAATATCAGGTAAATTTGTCTCAGTTGCATTATCAATAGTTATTTGATCTATATTTGAATTGCCTTGACTAGAGCTAACTGCTTTTACAAGACCTCCTCTTCTGGTCGCTGCTTTAACTCTGTCTGCAATACCAATAATGCTACCTATTTGAACAACAGAACCAGCAGCGATATTAGTTTCAAAGACACAAGTTTCAGTAGCAGTTTGTTGAGTATTTAAAAACCATTTACCTACTCTTTGCGCTTGACCTCTAGAAGTCGTACCAAAAGTTCTAATAGTTTTTATTTGTTCTCCGTATTTTGCTATAGCTGCTGTATCTTTAACAGTTACATAATCTAATTGTTGATTTTCTAAATCAAAATAACTAATATTTATAATCGTAAATCTTGTTTTTAAAGAGCTACCACTATAAACAAATTCTCCATTGATTACATTTGCATTATTAAAAACATAATCAAGAGATACTGTGCTTGGATTAGCAAAGTCTTTTGGTGCATCTTGTGATATTTTTATTGTGCCTTCTGAATAAAAAGGCATTGCTCTCATAACAGAACAAATATCATTAATAACTTTTAATGCTTCTTGTTGCCTCCTTATATTTACATTTAAAGAAAATCTAGGTTCTTGAGTACCTTCATTATTATTTACCAACTGACCGCAATATTCACTTGCTTTTTGAAAAACAAATTTATCAATTGAAGCTTCTGGTAAATTACATCCATACCTACTATTTGTTAAAAGATCATATAGTATCCAAGCTGGGTCGCTTGTCCATTGTTTTTCAGAAGCAAATGAACCTTGAAAAACATAACCTGATGGATAAATAATTCTACCATTGTTAAGATCAACAGTTGGTGTATAAGTTGTACCATTTCCATCTGTATAAGGTGCTGGAATCTTTATTTTTTTACCTCTTACCCTAAGTACTCTTGAAGGTAGTTGTGGAAATTCTTCTGCACTAAATCTTAACGAGGTATATGCAACGTTTGGGTAATTTTCCGATTCTTCAATAATACCTTCAACACTCTCTAATACCATTTTATTAAAAGTATTCGTATCGCCTTCACTATTGGTTCTAGTTAAAGTGACTGTAATTGGAAAAAATGCTCCCGCTTGGTCAATAGAAGTTGTGTTATAACCAGTAATTGTGTCAAGTCTTATTCCATATTCACGACTATAAGACGAATTACTTTTGCCTCGCACAGTATCAGTAATAACAGTCTGTTCAGAACCATTACTAGGATTTACTTTTATTTGTACATTTACACTTGTTGATTTTCTATCACCTGATTCAGTATCTATCTTAAAAAATCTATTAAATTTTACTCTTACCTCTACTACGTCTATACGATTATCATTAATTGTTACAGCACGAGGAGTAACAGTCTGACCACTAGGAAAACTCACAACTTGTCCAATACCACCTGTTGTGATTGGAATAGATTGTATCTCTGCCGCTGGTAAAACTAAGTTGTTAGCTGTGCCTGCTTGAAATCGAAAATCAACAGTTTTATAATTAAAATCTGCATCCGCTGGATTGTGTACATTAGCATCACTAACTAAAACGGGTTGGTTATTTAAAAATAAATCTTTTAAAAAAGAATTTTTATATGCTTCAGATGTTTTGTCTGTAATACTATTTTTATGTGCAGTTGCACTAAGTTCTATTTCTCCTTCACTTAAAATATCAACAACAGTAATAAAATCTACTGACTTTAATGCTCCCGCTGGTAAAATAACTGTTGATATAAGATTTCGTACTTCTTGAAATCTTGAGGCTGCTTCTCTTAATATTTCAGGAGGTATAAAAGGCATTATTCATTCACCACTTGAAAAGTATCTACATTTGCACTAACAGTATTAGTTCCAATTAATGTTTCCCCATATACAATATTAATTGGCACACCCTGTTTTGAAATATTAGCCGTTCCGTCAAAAATAAAACTTGGATCTTGTTCGTCAGCAACGGGTGTAGGTGGTGTAGGTGGTGGGAATAGTAAATCAGTAACACCTTGAACTATAAGATTAGTTCCTATAATAGTTAAGGCAGATGCTACCACCCCACCTAATATTCCAGCTGTCACCGCTGCACCTCCCAGTGCGCCTAATCCCAATATAATTGGAAATATTTCTCCATGAACAACAGGTATTATTTTTATATCGCTTTTTGTTTGTAAATCTAATAAATCTTCTGTAATTCTTATTTTACCTGCCATAACACAATATTCCTGTTCTTTAATATGTTCCGCTACACCATCAAAATTATTTATTAAAAAACTAAAAGCTTGTTTAGGAGTTGCTACATCTATTTCAAAAGTAGACTGTCCTATAAACTTTCTTAATCGACCATAAATTGTTAATTTAATCATCTACTTCTGCTGGATCTAATTTAATAATAGATTCTGTCTTTGGATCTACAAGATAAAAAGGCAAATCATTATACTTACAACTAATTTTATCAGTATGACTAAATTCAAACAATCCATCAGGATGACTGTGAACAATACCTAAAACTTCTCCTTGATCTTCACCATCTGCCCAATCTAAAGGATCTATTACAAATGATTTTTCTTTATAAAGTTTTGATATATTTTTACATTTCCAATATGTTTGCTTACCATCTATATCTAAAACAAGACCGCAACACTCTTCTGGGTAACACTCTGTAGCGTGTTTATATGCCTCTGTAGCCCATGAATTACAATTCATTAGAAGAACCTACCAACGGCAGGAAATAAGTCTCTTGTAACTATTCTGGCGGGTATTCTTTTATTTTGCATATCTAAGACACTAACAAGTTCAAATTGTACTATCTGTCTATTTTCAATAGCTTTTCTATCAATATAATAAATTCTATCCTGTAATCTATCTGTACTAGGTGTACCAAAAGGATTAACAGGTGCGTTATTGCCTATTGGGGCAAAATTTGCATTATCTAAAGCGGAAGCCAATGGTAAAAGTCTTGTTACTTTTGCATTTAATAAATCATTATTAGGAGTAACAACATTAACAACATTTAAAAAATCGCTCATGTTCATTACTGCTGAATCTTTTGTGATACCTCCTAAATTACTAAATGTAAGAGTAGGTCTTGGAATTGTGCCTGTACTTGTATCTGCAAAACCTTCTACTTTCACTGCAACTCTTTGGTAACTATTGCCATTAAAAATAATTTCTCCAAAGTTATTTAAATTAGCACCAGCATGAAATCTAAATACAGTATCTAAATTATTAGGATTACCAGTTGGTATATGTAAACCAACAGTAAGTTCAAGTTCATATAGCTCAATAACAGAACTTGGATTTATTTTATTTAGTTCAGCAAAAGGTATTGCCATTAGGGTTCAAATACTTCTCTAAATGAACAAGTTAATGTAACTCTATTTAAAAAAGGAATAGCAGTATTGTAAGACAAACAAACAAAGTTTTTTGTTACGTTTTCATTTGGAACGAGGAAAGTAAATGACGCACCATCTGTAATCCTTGCATTAAGAAAGTTAACAGCAGTTGTAGAATCTGTTTGTGATAAATCAAACTTAAGATTTAAAGTTACAGGATTTTGATTCAATCCTTCCGTTAAACGTTGTTCAAACCCATCTCCAAAACTTATAACATTAACTGCTGGTTGCCTTGAAATAGTGTAATTATATTTAGGATTAGCAATAGGAAAAGCTGCCATTAGTTTAATAAACCTCCAACTCGTTTTTCATTGATTATTACAGCTTGAACTACTGCTGCAAGCTGTTCACCAAATTCATTAGCACTTTGCTGATCTCCCTCGACAGAAGAACCAGAAGCATCTACGTTTACTATAACTGTAGTCGAACCAAGATTTTCATTTGATGTAATCATCCCTGATCTACCAGGAGTAAATAATTCTGGACCACGTTCTCCAACAATGTAACTTCCACCAGCTTTTACAGGTCCACCATCTGCTCTAAATCCAGTTCCTCTGACTCTATTAAGAGAAGGTCTTGAATATCCACTAAACCCAACAGGATTGCTAGGAATACCTGTAGCAGCAACGCTAGTATTAGTAGCCTTTGAAAGAGGATTACCTAAAGGTCCTAAACCCATGAAATTTTGAAATAAACCTAAAATCCCTGCTCGAATTTGATTAGCTAATATTTGTGAAGCCATATCAGCAAAATGGTCTGCTGTACGTTGAAATAAATTTCTTAAAGCTTCTTGGGCAGTCATAGAACCACGAACAATACCTCTAAATGATTCAGAAAAACTATCTCCTATACTTTTACTTAAAGCATCTACTTGATACAAAGGATCTAACAATTTTTTAATTTCATCTGTAGGAGCTTTAATTATTGCTTGTTTTCTAAGCTCTTCCGTTCTTCTTATTTGTAATTCTAAAATAGTTTTTGCATTATTAATATCTTGTTGAACTTTTAACTCCTCTTCTGCTCTCTGTTCTTTTCTTATTTTTCTTAAACGTCCTTCTGCTCCTACTCGTTCTTTAGTAATATAATTTAATTCTTTATTTTTTTGAATAGTCAATTCTAATATTTTATTTTCTGCTGCTCTTGCACCTTGTGTATTTAAAATTTGTAATACAAGACCAGCTTGTTCAAATCCTAAATCCTTTGTAATTTGATCCATCTTACTTAAGATTGCTGCATTATCTTTTAAACTTGCAAGCATATTAAAAGTAGCTTCATCACCAAATACTTTTAATAACGAAATACGAGCAGCAGCACCAAATTGTTCAAATGCTTTTAACGCTTCTAATGCCTCTTCTTTAGTCATACGCATAGATTTACCAAATTCTTTTATTTGCCCTGATGTAAATTGAGATTGACCTCCTGTTGCTGCTATTGATCTGTTTAGTTCTTTTATTGCCTTATTAAACTCTCTAGCTTTTTCTATCTGTGCAGCAGCAGCAGTAGCAAAGATTGAAGCAGCAAAACCACCACCTGGTGCGAGTGCTCCTCCAATACCACCTGCAATACCACCCATAGCAGCACTTAATCCTCCAGCTCCGAACAATAAAGGAAAGCCTCCACCAATCATTGCACTACCAGCACCACCTTTTAACCTGCTCATCGCACCACCTGGCATAGAAAAAGGTCTATTAGCTACAGCATTTACACCAAGACCTGCTTGATTAAAAATATTAGGAGCAAGTGCTGGACCTATCTGACCTCCAGAAACACCAAATCTTGCATTATTACGGACTGCTATTTCTGCTTGAGCACTTGCAGCAGATATTGCTATTTCTTGATTTATTTGTTTTCTCAATCTTCTTTCTTCTCTTAATCGTCTTAGTCTTGCAGCTTCAGCATCTCTTTCTGTTTTATTTGCCCGTTTTCTAGCTTGGTTTAAATTAAATGTTGATTTAGATTGTTCTTTACGCACCATGCGTTCTGCCTCTGCTAATTGAACTAATGAAGTTCTATAAGCATCAGTTCCCCTTGCTGCTGTTAAAAAATTTGCTTTTGCTTTAGCTAATACAGAATTTAATTTAATCAAACTTGGTGCCATTCCTTTTGCACCATTTTCAAACTTTTTTAACTCTTTATTAGATAACTTTACGTCTTTAACTGTCTGCTTAATACTTTTATTAAATGCCTTAAGTTGCTGTGCTCTTACTTTTACGTCTAAATTGACATCATAATTTGCCACTTTTTACAAAGACAGAAACATTTATTTCATTCTACCTCTTTTTCCTCTGAAAGCATTGTTTGTCTGTCTCCGTTGCTGTTCTTTTTCATATTCTTCATTTTCTAATTCAAAAAAAGCAGCCCAACCAATCATTTCTTCTTTTGTCATTTCTCGACAAATCTCTGAAACAGTTTTATGTAATGTTTTAGCTAAAGTAAAAATAAACCTCCAATCATTACTCGCTTTTTAAATCGGCTTTAGCCTCATCTACCCCCTTTTCTCCTGCATTTATCATCGCTACTTGTATTTGCTCTAAAATTGTTGCCTCAACTTCTCTTCTTAGAGATGCTTTATCTCCATCTTGAAAAATTCTATTACCCTCTTTATCAAGAGATTTTGTAATCATTAATTGTAATGAATAATCATTAAAATTATCAATTAAATTGCCACCTGCCTGTTTTATAATTATTTCTCTTTCAGCAAGAGTAAGAGGATGCCAATATACAGTAAAAAGAACTTGACCATTTTTAACAACATCATGTGTATATAACTGTGAAACACCAAAGTTAGTTTTTAAAAGTTCGATTGCTCTAGTCATAAAATAAGTATTGCTACTTTATTATACTAGGCATTGGCTGAGAATTGGCAAGATATTACACCAACAAAATGACTTCTATCTTCGATTTCAAGCATTGTAGGACCATTTATATCCTGTACTCTTGGTTTTACACTAAAAGTATCAACATAACTTGAAGCATTTACAGAGGTTAAACCATCAATTACTGCTTCTGCTATCGCAGACAGTTGACTTGTTCCTTTACTTTTTGGAACGTAAATATTACATTGAATAACACCTGAATAAAAATCTGAACTTGCTCCTTGATTTTGTAATGTAGAAGCTGTGTAATTTATCATCATCATTACATATTTTTTAGTCTTACCCGAAGTCGTAAAAGTAACATTGTCATAAACCATAGAAACAGTTGGATCTGCGTCCGAAACTGCGTCTGTAACTGCTTTTTCAAATGCTGCTCTTGTTTTTACTAAAGTCATAATTAAAACTCGGTGTAAGCCTGTCCACCTGTGCCTTCGTCAGATAAACCTCTTGTTTGTCTAGAAGCTATAAATAGTTTACCTTCTCTCATTGTTTCTTTTATAAGTTTTCCAAGTTCTCCCTGTATAAAATATTGAACTTTACCTCTCTCTAAAGCATAAGCTGCATATTTAGCTCTATTTCCAATGAAAACTGGTCGTTTATAATTAAATGTTTTATCAACTTTAAATCTCGGTTGAATTTTAGGTGCAACAGGAGGTCTTTTCTTACCTTCTATCGCTAATTGCGCCCATGGTTTAAATTTATATACATCATCTTTTGCTTTTACACCCATAGTCTGTGCTTTCCAACTAGATGCAAAAAATCCAGTATAAACAGGACTTCTTTTTTTTGTAGATAAACTTCGATGTATTTTTCTTACTAATTTATTAAAGTCAGCGTTTAATTGTTTATCTAAATCTTTTATCGGATCTTCTTTTAAAAAATCTTTTGCCATTAGAACCGCACCAATACTGTAAATAAATAAACCTGTCCACCTCTTCTCGTATCTATATCATAAATCTGTGCAGTTCTTGTTTCTCCCGCATATGTAAGCTGTATCTCATCATCAAAATCAACTTGATTATTACCAATCAAATCGGGAGTAATATACAATTTTGCCTGTCTAATCTCTTTACCTTCATCATCTTCAGACTTAATAAATTCAATCGGTACTTTTAAATTTAAATAAGTAGTATCAATAGTAATTTGCTCAGAGGTATCAATGTTATAACTGGATCTGCCTTTTTTTACATAATTTATAGTGGCATCTAAAGAACTACCTAAATCAGCTACTACTTGCTTAGCTACGCTTTTTAAAAGTGAATCTAATTGTCCTGCCATTAGCCTCTAACTACCCTCATCTGAAAAGCACCTGCTCCACCTAGCATATATGCTCCAAGATAACTTTGTAGCCACGGGTAGACATCAAGAATATTATTAACAGAACCTGTACCCTGACTATCAGTATTATATTTAACCTGAATATCTCCTAATTTAACTTCTTCAAAATTACCATCTTTACCTGTAGTGCCTGTAATTGCATCAGTATCATTGGCTAATGCTCTAGCTAATTCATATTGTGCATATTTAATATTGTTTGGAATAGTCGTACAAGCCAATTCAACATCATCAACTTTATAGTTATTTCTAGGAAATTTAAGTGCTTGTCCGTTATCACAACGATCACCATAAAAAACTAAACTATCAATCCATCTTGTAGCTGCTATTAATGCTCTATTCTTTTGATCATCTGTTTTATTTGTCCAAGTGCTTGAATCTGGTACAGTTTCAAAATATGTATTAGCTTCTGCCAATGTGACATAGCTATTTGCAGTAGCACTTGATAATGTTGCTGTTATAGTAGCTGCCACGATTAATAAGTAATTTT